>Ga0190286_1000214_pt1 | contig 27271 bp, 28 predicted proteins | sample 48691834_MG_FD_183241 | JGI IMG/M metagenome (GOLD analysis project Ga0190286, IMG submission 183241) | Hydrothermal vent microbial mat bacterial communities from Southern Trench, Guaymas Basin, Mexico - 4869-18-3-4_MG | ecosystem: Environmental > Aquatic > Marine > Hydrothermal vents >... | reverse complement strand
ACTCGCAGCAGCTAGACCCGGAGCAGCTAGGGGTAGAGTAATCTTGAGAAATGCTTCAAATCGAGAGAGTCCAAATATCATAGCAGCTTCTTCGTATTCTACTGGCACGCCTCCGAAGATACTTGAAGTTATTATAATAGTGAATGGTAGAGCCATAGTGGTATGTGCTAGAGCAACTCCTAATAAAGTATCACTAAGTCCTAACCTGAGGTATAGTACAGCCAGGGGGACGGCTATAATCATTACGGGGAACATTCTCATGGAGAGCACTAGTAGCTTTATCGAGTCTCTCCCCGGGAATATATACCTTGATAGTGCATATCCTGCGGGAAGACCTAGTGCAAAGCTTAATGCTATAGTCATAAGCGCTACCAGTAAACTATTTATTATCGAGTATATAGCCCCTAGATCGAATAATAGCTCGCTTATGTGTTTTAGTGTGAATTTTGTAGGCAATATCTTGTGGATATCGTAGTAGTCCCTCATAGAGGATAGTGCGAACAGTATGATTAGTGCCAGTGGTACGACAATCCACAAGACTAATACTGTTGCACACAAGTACACTAATAGTCTCCTAAGGATCACGGTGGTCTTCATCTCAACACCTCCTCATACTTGGGTTTAAGTAATTTTATGTAAAGCCACCCTATGAGGATAGAGAAGAATGCTATTAGAAGTGAGTAGGTAGCAGCTATGTGGGGATTGTATAGCTCACTCATCCAGTAGTATGCCTCACCAGCTAGGATGGGAATATCTCTCCCAGCCAGTATCCATACTACAGCATACACCTGTAGAGCGAACAGTGTCCTTATTATCAGTGCAGCCTGTATACTGGGCTTAATTAGTGGTAGTACTATGTATCTTAACCTCTGTAGTACTGAGGCTCCACATACCTCGGCGGCTTCTAAATAATCCCTACCTATGAGTTGAAGACCTGCAAAGACTATGACGAAAACTATAGCAGTGGCTCTCCATATTTCGGTCACTATAATGGCCAATAGTTCCATGTGCCTATATACATATCCGAAGAAGTATATAGGCTCCTTAATTACACCCAGATTTAGGAGTAATCTATTTAGAAACCCAGACGTAGTAAGCATATTGTACCATATAAGTGCAGCAGCTACATCACTTATAGTGAGGGGTATAGTGAACGTGTATAGGACAACATTAGCACCCTTGAATCTCATGTTTAGGAATAGGGCTACAGAGAGAGCTAGGAGAGTTTGAAGTGGTATTATTATAAGTGCAAGAATGAAAGTATACTTCAATGCGTCCCAGAAGTAGGCGTCCTTGACTAAAGTCTCGAAGTTGATTAAAGAGGGAGAGCCCGTAGACGGATCCTGAAAAGCTAGTACTATAGCCTGAACAAGGGGGTATCCTATGAAGGTGAACAGGTAGATCAATGCGGGAGCTACTAAGAGATATGGAGTATAAGAGCTAATTTTTCGGGGGAATAAATTAAAAAAATAATGTTTTATTTTCATCTGTCCAGGCTCCCTCATAGTTCTGAATCCGGTAATGGTAGAGGTGCACCAACTTCTTTGAATATAGCATCTATCTTAGGCCCTATTTCTCCTATAACCGTTCTTATGTCCTCTCCCTTTAGGACTATACGAGTAAAGGCTTCTCTGTATAGTCCTACAAATTCTCCACCCTTAGGACCAAGGCTGGGTATCATAGCAACTACAGCATCAGGTGAACCCACTTGTGTTGTAACTCCTTCGGCTAGTATCTTCAGAGGTCCAGCTGGTATCTTACCAGTAGCCTCAGTAGTAGTCGGGAAGAAACCTACCTGCTCTAATATCTTAACTTGCGTTTCTGGCTTTGTTAGGAAGTCTATAAGCTTCCAAGCCTCCTTTTGATTAGGAGCGCCTTTGGGTATAGCTAAACCAGCTACTACAAGGATAAATGCTCTACCCTTAGGCCCTCTCGGAACGGGGACAACTATGAAATCCCCGGGTCTCTCTCTTATAGCGGAGACTATTCTCGCTGTGTGATCCCATGCTATTAGAACTTCTTTCTTCAATAGTGGTTCGGCCATAGCATCCCACGTAGTGCTAGCGGGATTTACATAGGGCCATAGTTTCTTCATATACTCCCACATGGTAACCGCTTCATCGCTATTGAACTTGAGTACTTGAGCTCCGGTATATGCTGGATAAATGTAGCCGTGTAGGAATCTGTGCCATAGTCCTTTAGGACCTACTGGGAAGCCTAGCATCTTCTTTCCAGTCTTCTCGTAGATATTCTTAGCCCACTCTAATAGGGCATCATATGTCCACTTTTCCGTTCCTTTGATTACATCATCTTCAGTTAGTCCAGCTGGTAGGTAGTCAAAGGCTTCCTTATTAATAACCATGACGTATGTTGCAGTCATCCAGGGAACGTAGGCCTTAATTCCATATAGTTTAGCATATTTCTCAAGAGTGGTTATGAATGTCCTAGCTGGCAATGCCCCGAATTTTGTTAGATCTTCTAAATAGCCTTTGGAAGCGAATAGATCTAGGCCTCCATGAAGATCTCCTATGACGTTAACGGTTACCTTCTTTGCCTTTTGCTCCGCCTCTATCCTACTAGTCATTTCGACATAAGATAGCGGTACAAACTTGACCTCTATTCCAGTATCCTTTTTAAACTGGGCTAATAGTGTTCCCTCTACAAAGGCCCTTTCCTTCGCTGGACATAGTTGTGTTGAGGCCCAAATAAGCTTAACAGGCCTCGGTCTGAGGTAAAACCAGTAGACGAGGAAGGCTGCAATTGCAATAATAACTATTACCACTATGGAGATTAAAACCTTCTTAGATACGGGCATTCTCTGCACCATTTTCAATGTAGAAAATATTATTTATAAGCTTTACTACTTTTTTAGGGATGAAAATCTGGAAGCGTAATAGTATGATAAGATCCTATGGAGGAGGGGAAGATATGAATGTAGACTATATAATTGAACTATTCAAAAGATTAGGACTCAGTAGTAGTGATGCTAAGATCTATACGCTACTAATCTCAAAAGGACCTCTAAGTCCCAGTAAAATTGCAGAAATACTCACTATGCATAGACCACAAGTCCATGATTCACTTAAGAGATTGAGTGCAAAGGGATTAGTTGAGGTTTTAGGAGGGAGGCCAAGTACATATAGAGCTGTGGAGCCTGAGATTCTATTTAAGGTATTCGATAAGGAGATGGAAAAGATTAAAAATAGAGCTAAAGAAGTACTAAGTGCGCTTAAAGTCAGTACTAAAGAAGTAGATTATGGAGTATGGATGCTACGTAGCTATGAGGGAATTATGCTCAAAGCCGAAAGTTTAATTGAAAAAGCACAGATAGATCTTGCTGTTTGTGGAAATGAGGAATTCATATTACGTATGATAGAGAAACTTAGAAAAGCTAGGGAAAGAGGGTTACTCGTCTACACGATAGTATACTCTGAGAAGCGCCCTAGAAGGATAATACCCACTGTTAGAAAATTCCTTGATAAGATCAAATGGGCTATCTCTGGGGACCTAATGGTCATCGCTGATTCAAAGGAAGCAGTACTAGTACAGAGGAGGATAAAGGATTATGGACTGTATATAAGGGAACCTGTCTTAATAGATTACCTGCTCCATGACTTCTTCAATAGATGGATAAGAGGGAGGAGTATAAAAGACCCCATAGTGAAACTACCGAGGAGATTTACCATACATAGATTAGCACTTCTCGAAGCAAAGAGAATAATCGAACATGGTAAAAAGTTAAAAGCAAGAATAGAGGGAAGGTTGACAAAATATGATATAAATACCGTTATTGAAGGTCTAATTCACGATATAATACTCGACCTCTCTACAGGATTAATGCACTTCCTAGTGAGGACTGAAGATGGTGTAGTGAGAGTCGGAGGACCAGATGCGATAGTTGAGGAGTGTGCAGCCTATGTGATAGAACTCGAAGAGGTGTCAAGTTGAGTAGGTTTACCCTTACGAGAGTACTACAGTTCAATATAGAGAGTAGGAAGGGAACTTACATACCTCTGATAAAGGGTAAGGAAATAGTAAGACTAGCTAAAGAATTAAATGCTAATACTATAGTACTCTTCGCTAGAGATGCCTGGGGGAGGGCTTACTATAAGAGTAAGATAGCCCCCTTAAATACGAAGCTTGGAAGCAGAGACCTTATACAGGAGGTTGTAGAGAGTGCAAAAAGAGAAGGCTTAAAAGTAGTAGTCATGGTAGGACATACTACAAACCTCGTATTATTCTCAAGACATCCCGAATGGGCTCAGAGAGGACCTAATGGAGAAGTCATTGTGATGAATAAGGATCCCCTCAACTTTAAGAAAAGAATAGAATGGCCCATGATGTGTCCTAATAGTCCCTTTATGGATAATGTACTTAAAGAGGTAGATGAGATACTGAAATACGATGTAGATGGAGTGCTTCTGGATTCTTTCAGATACATGCCAGATATTGAAGGTGCCTGTTTTTGTAATTTCTGTAGAGTAAGGCATGAAAAGGATTTAGGAAGACCCTTACCTACTAAAGCCGACTGGGACACGTTAGCCTATAGAAAGAGCTTTCTCTGGAGATACAGGGTAAGTGTAGAGGGTTTAAGGAAGGTAAAAGAGAAACTAAGTAGTATAAGCCACTATGTAATCCTAGGATACAATAACCATCCAGGAGGATGGAGGGGGAGAGCTAACAGAATAGTTGAGATGGCTAGAGAATATATAGATGTAGTATTTGCCGAATGCTCAGAAACCGACTATCAACCACCAGGTTTCATAGCTGAGATGGTCAGATTAAGCTTGGCAGTAAGCGGAGGGAAACCAGTATGGGCATCAAGGAATTCCTTTCATACCTGTCTCACTACGACAAGTACAAGCCCTGTAGTAGTAAGGCAAGGATTAAGAGAGGCATTTATAGCTGGGGGTTGGCCTCTATATCTAATATTCAGCTCGGCTTACATGCAAGATCCTAGAATAGCTAAAGTTGTTAGTACAGTCTATAAGGAGATCGAAAGACTCGAGGATTATGCTATGAATGCTAGACCCATAAGATATGTAGGTATACTATTCTCCAATAGGAGTAGAGATTGGGGAGGTAGGGATATTCCAGAGATCGTAACAGACTGTATAAGGGGCTTCTACTATGCACTACTAGCAAGACACCTACCCCTATCCTATATTGCAGATTCAGATCTTGATAGTGGAAAACTAGAGGATTATAAAGTACTCGTTCTTGCAAATGCTCAATCACTAAGCGAACAGGCAGTAGGACACATGGTGGATTATGTAAAGAAAGGAGGAGGACTACTGGCAACCTATAAGACATCTATTATGGATGAGCACGGTACTCAACTCGATGATCTACAATTAGGTAGGCTTCTAGGAGTTAGATATAGGGGAGAGATCCATACCCCCTGGTCGTATATTAAGATAAGAAGAGAGCACAGAGTAGTAGATGGGTTTAGTAAAGGACAACTCATTCTCTGGGGAGACTTTGATAGGAATTTCATAGATCGAAGAGTTCCTAAGGATATAGCAAATCATGCCTATGTAGAGCCCGAAGAGGAGGAAGGAGTGATAGCTAATATAGTATTCCCTCTAGAGGAATTTGGAAGCGAATACGAAAATGGAAGATCTCCACCTGTTGCAGGTGCTGAAACGGAAGCACCTGCTATAGTCGTAAACCATCTAGGGGAGGGAAGGACTTTGTACTTTAGTGGACAAGTGGGGAGAATCTTCTGGAGAATAGGACTAGCAGACTACTTAAATATGATCTATAATGCAGTATTATGGCTAGGAGGAAAACCACCTATATCAGCTAAGGGACCAGAGACTTTTGAGATGAGTGCCTATGAGCTAGATGATTCCATATTAGTACATCTCCTGAATTATACATATAATCAGAGGATTTTAACAGGAAGCCCCTCCGCTCACGAGAAGTTCATATTTTGCTCTACACGCTCTATACACCCAGCACGTGAGATCATACCTATACACGATATAGAACTAAGGATCTATGGAAGAGAGGTAAAAAATGCTAAGTCATTATTACAAGATAACGTCAAATATAGGGTCGAGAGGAGGGGGGAGATGACAATAATAAACATACCCAGGCTTCAGGAGTACGAGGTGATATTAATCGAATAGTGGCATTGATTTAATGGCGAAAGCCTCAGATAATGGACTAAGTAAGGTATTTTAATGAAACTGATAAAACCATATTAGATGATGAAGGAGGTGATCTCTAAGCCGCTATAGCGGCCTTGAAGAAGTTAATTTAAGCTGATTTCTCATAAAATGCTAGATTGAAAAAGGAATTAATTCTATTCCACATATTTAAGAGCATCAAGATAGGTCTCGTATATGGCTTTTCCGGCGCTATAGATTAGTCTCTTTTCCTTATCCGTTAAGTATTGCAGTAGGGTATAGCCTAAAGTTCTCCCAATCTTCTGAGGAACACTCACCATAACCTTCTCTGGAACACCTGGTACTTTTATAGGCGATGCTATACTTAATATTCTACAGGTATTAAGAGCTATAGCCCTTACTATATCTCTAAAAGCTGCAGCTGGGCCATAGTATGTCCCTCCAAGGACTGATATAATTTGTCTTGCAATCTCCTTCACTTTAAGCTCTACATCGGAAGTATTTAGGCTAATCCCCTTTTCGTGAAGGAATTGATCTAGAGGGATACCATCTACTCTAGTGATAGACCATAAAAACACAGAATTAGGACCATGCTCTCCAGCTACATAAGTCTCTATACATCTCGCAGGGACTTTAAGTGTTCTAGCAAGCTCTACTTTAAATCTCAGAGTATCTAAATGTGTCCCTGAACTTATTACGAATTCTGCTTTGGTCAATTTCTTAAACAACATTGCCATGGCATCAACAGGATTTGTTATTACTATAAACTTACCCCTCTTATTACCTGGGAATACTCTCTCTGCTATATCTTTTATTATCCTAGCATTCACATGTGCTAGGTCTCTTCTAGTCATATCTGGTGTTCTAGGTTTACCCGCTGTTATGAGTACAATATCGGCATCAGTCATATCAGAGGGATTCGTATAATGATTTATCGAAATTTCCCTACCCAAACTTGCTAGTGCATGTCTTAATTCCTCTGAGAATAGCATACTTAGATTAGGAACTACATCAACGAGTGAGAGCTCAGTAATATAGTTTTCATGGATTAAGGTATAGGCTAAGGTTCTCCCTACCCTCCCTACACCTATTATCCCAATATGCACTTCTAATAAACCTCCTTGAATATCTATGTTTAGGTTCTTAAATACATCATTAATATTTGTCGAAGTCAAGCTAGCTGATAGAACCTAGAGAGGATTAGATTAGTATAGGTGACAGGCTACATAATGTCCTCTTTCCTTTTCTAGTAGCTTGGGCTCCTCTTTTGAACATATTTGCATTTTAAATGGACATCTAGGATGTAATCGACAGCCTGAAGGTGGATTAATGGGACTGGGTATTTCTCCCTTAAGTAATAATCTTTCACGCTTAACTTTAGGCCCTGGTCTGGGTATTGCAGATATTAACGCCTTCACATAGGGATGTAGAGGATTAGAGAATAGTTCATCGGTAGTCGCTAGCTCTACTATTTTACCAAGATACATTACGGCAATCCTATCCGATACGTATTTAGCGGTAGCTAGGTCGTGAGTTATAAATAGGTACGTGACATGGAATTCTTTTTTGAGATCTGCCATTAGCTCTAGGATTTTAGCTCTCAGAGAAACGTCTATCATCGATATAGGCTCATCAGCTACTATAAAGTCTGGTTTTAGTATCATAGCTCTAGAGATTGCAACTCTCTGTCTCTCACCACCACTTAATTGATGAGGATAAAGCTCATAATACCTCTCTGCAGGAGTTAAACCCACTTTCTCTAACATCTCTAAGACCATTTGTCTTTTTTCCTTCCCTTTGGCTATGTCATGTATTTCAAGAGGATGTCCTATAGCATCACCAATCTTCATCCTAGGATTAAGAGAAGCATATGGATCTTGAAATATTATTTGTAGATGTCTTCTAAGTTTCCTCAACTCCTCTCCTTTAACATGTGTTATACGCTTTCCTCTGAAAAGTATATCGCCTCCAGTAGGCTCTAGAAGACGAACAAGTAGTCTTCCTGTTGTAGTCTTTCCGCAACCAGTCTCTCCTACTAAAGCGAGTGTCTCCTCCTCCCTGATCTCTAAATCCACTCCATCAACAGCTCTGATATACTCAAGCTTTCTGGAGATAACTCTCTCCAAGAATCCTCTTTGAACAGGGAAGTATTTAGTAAGATTAGTAGTCGATATAATTGTTCTATTCATAGGCATCACAGTACATCCAACACTTAACTATGTGGTCTTTTATATTCACAGTTCTGGGCTCTCTGGTCCTACAGATATCTTTAGCGTATGGGCATCGGGGGTGAAATCTACAACCCCTAGGAGGTTTCACTAGATCAGGTGGTGATCCAGGAATATAACATAGTTTTTCACTCTTGGACTCTATGAGTGGTACTGCACGTAGAAGAGCTGATGTATAAGGATGTAATGGATCTCCAAGTATCTTATTCGCATCGGCCATCTCTACCAAGTGTCCAGCGTACATTACAGCTATCTTATCAGCTATCTCTGATACAACTCCTATATCATGGGAGATTAGTAGTATACTCATATTGTGCCTTTTTCTGAGGTTGTTTAGAAGGTCTATTATTTGAGCCTGAACTATGACATCAAGTGCTGTAGTAGGCTCATCAGCTATTATTAGGTCTGGATTAAGAAGTATAGCTAGAGCTATCATAACCCTCTGTCTCATTCCACCGCTAAATTGATGAGGATAATCATTAAACCTTTCTGGGGGTATACCAACCTCTTCCAGTGCTTTAATGCTTCTCTCTCTAGCCTCATTCTTTGATACGTTCTCATGAACCATTATAGTTTCCATGAGATGATCACCTATCTTCATTAGAGGATTTAAGGAGGTCATGGGATCTTGAAATATCATTGAAATTCTCTTACCTCTAATCTTAGCGAATTCATCATCACTTAGTTTAGTCAGTTCTACACCATCAAAAACTATACTACCTCCCACTATCCTCCCTGGAGGAGGAATTAACCCAAGCAATGAAATTCCCAGAGTCGACTTACCTGAGCCTGACTCACCAACTAGGCCCAGTACCTCACCTCTACTGATACTAAGACTGACTCCATCCACAGCTCTGACTACACCTCTTTTCGTAAAATAGTAGACCTTTAGTTCGTTTATATTAAGAAGACTCATTAAAATCTACACCTCTCGGAGTCTGGGATTTAGAATTTCATTTAATCCCTCGCTAAATAGACTGAATCCCAGAGCAGTGATAATTATCATGAGTCCTGGAAAGGTAACAGTCCACCAGTAACCAGCTGTTATAAAGTGGTACCCATTTCTTAGATCAAAACCCCAGTCTGGAGTCGGAGCTGGAAGCCCTAGTCCTAAGAAACTTAAGGCAGCCTCCGTTAGGATAGCATCTGTAGCATTTAGGGAAAATACTACTGGTAGGGATGCTGTGACGTTCGGTAGGATGTACTTAAGTAGTATGACCCTATCACTAGCTCCTATAGCTCTAGCAGCCTCTACATAGAGGCTCTCCTTAACAGATAACACTTCACTCCTAATCATTCTGAAATATACGGGTATGTATACTATACCTATAGATATTGTCACATTTAATATGCCAGGACCTAACACATAGGCTATAGCTATGGCAAGTATTATACTCGGGAAGGCATACATACTATCCATAATAAGCGCTAGTGTGGTATCGAAAACACCACCAATATAACCAGATAGTAGACCTAGTGATGCACCTATAATCATGGAGAATATCGAGGCTAGAAAGGCTATACTCAAGGAAATCCTCGATCCATATATTATCCTACTCAGTATATCCCTACCTATATTGTCAGTACCTAGAAGAAATCTGGTATTGGGAGGTTCCAGAGAGCCTCCAACAGGCTCTATGGGATCGTATGGTGCTATTACAGGTGCTAAAATAGCCATAAATGATACTATGACTATAATAGCAGCGCCTGTGATCGCTATCCAGTACTCTGAGACATCTAATCTCCTAATTCTCCTCAGAAGAGGAATAATTGTTCTGGACGTAGAAACACCCTTCATAGAGATCACCTAAATCTTATCCTGGGGTCTAAGTATGCGTACATTACATCGACAAGGAGACTTATAGAGACTATAAGGAGGGCTATAAATACTACGGTTCCCTGAACTGTGGTATAATCTCTGTACATTATCCTCTCTAGCAGGAATGTACCCATTCCAGGCCATGAAAATGTGGTCTCCGTCAGTACAGCACCAGCTAGTAGTAGTGCAAATTGTAATCCCATCATGGTGAGAATGGGAATAAAGGCATTCTTAAGAGCGTGTCTATAGATTACTATGTTCTCGGGAATTCCCCTAGCTCTAGCTGCTGTTATGAAATCTCTTCTTAATACCTCTAACATGTTTGATCTTACAGTTCTAGTGAACACTCCTGATATGTACACCCCTAGAGTAATGGATGGAAGTATTAGGTGACTTAGGGCATTAAAGAAACTAGGTATATTCAGGGTCAGTATACTATCCAGTAGATACAAACCTGTTATCCTTTGAGGTTCCATGAAGGGATCTATTCTACCGCCAACTGGTAGTAGTTTGAGGTATACTGAAAATATCAATTGTAACATTATACCGAACCATGGTATGAATAAAGAATATGTGACAATACCATAGAATCTGAATACCTGGTCGAGTTTACTTCTAAATCTTCTAGATGCTTCTGTCCCTGTAATTATGCCTATAAGGACACTCACAATGAAGGCTGAAATACTCAACTCTAATGTAGCGGGGAAATGATCCATAATCTCATCTATTACTGGTCTTCTCCCCCATATCATAGATCTACCAAGATCTCCACGAAGTAGATTTGATAGGTAGTTGATGTACTGTATGTGATAAGGTTGATCTAGTCCCAAACGTTTGGTAACACTTTGAATTACTTCTGGTGGGGCTTTAGTACCTACGATAGCCGCTACAGGATTTCCAGGAAGCACTCTCATTATTAGGAATATTATAGTGAGTAGTATAAACAGGGTAGGTATGGCCATTAGTACTCTCTTAATTAAGTATGCCTTAAGCATATTGGAACCCTCAGAAAAAGATCTAACTCTTATATATTAGATAGTATCTCAGTAGCATTACGGGATCTAACACTACTCCCCTTATGTTCTTCTTACATACTAGGAATAGTTTTCCTTGGAATAGTGGTATCAAAGGAGCATCTCTTGCTAATATCCTCTGGACTTCTTCGTATCGCTCTTGCCTTTCTTCTATCGTAGGTTTGACCATAGCCTCTTCAAGAAGTTCATCTACCTCAGAGTTGTTATAGAATACGCCAAGATGTCCACAGTGCTCTGAATGGAGGAAGGGAGTTAGGTAATTATCTGGGTCTATATAGTCAGGATACCAGCCCAATAGGAATATGGGCATGACACCCTTTGCTATATATTCAGCAGCATATGTAGCCCATTCAGCACTCTTGAGCTCTACTTCTATCATCCCCGTCTCCTCTAAGCTCTCCTTTATTAGGGCAGCTACATCAGCTTCCGTCGTTCCATAGTGTGTAGGAGTGTACCATAGTTCTACCTTGAACTTATTGTCCTCACTAAATCCAGCCTCTCTCAGAAGCTTTCTGGCCAACTCTAAATTACGTTCACCGTATTCGTCCTTAAAGGCATCTATATGACTCCACATACCCATGGGTACCATACTATACAGTGGTGTAACTAGACCCTTGAAGACTTTTTCACATATTCTGTCCCTATCTACTGCTGCAGCTATGGCTCTTCTGAGTCTTACATCATCAAAGGGTGGTTGGTTGCACCTTAGGACTATATAGCGTATGTAGGGGCTGGGGGCCTCTATTACATTAAACTTACCTCCCTTCTTGAGGGCTATTATATCAGTAGGGAGTAGTTCTCTCCAGGCTATGTCGATCTCACCAGCTTCAAGAGCCATCTTAAGTGCTGTAGCATCCTTATAGAACTTTATTATAAAGTACTTGGTCTTCGGTTTAGGTCCATAATAGTCTGGATTGACTTCAAGTCTAAGCTCTACATCTCTAACCCACTTCACTACTTTATAGGGCCCTATACCTACAGTCGAGTCCTTTGCCTCATCCCATGGGTATGCTTTAGGGCTAACGGGGAAATATGGAACTGTTGCCACTAGTGCAGGGAAATACGCTATGGGACGTTTTAAATGGAAGGCTACTGTATACTTGTCTATGACTTCTACCTTCTCTACAAAGGCTGTTACAAGCCATGAGGGATCGAGATTTAAGTGCATTTGTCTCTCTATAGACCACTTAACGACTTCAGCATCTAGAGGAGTTCCATCCGTGAACTTTAAGCCCTTTCTTAGCTTAAATGTGTAAACACGGCCATCTTCACTTACTTCATAGCTTTCAGCAAGACCTGGTACCAGCTCCGTTGTTCCTGGCTTATACTTCAGTAATCCCTCTCCGATGTTGTTTAGAACCTCCCATGTGAAGAAGTCATAGGCTTTAGCTGGATCTAATACTGTGATCTTATCTATTGTACCCAATACTATTACTTCCCTGGGTTTAACGTATACCTGCTGGTACCAGTAGTAGCCTAGACCTATTGCAGCTGCTACTATTACTACTAGTAATATCACTAAGTATACCTTTTTCATTCCAGGCATATTATCACCTTTAGCCTATTGTCAAAATTTAGGAAATATAAACTTTTGCGTAAAATATTTAAGTAAGTAGCTTAATCACAATTTAAAATACTAGGAGACAACTCTTCCTCTTTCCCACAGCGTTTCTCAAGCACACTTAATACTTTCTCTAGTCATACGGAGTTATTAAACGTTTACTAAGATTTTCCCGAACTCTTCAATTATATTCTGCAATCTCTCATCCAACATATTATCACTTATACTATTTTAGCCAGTAACTTTCATAAGACTTTGACTAAAGGTAATCAGTCTACTGCTCTTCTCATGATAACAATTGGATAATGAGGGACTCTCATAAGCATACTCCAAGTCACTCCATCTATGGTGGTCTCAAACCTTCTAGCCATTTCCCACACATCTCTCCCCGCTCCGAATCCTCTCATCTTCTCAGCTATTCTAGAGATTTTCAGTAGTTCTTCTAAACTCATTACTGAGCCAGAGAAGGCTACTGGAGTCGGACTAGACCTAAGTCTAAGAACATTGCCTAAAATATAGGCAAATATTCCTCCTGATTTAATACCCTTTACAAAGGTTTTCCTAGGGGATATACAGAAACTCCTCCACGAGTAACATCTATCTGAATCTACTATTACCACCGTTAAATTCTTACCTAAGTACTTCCTTATAGCATCTCTTATCTCTTCGGTGATCTTTACAGGATCTTTTAGAGGAAGAGAAGCATAGGAATAGGGAAGATTTGTAACATCTATTCCACCTTCAGAACCAAAACAGAGGGCTGCCAGGGGGCCTACCTTTTCGATTACCAATTGTTTATGTCTCGCTCCAAGCTCTACAGGATAGCTCCTCAGGTTATAAATTGTCCTCCAGCTCAGCCTACAGAGAATTCCGAGAATATAACCCCATATACACCTCATCCAGATTCTCGCTATAAGCCTCGCGGAAATTCCCGGTTTAATCCTACTCTCATTCACTATGTTTCCTTCAGCTACTGAGATAGCCTTTTCCGAGAGCACGATTATATCTCCATCTCTCACTCCTAACCTGCTAAGTGCATGTACTATGAACTTCTTGTAATTGAACCCAGGAGTCCAGTACCTAGATCTTAAGGCTTTAGCCAGGTACCTCATCTACATGCACTCTCTACAGCATCTCTAACAGCATTAGCGATTAAATGGGCAGCGCAATCTATGGTTCTTTCCTTCAATACGGGATCAACATCATGTGTTGCTAGACGTGGGTAGCACTGTAGTAGTATCGCTGCTCTACGTTCAGCATAATCTATTCCTACTCCTACAAGCTTTCTAGCTACGAAGTATGTAGATCCACATGGAGCACTACGCTTCACTCGGATTGAGGATATAGTTCTAGTGGTCTCATCTAATGTTATCTTAAGTGAGGGTCTTCCAAAGTACTTAGTAAACTCATCGATATACTTATCTCCACAAGGAGTGAGCGAACACAGTGGTCTAGCGAATATACATGTAATATCCCTCTTCTTAAGTTCGTATTTTAATAGATTTTCTAGACCTGTACCCACTAGTCTAGGATTATCCACAGCTACTATTATGGACTTTACATCAATCCTTTCGGTTATGGTAGGTATTAGAAGAGGTACTGTGTTCTCTTCATATGCTAACAGTAAGATATCACAGTCCTCTAACCCTTCCATCTCTACTATTTCAGGTTCGTCTAGTGCTGTCTCTAATTCTATGTGAGGAAGTTTTACCTCATTTCCATTCCATTCTCTTATAGTTCTTAGATTTCTTACTATTCTCTCTCCGTGGAATCCTTGTGTTAAAACTAGTATCTTCATAACATCATTATGTAGGGAAGGGGTTTATATTAGTGTACTAACCATAAGAACGGGTGAAATCCCATGTGCGAGTTTAAAGTTCTACTTACACTGAATAGAGTTGAAGTTGCTAGGGATATCGTTAATGCCTACTGTGAGGATTGAGATCTGATATTAATAGACATACTAGGAGCTAAAACATCGCTTGACAATACTAAATAGAGACTATCAGCGTAGACAAGGAAGAGCTAGTAGTGATGAAGAACCCGTTAATAGGTCCTATTCTGAACTTTATAAGAAGATACATCGAGTGTATGCATAATGAGAAGTACGATCGAGATCTCGATCTTCTATGGAACCATATAAAGAAAAGAGGAGATGAACTTCTAAATGATCTCAGGAATGTATATCAAAAATAATGTAACCCTGATCTAAAATAATGGCTTTATATTATATAGCTTTATAATTGTAATATATTAAATTATAATGATGAAGGCACTTAAAGAGTTTAAAATAGGCAGATATCCTCCTGCAGTTATTGTCGAAAAAAGCACTCCTATTATTAAGGTTATTAAGGGCCTTACTGAAAAGTGGGTTAGACATGCGCCTATAGTAGATGAAAGTAATAGGCTCATAGGAATGGTCTCGGCTAGAGATATAATAGATTTCTTAGGAGGAGGACCTAAGAGTAGAATTGTGGAGGAGAAGTACGACGGGAATCTGTACGAGGCTATCATGAAAGAGCCTGTCAACTCGATAAAATATATGCCACCCTATGTAACTTTGGATGATGATATTCAAGCTGTTGTGAGTATAATGTTAGAGAGGAACATAGGAGCACTAGCAATCACAGATGAAGAGCGTAGAGTAGTGGGGATAATATCGGAAAGACATATAATGGCACTATTCTCTGAAGCGAAAACTATGGTAAGAGTATGTGAACTCATGTCGAGGCCCTTGATAACACTACCTCCACAGGCTACACTAATAGAAGGACAGAAATTGATGCACGAGAAGCACATCAGGAGAATACCTCTGAAAACAGGTCCTAATCTAAGGGGCATAGTTAGTATAAAAGATATTGTAAAACTCTATTCTCTGGAGGAGACTCTAGAGAGACTTAGACTGTTAGATAAGGAGAGCGTGTATAGTATTCCTCTCTCATATTTAGCATCTACGAAAGTGATAACAGTAGAACCTCATGTTGATCTAGGAGAAGCCATAAGGATCATGCGAGAGAACAATATAGGCAGTTTAGTGGTAGTGGATAGGGGAGAATATATAGGAATAATTACTGAGAGAGATTTCATAATAAAGCTTCCAAAGATGTGGGGAGTAGAGCTTTTCGTGGATGAAGTAGAAGAGCTCATAGTAGCTGGCCGTATTGTCGTACTAAGATGAGTAATTAATCGTAATGTACTTAGGGTATTGCAAGTTTAGAGAGATATCATAGATCTAAGAGTCGTATTAAATCATCAGCTTCAATAGGAATAGCTGTTTTGTATACCTATAAGTCTCTCGTCTTGTTCTAGCTAAATTAACTAGAGGACAAACTCATCCTTCACCTCGAGGTGAAGGCTCTTATATTATTAGCCTATCTACCAGAAAAGAGGGACTGAAAATGGTGAGGTTTGGGATAGAGTTCGTTCCCATGGAGCCCATAGTAAACATAGTCAAGTACGTTAAGCTAGCTGAAGCCCGAGGATTTCAATATGTCTGGATAACTGACCACTATAATAACAGAGATGTGTATGCGACATTAGCAATGTTAGCAATAAACACAGAAAGAATAAAATTAGGCACAGGAGTTACAAATCCCTATACGAGAAATATTGCACAGACAGCCTCCTCTATAGCAACCATAGACGAACTCTCCAATGGAAGGGCTATTCTAGGAATAGGTGCAGGTGATAAAGTTACTTTAGAAGCTCTAGGAATCCAATGGCTCAAACCAGTAATAGCTATACGTGAATCTGTAACAGTACTCAGACAGCTATGGACAGGTAAACGTGTGAAGTTTGAGGGCGAAATAATCAAACTCAAAGGAGCTAAGCTCGCAGTCAAGCCGAAAAATATCATTCCCATATATATCGGAGCACAGGGTCCTCTCATGCTGAGGCTAGCTGGAGAAGTAGGCGAGGGAGTCCTAGTTAATGCATCTCACCCCAAAGATTTTGAGTTCGCGATGAAACAATTAAGAAGAGGTGTAGAAAGAGGGGGTAGATCACTTAGCGACATAGATGTAGCAGCATATACGGCTTTCTCAGTGGATGAAGATCCAAAAGCGGCTACCAAGGCTGTTAAAATAGTTGTAGCCTTCATAGTAGCTGGAGCCCCTGATGTAGTACTAGAGAGGCATGGTATTGATGTCGACGCCGCTAATACCATAAGAATGGCAATAGGTAAGGGCGACTTTAAGACAGCAGTTAAGAACATTACTAAGGATATGATAGACTCCTTTTCGATATGTGGAACACCAGAGGACTGTATATCGAGAATAGAAGAGCTCCTAAAAACTGGAGTGACTCAGATCGTCGCTGGATCTCCAATAGGACCAGACAAGGAAAAAGCAATAAACTTAATAGGTGAGAGAATAATACCGAGATTTTAGTTTTTCCATAATATCACTCCATTCTCATCGATTTATACCCATTGCATTGTTAGATAAAAATATTGGTTAGACTTAAGTATTAGTCTTACAAAATTTTAGGAAGTAAAATGAGTGTCATCTCACGAGTAGGGAGAAAAGGTGTAATAGTAATACCAAAAAGGATGAGAGAATCAATAGAGTTAAAGGAAGGATCTTATAGAAGGAGATGTAATAATAAGACCCCCCACTCTAAAACGAGTAAAACTTGGAGGGAGGTATCTCAATTAGTCGCTAAGTGTAAAAAAGAGGAGCTAGAGCTTGAAGAGTAAGAGACTAGTTCCTGATACGAGCGCTTTTCATCGGTAGAGGTAGGAGCGAAGGAAAACAACACCACTCCCACCAATGAAAAGGGTGATGGAGGATAAAGAGTTCTCTTAGACTAGAGAAAGAAATAAAAACCTTATATTGACACATTGGTTCAATACAACGTCCAATTTGTAATTTAAAGGTAGTGGAGCGCATGAAGGACGTGCTGTTGCATAATATAGCATGTGCTATATTAGCAGGAGGAAAGTCTAGTAGAATGGGAGTATATAAAGCGATAGTAAAATATAAGGGAAAGGAACTCATACTCTATCTCCTTGAGGAGCTTTACAACATATTCGATGACATAGTCATCTCAGTCAGTAATAGCAGTCAACTGCGACTGCTATTAAATACTATAGGCAACTACGAGAATATCAGAGTCCTTATAGATCCCATAGTGCGCATTCGTAGTCCATTAGTAGGCCTTCTTACATGTCTTACAGGAGTTCATAAAGAGTACGTATTCGTAGTAGCATGCGACATGCCTTACGTATCCAGAAAAGTAGTTCTACATTTGTACCGACAACTAGAGAGAGATGAGCTTGATGCTGTAGTACCTAGATGGCCTAATGGCTTTTTAGAACCTCTGTGTGCTATATACAGAAGAGCTACTACTTTGAAGAAGCTGATGGATAGAATATGCCTAAACGACCATAGTATGAGGGGGTTGATAAATAGTCTAAAATCTGTGAAATACTTATCCATTGAGCAGTTGAGAGAACAGGGAATAGAACCTAAAGTATTCTATAACATAAATAAATTACATGAAATAGAGATTTAGTGGGGACTAGTGATACGAAGTCTTCTTTTCTTCCTCTCTGATAATTTATTAATCACTTCGAGTCCTTCTTTATCTAGCTTCTTAACAACGATAATTCCAGTATCAACAGCATACTTAATTAGCTCTCTTCCAACGTTAGTCCTTACAAGAACCGTGGACCATCCATCTTCTGATCCTATACTACCTACTGAGAGATCCGCCATCCAACTAGTTAGATCAGGACATGATCTACAGGAGTAGGTAGCGTACTTCTTCAGTACAGAAACCTTGATGCTCTTCTCATAGCCTTGTTTTAATCTAACGATGAACATACCACGCTTTATATCCATCCTAGTGACATCATCAGGTTCTACACCGATATGTGTCCTTAAGGCGTTTACGATACCAGAATAAGGATAGTTATTCATACAGAAGAGTCCTATAGTTAGCTTTACAGGATCTGTGTACTTCCTCAGACCAGTAGATTTCATGAGCCATAGTGCTCTAATATGACATGGAAGACCTACCACAGCGAGGCTCCTGTAGGTACTTATAGCACGTCTAAGTAAGTGAAGAAGTGGAGAGAGGGAGTATTTAGAACCTGCACTTTTAATAATAGTCTCACTATCCTCTGCTATTACGGGAATAGACTTCAGGGGTTCTGAGGGATTAGATGTCGTAACTATTGCAGCATCTATCATCTTCCTTTCTAGGGCTGTAAGTAGTAAGCTGGTTACTACACCTCCATCTTGACAGACCTCGAGTACATCACTTTTAGTACTCCTAGCAGTGTACGACTCTAGTACTATGGACTCTGCTTTCAATGCTTCAGCTACGTTTAGCGTGGGACAAATCTTGGTACAAAGTCCACAGTTAGTACACTTCTCCCTATTCAGTACAGGCTCCTCCTCACCTAAATCAAGTGCTGAGACTGGACATATTGCTATACAGGCTCCACAGTAGCAGCATCTCCCCTCCAATAGATCAATTGCACTCTTCACGGACATCAGAACAGCAATTGGAATTATAAATCTCTCGAAGATACTTTGGGCCAGAATGCTACTGATACTTAGGCTAAGCTTATATCTAGAACATTGATTGAATAGGAAGGAGGACTCATGATAATGTTTCTAGATTGCGATATCTTAGTAACGAAGCACGGCTTTATATTTTATACTATAGGGTATGAGCATCCAGATCAGAGGGTTGTAGGTAACCTAAAGTACATACCTAGAGAGTACGCTAAATTATTCCATCTAGAGTGGCTAAAGCACAAGTGGATATTGGAGGGTAGAGAACTTGTGAGACCTAAAGTACTATTCTCTCCAAGGGTATATCAATCTATCATTAAGACCTTTATGAGATATTTTCCTGAATACGTCTACTACTCTAATCAACTACAGAAGTATATAATCAGTGTTCCCATAGACCTCATAGATAGAGTCTATAGACCCAGTGAATCCCTTAAGCGAATTATGAATAAGAAGAGGAGGGACCCCCTAGAGAACAAGGTAGTTAACCTAGTAGAGGAGTTATCGGGAAAGTCTGGGGTCTCATTAAAATACTTTGGAGTGAGTGGATCCGTAAGTCTAGGTATGCATAGATCCTTTAGTGATATGGACATTATAGTATATGGTTTAGAGAACTACTACAAAGTTAGGAATGCTCTAATATTACTAGAGAAGGAGGGGCTAATTACCATGATAAGTGACTCTACCCTAGACGAGATTAGAATGAACAGAGGATTATATCAGGGTACTAGGTTCAATATAAATGCAGTAAGACTACAGGAAGAAATCAAGACTACACCCTGCCTTTATAAGCCTATCTGTACAATTGAAGTGAAGTGTAGGGTATTAGATGCTAGAGAGTCCATATTCAGACCAGCAGTGTATAGAGTCAGAGTAGAAGATGTTATCAGAGGACCAAGAGATATATCCCCGTGTATAACTAGAGTAGTATCGATGATAGGACTCCATAGGATGATCGCTACTGAAGATGATATTATCGTAGTCAAGGGAATACTAGAAGAGGTCATAGATGTAGATACCAGTACAAGGTCCTACAGGATATTTGTGGGCTCAGCCTCTCAGAATGAGTATATTAAAAACCTATCTAGGGGGATATCGTGAAGGCCAGGGATAGAGATGCTCCAGTCACTAGGGAGGGCATAATCTTCAGGGTCATGGGATACAACCATCCACCAGGTGCATATTTCTGCGATGTAGAATATGCTCCTGAGACAATATATACCAGTAGGGAGAAGAGAGCGCTAAGGGAAGGAAAAAGACTAAGATACTATAAATTCTACTTCGATGGAGGACTCAAATTTGTAGAGGAGAGATATCCTCAGTACACCGTGTACAGTAGAGTCTTTGGAAAGAGACTCGTAGGACTCAAATACGAGTACATAGCCGAGCTCAGAAAGCCTGAGGAGAGACTCCAGAAATTGCTGATGACTGAAAGGAGTGACAAACTTTTGAAAGCTCTTCGTAGATTACTTGATATGATCACAGAAATATCCACACTCAGAACATCCGACTTCGGGGTCTTTGGATCCCTAATGCACGATTTTTACCATGAGGAATATAGTGATCTTGACCTGGTAATCTATGGAACTAAGGAATTGGAGGAACTTTTGGAAGTGCTGAATAGCCTATATAGAGATGGCAGAGTACTGATAAATGAGTTCGATACAGTATCTCCCGAACACTTTAAGAACTGGAGATTTAAACACCTCACTCCAAAGGAGTATATAGAATATCAAAAGAGGAAAATGATATACGCTATATACAAAGGCCCAGAGAGACAGATCAAGGTCGAGTTCGAACCTGTGATGAGATGGGAGGAAATAGTTAATGAATACCCGAACTATGAACGTATAAGACCTCTGACATTTGTAGAAGCTGAGGTTAAAGTGATCGATGCGTCCAGATCGTACTTCATGCCCTCCACATACTCTATCGAATTGCTTAAACTCAAAGGATATAGTAAACCTGTAGACGTACGCAGAGTCATCTCCTATGTAGAAGAGTTTAGGATGCAGTTAGGAGAAGGAGATCTGGGATTAGTTCGTGGCATGCTCGAGGAGGTCTGCCTGAAAAATGGTGAAGTATTTCATCAGATAGTATTAAGCTATTTCCCTAAAATATATCATGAGCAGGTACTCAAATCACTGAAATCTCGGAACAAAGATTACAAAGAGTATGTCTAGCAAAGGTACAGCTAATAAGGATCTAATCGAGAACTTCTGGAGAGAGGAAATTGGGTTTAGGAGGATTAGGCGTGAATCTGCTAATTGGAGTTTTATAGAAAAACAACCTCCAAGAATTAAAGCAACACTAGAATACTACATAGAGACAGGGGATATCAGAACATCATCCAAGATAGCTGGACTAAATCTATCCGTATTTAGGAATATCCTCAAACAAGCACGAATACCAGTAATAACATAGTCAGTACCTGACTACGTTAGGTAATCCAAGGAGTACCTTAAGCCAGACCTACCTCAGGCTTAAAGTGAAGTATATCTGTATGCTTTCAACTAAACTTAAGTATGGTAAAAAATCGAGTGAAGAGTACTTATTTTCTCTCTAATATCATACTCTCTACTACCTTTATCAAGTCCTCTGCAGTTAGTGGTGGTCGTACGCATGCAGTATAGCAGTATGTATCGTCCCAGAACATCGCCATGGATATTCGTATAACATTGCCATTAGGTGCTAGATCTCGAGCCTTCTTACATATATAGACATAAATCTCTTCGTGAGTAGCTCCGCAGGCTTACCGCTTTTCTGTTCCATTTCTTTTCCATAGAAATGTGAGATTGGTTTATCGTCATAGCATGCTATCATCAGTACTCTTGGTAAACCGAGTGAATCAGGTAGAAACGCTGCAGAATACCTCAGACTCCGGGAATCCACTTAGGAATCATAGGCTGAGGTATTCTCAAAGGAAGTATGCCAGTAGACTATTCCTTCCCGCTTTCGGTAGGAATTTGCGATTGTAGAAATATACTGATCTCATGTACTCTCAGTTCCACATACTCTAATATTATCTCATCACTATTGTTTCTAATAGGAGCTCTAGAGACTTTAAAAGTTATCCGGACGTTTATTTTAAAATGTTGGGGATTAGGGCCCTTGACCGTCCTCCCCCCAATCCCAGTGGGATTGGGATAGGAGACATAGGGTTCTCGGGCCTCCCCTCCCCAATTTTCAAATACACAGTTAGTTATATACTTAACCTTAGCATACTTACCACTACACAATTAGCCTTTGTATCCCTTTCAAGATCTCTAGAATCTCTTCCTTAATCTCAGAATCGGATATATCTCTAGTCTTCATCGAAGCTTTCGTATTTCCTACTATAAAATTCGCACTTAATCCTGTAATGTGAATTTAGGAAGTGACGAGTTCCTCTCTATACTTCTAGTAAGGAAATCTCTCGTTAGTAGTTATGAGAGCCTTTAATTACATAAGCATTTCACTATATATTGGATTTTCACGTAAAATAAGTGCTATTGGATCTATCGAAAGAGTATCCTAGCTAATTCTATCTGAAGTTGTCTAGCCCTAGTTCTGAGCAAGCCTTCGAATGTACTGTCCAGTTTCCTCTTACCATCAGCACTCTCCAATATGAATCCTCCCACTGTGGAAATATTAGTGTCTGAAATACTCAAAGTAGTCCTTACTCCTGTCTCCATTTCAATAGCTCTTGCCAACTCTTCCAGGTCTAGATTTAATTTAGAATCTCTCTTGTTAAGTAGTATCCTCAGATCTCCTCCTCCTAATATCACTCCTGCTCTTACTATCGTTCTCTTTAAGTACTCTACATACTCACTTTTAGATCTGGCATATTCCTCCATTCTAGCGAGGGCAGCCTTCAGTACTTCATTTATTATCCTCTTCTTCTCCTCAATTATCATCCACTTAACTTTAATGTCAGTTTCTGATAGAAGTCTCCTCTTTAGAGTCTCAGCCTCTTCCTTAGCCCTTTTGATCAGTACGGATGTCGCCTTTGAGGCATCCTCCATAGCACGTTTTCGCTGCTCCTCTATCATCTTCTTGGCTTCTTCCTTAGCACTCTGAAGTATTAGCTCTGCCTCCTTAACCGCATCCTCTATTATCCTTTTAGATATTCTTTCAGCCATTTTCTCAGATCTCTAATATGGTTTTCACGACATAGGCTATTGTCTCTTCCTTTCTCTTTTCTGCCTTATTCCTTAAGTCTTCACATATAGACTTAGCTCTGTTCATTAGTAGCTCTGCCTCCTTTTCCGCCTCTGTCTTAGCCTTCTCAAGAATCTCCCGAGCCTTACGCTCTGCCTCCATTATACTATTGCGGTAACTCTCTTGATAAATCTCCGGAAGTCTTCCTCTCGTATTCTCTAGTATCTTCTCTGCCTCTCTTCTAGCTTTCTCTATTATCTTTTCAGCTCTATTTTCAGCATCTCTAATAATCTCTAGTGCATTGAAGATATCTTCACCAACAATCATCTTCCACTGCTCGGTAAGTACAGCCTTCTTAGTCTCCACACTGCTCATACTAACACCTATTCGTCTCCTTGTAGAGACTATTTAAGTATTACCCAAATGTAAGCCGATAAGACTTCTAGTGAATTAGCAATATGAGCTATTTTAATAAATTATGTAAGTATAATGTGGAAAGGCTAATAAATGATCGTAGAAAAGTTTCAGAGGGCGAGTCGAGCTTATGGGAAAGATAGCTGTGATCGCGAGTGATGATGTAACAGCCATATTTAGATGGGCTGGTATCAGAGATAGCTTCAGTGTGAGTACTGAAGAGGAAGCTAGAAAACTTCTCTACAAGCTGGCCAAAGATCCGAAGTATACTTTGATAATTGTAGGCGCTAGTATAGCCGAGAAGATAGCAAGAACTATAGAGCTGATCACAGCAGAACAAGAGTACCCTCTAATCATAACTATTCCAGAGAGAGGGATCACGCCTTCAAAGAGAGTAGATCCACTGAGAGAACTTCTTAGAAGAACCTTAGGAATAGAGATAAGGTAATCCTGGTGGGAGAATGGCTGAACTAGGAATACGAGTAACTAGAATGGAATTATTTAAACTGAAAAAGAGACTTGAGATAGCAGATAGAGCTCGACAACTACTAGAGGAAAAGAGGAAAATACTTGCCATGGAGCTCATGAAGTATGTCGATAGGATCAGGGAATTAAGGGAAAACGTAGATCGTAGTCTAGCTGATCTATATGATGCACTGATAGATGCTGAGATGACCATGGGTAAGAGTGTAGTGAGAGGTCTCTTAATACCGTCAACTGATAGATTTGAAATTGAGGAATCCAGCAGAAGTACTATAGGGATAAGTATTCCTATACTAAAGTTAAAGATGACTAGAGGATTTATGGCAACGAATCCATATAGTCTCATAACAACCTCGATAAAGCTAGATGAAATAGCTAGTAGGGTAGATGACGTCTTAGTCAGTGTAGTAGAGTTAGCTGAGGCTCAGGCTACTGTAAAAAAATTAGCTGAGGAGTTAGATAAGGTTAAGAGGAGAGTTAACGCGATGGAAAGGATAGTAATACCAAAAATCCAACATAGGATTAGGTATATAGAAATGAGACTAGATGAAATGGAGAGAGAAGACATGTTTCGCTTAAAGAGGATTAAAACACGCCTAGAGAGAAGACGTAGAGCAGGAGTATAAATACAACTCCGTAGAAGTTCCTACTAATCCTAAGGGAGCAACTTCACTCACATTATAAGAAACGATACTTGTACGAGTAAGCTAAGGTTCTTTATTCGATAAGCCCGGCTTTTCTTAACTGTTCGAGAGCCGAGTGTAACACTTTATTAACGTGTTCACTGCTTAACTCTATATTTAATTTTGATTTTGCCTCTTGAATTATGAGGTTTATAAGCTGATCTATTGTCCTACTGCCATCACAATGCATCCATACATAATATAAGAATGGTTGTAGCTTATGTACATCCCTTTGTACAGGATGTTCTATTAGTACTTTATCTTCAGTCTCTCCTATAATATTTCCTTTCTTCGTAGGTCTCCACATATTATCCTACTCCCTCTTATACTAGGTATTAGAGCGTGGATATTTAAAGACTACAGTTCACTGAATTGGTGACCTCTTTTAGGTATAGCTTTGGATATATCATAGGCGTTTCTTTCCATACCTAATCTCTTGACCTAGTCTTCTAACCACGATGAACAGGTAAATCCACATAAATATTGCTCCCACTACTGTCCCTATAATCGCACCAGCAATCTCGTTACCATATTCCTTACCTATTAAGTAGCCTATTAATGCAAAGACTACTATATCAAGTCCTATTCCTATGAATTTAAAGGTGGTAATCCAATCATGCATATACCTTTCCTTCCTATCAATATTCTTTACCAATCCTATTAAAATGTTCATAGTGGTCATACTTTATCCACCTATATGATTACTATAGATTCAATGTAGTTTAAAGGGACTTTCGATCCGTCATCGAAAGGCATTACTTAGTGAAATACTCATCTCATTACTACTTTTAGGTAATATGTCCAAAGAAGACATTAAATTTTTTAATTCATCGTAATCCCTTATAGGGGATTGTATACTTGCTGAGAGCTAAACCTATGGTGAAGGTTAGAGCAATAATATACGAAAAATACCTAGAAGAGGTTATAAAGGCTATAGGGAGTCTTGGAGTTGCCCACCTAGTGGATCTGAGAGACAAGTTAGATAGGCTAACGGGACTACTAGAAGCTGTACAACCGACTGAGAGATTATTCAAATGTTCGAACATAATTTCGAGAATAAATAAATTAGCAAAGGAATTAAATGTATCGCTAAATGTAAGGAGAAAAACGACTAGGATAATGAGCCTAGAAGAGATTGAAGAGGATCTCAGTAGAATTGAAAAGAGAGTCGAAGAGATAAACACTGTAATCAGACGATTAGAAGATAAAAGATTAACCCTAAAGGCCTTGGATGAGCTTAGAGGCTTAGCTGAACTAGCTGAGCTAGTTGAAGAATCAAAACTTAAGGAGCTCTCCAAAGAAATTGAAGACAAGTTATCTAAATTTCTGAGCGTCACTCAAGCCTATAAGAAGATAGAAGAGGTAAAGCAGATGCTAGCTAAAACGAGTAGCACTTACCTTCTCGAAATGTGGGTACCGAAAGAAGAGGTTAAAACTATCATTAATGTTATCAATGAGGCCTCTGAAAACCTTGCTGTGATTAGTATAGATAGCGGAGGTGTGCATACACCACATGAAAGTGCGCCAGTAGTATTCAGAATACCGAGCTTCCTAGAGCCATTTGCAAAGTTGGTATATTCATATAGTCTTCCCTCATCTTATGAAATAAATCCTACACTAATAATGGCTATAACTTTTCCAGTAATATTCGGAATAATGTTTGCAGACATAGGACATGCTGCTGTACTGGCTCTTGTAGGCATGCTAGCTATGATAGTTAAAAGAAGAATGAGAAAGAGAGGAATAGAACCCACAGGAATGGTAGGAATGATACTAGTAGCGGGTGAGCTACTGATGCTCTGTGGACTATGTGGAGTATTTTGGGGAATACTATTCGGAGAGATCTTCGGGACACATGAGTTCCTGGGAGTACACCTGCACCCCATAAAGCTCATTAGAATAGGAAAAGAGGTTAAAATAGGTGGTTTTACTCCCTCAAAGGATATCATAGCTATGTTTCACTTAGTACTATTTATAGGAGTATGCCATGTAACATTAGGCTTAATACTTAACCTGTTCAATAAGATAATCAATAGAGAGTACAAAGAAGCTATCTCCATAGTCTTCTGGCTGTGGTTCTATAACGGAGCTGCATATGCATTCTTCACTTACGGCTCCTCTGTAGTATTTAAATTCGACTTCTGGTATCATAATCCGCACCTCCTATTCCTACCGTTAGGTCTCATGGTTATTAGCGAGATAATAACTAGGGGAAGAGAGGGTACTATTCATGTCTTTATGTCCCTGATAG
>Ga0190286_1000213_pt1 | contig 27279 bp, 18 predicted proteins | sample 48691834_MG_FD_183241 | JGI IMG/M metagenome (GOLD analysis project Ga0190286, IMG submission 183241) | Hydrothermal vent microbial mat bacterial communities from Southern Trench, Guaymas Basin, Mexico - 4869-18-3-4_MG | ecosystem: Environmental > Aquatic > Marine > Hydrothermal vents >... | reverse complement strand
AACTTTTCAAAATGCCCCTCTTCTATCATTATTCTCCTTTTCACTCCTTCTTTGAATTCCACCTTTTCCAACGGCTTAAACACTCCCCCCTCATACACAACCTCAATTGTTTTTTGCATCTTCTTTACACCTACACCTCCTTTACCTTTGTGTTATTATTGTTTCCTGAGTATATAAAACACTTTTTCTTTCTAAGAAAAGGGTTCTCGTGAAAATCTGTGTAATCTGTGGTTTCACACCAATAATTCTAATCTCATACTTCATGCGATAAAAATCGAAAATCATTTTATTAACATTGACTAATAATGTTTAACATCTTACCTAAAAGGTGAGATGAAAGCGAAGATAAGAGCGATGGAAAACGAAGCAAAGAGCATAAAATCGCCAACGCCGCCCCTTGCGCGGTTAGAACTGAGGGGGGCGAAGCGCTAAAAAGGCGAGGCAAAAGAAGAGGGAGGTAAAAAAAGTTGATCGAAGCACTGGCGCATGACCTGGGAAAGGTAACACCTGCGAGGTTTGACGACCACGCTACGGCATCCATGGAGTTACTCAGGGGAGCGGGTTTTGATGATAAATTCAAGGATGCAATCATCAAAATGCACTCAGAGGGCTTTGAAATAGATGGCTTCGCTTATCAAACGGGCTTACCGGGATTACACATAAAACTTTTAGAAAAAGTTTTATCAAAAACGCTTCGCAGAGAGGTGCTTGCGGATGGAATTAGCCGTTAATAGAGGAGATTGTGCGGAAATGTGCGCAGGAGTGCATATGGAAATGAGGGACGAAATATGCTCCCTGTGGAGCATCAGAAATGCTTCGCGGAAAGAGAAGACGTGGTTTGAATCCACGAGGGGGCTGATGATGGAAGAAGGCGAAGGTAAAAATAAAAAAGTTAGGAGGTGAGAAAAGGAAAGGAAGAATATGGGGGAAGAAAAAGATGGAGGGAAGAAGAAGATGAAAATGAGTAATGGAAAGGGAATGAAAATTAGCATTGCTATAGTATGTATAAGCGTGCTGGCACTATCCACCGTAGGAGTGCTAGTAGGGAGCTCGCATACCATTTATGTCAACCCAGATGAGTCCATACAGGCGGCAATTGATAATGCGAGCGACGGGGATACGATAATCGTGAGGGATGGAACCTACACTGAAAACGTGGATGTGAACAAGCGATTGACAATTATGTCTGAGAATGGTTCTTCCACCACAAAGGTCATTGCTGCGGATTCAAACGATAGCGTTTTTGAAGTGACCGCAGATCACGTGAGCATAAGTGGATTCACAATCACAGGCGGGAATTACGGAATATACGTGTTCGGTAACGCCAATGAGATATACAACAACACGATAAAATACAATGATAACTATGGAATATATCTGGATAACACATGCTCCAATACCATTATCTACAACAATACCTTTATAGACAACAACGTCAAGTTCTCTGCGCATACATCGCAGGGATACGATACCGGGACCAATAATCACTGGAACTCGACTGACGCGGATAAAGACTATATAGGAAACTACTGGGACGATTGGCAAAATAACAGCGGATTCCCGGGTTCGTATGAGATAGACGGCAACAGCAATAAGGACAAGAGACCGAAAGGACTCTACGATTTCCTCACTGGAGCAAGCGAAGATAAGTGGGCGTATAGATGGCAAATAAACCAAACAGAGTTTGACTCCGGCTCGCCCATATACCCAAACACCGAATTAACAACAGATCCAGATGAGTACGCCAAGATTAAAGTGGATGACGAAGATCCCAAATATGATTATACCAATGGCAATGGCAACTATTCTGCACATCGGTTCAACTTCAGCATTAGCGAGAATACCTCAAAAATAACAAAGATCAACGTTACATGGAACGGTAAAGGGTGGCATGATAGGGTACCGCCGAACGACAATGGTTCAACGCTTTACATCTGGAACTTCAGTTCTGCGTCATACGACCAACTGGCTACTACAACCAGTGGTGATGAAGTGACTTTGACTGGGGAGAAAACAACAAGCATCAGCAGCTACATTAACGCAGGCAATATGACGATACTGGTGAAACAAAATACCGCACAAGAAAAAGTAGGTCAAAAGACCTATTATTCGCACATCGAGACGGATTATGTTAGAGTGGTGATATGTGCCACTCCATAACATAATCCACAAACCCTTTTAGAAAGAACCACGGGCTAAGAAAAAAATAAAAACATTTTCCTCCTTTTTTTCTTTTTCGGGGGACACAAAACAATGCAAAATGAAAAATGCAAAGTGTGAAATGCAAAGGAGTAAAGAAGCAAAGGATAAGAATAGGTAAAAAGTTTGGGAAATAAGTGCCGAGGAGGGGCGCAATGACATAAGTACCCAAAAAGTTAGGAGGTGATATAGAAAAAAATGAATACAGAAACGAAAGTGATATACATTGTTGGAATGATTGCGCTAATAGCTGCGATAATAATAACGCCAGCATCAGCAGAATTTGAACCCGGTGAATGTGATATTTATGTCCATGACGGAGAATCGATTCATAGTGCAATCAGAGATCTCGCGTCTCCTGGTGACACAGTCTGCGTTTACAACGGATCATATTTTGTATTTTATATAGAGAAGCCGAATATCACAGTGAAAGGAGAAGGTGCAGATGTTGTTACTATTAATGGAAGAGATAGCCAGAGCATCGAAATATGGGATCCTGGAGCTGTTGTTGAGGGTTTTACAGTTGTGGATAGTCCCTCTGGTGTATACGTATCCGCTCCAGATTGCATAATCAGAGATTGTATCTTCAATGATGTTTGGGGGAGTATGAGGCTATGCGCAGACAACATCACTTTCGAGAATAATGTTGTAACTGGAGGCACCTCAGACAATTGTGCTATTGATATGAGTTATAGCAACGCCATTTTCAGGAATAACGTTGTTTCAAATCCATCAGGATATGCAATAGTTCTAAGTGGACCATTAGACTGGACATGTGCGAACAATGTATTCACAGGGAATACCATTATTACTGACAACAAATACGCTTTCGGGCTGGAGCTCTATTCCGATGATGTGGACAACAAGGTATATCTCAACAACATCATTAACAGCAGTATAGACATATACAAGCTTGACGCGCCATTCCACTGGAACTCGACAGAGCCAATTGAATATGTGTATAACGGCACGACCTACACGAACTATCTCGGCAACTACTGGAGCGATTACACGGGAAAGGATGCTGACGGAGATGGAATAGGAGACATTCCCTATCATAAAAAGACCCGACGTTATGCTGACGGCTATCCGCTGATGGAGCGGTTCGAGAATTATCCCGCGCCGTCTAAAGTTGACCTCACGACTACTGCGCTAACCGCTCATCCGTATCCGTTAATCATGAACCAGACGAGCACCATCACTGCAACGATTGCGAACGTCGGCACCGCAGACGCAGGTTCGTTCAACGTATCGCTGAGTGTGAACGGAAGCGTTGTTAATAGCACAAGCATTACATCGTTGAGTGCAGGTACGAGCACGAACGTGAGCTTCTCATGGACACCGACATCTGCGGGTGATTACGAATTGTGTGTCGTTGCAGATGCGGATAGCGAAATAGAAGAATCAGACGAGACGAACAACGCTAAATGCATCTCGGTATCGGTTAATGCCCCAGACCTCACAACCACTTCAATAGACGTTCCATCGCTATTCGCGAATCAGACGAACACAATCACCGCAACGATTGCGAACATAGGCACTGCTGATGCAGGTTCGTTCAATGCCGCGTTGAGTGCGAATGGCGAAGTTGTTGACACGGTAAGAGTGCAGTCTTTGGGTGCAGGAGCGAGCAAGGACTTGAGCTTCTCATGGAAGCCCGCATCCACAGGTGAATATGTGCTATGCGTCTCCGCAGATTCGGAAAAAGAAATAGACGAGCTAAACGAAACGAACAATAAAAAATGCATTACAGCGACGGTAAGCGAGATACCAGCAGAGGTTGCATGGTATTACGGTGCGAACATACCATGGTCAGCGAAACGTCTATCTAATGGAAACACGCTCATCACTGAGTTCGGTAATCATCGTGTTCTCGAAGTAACGCCAGCCGGCGATATAGTATGGCATTATGGAACAGAGGGATTAGCAGGCTCAGGTCCAGACGAGCTTGACAGCCCTGTTGATGCCGAACGGCTTGAGAACGGCAACACGCTCATCACAGACAGCAAGAATCACCGCGTCATCGAGGTGGATTCGAATAAAAACATCGTATGGCAATATGGCAACGGCACGCCCGGAGCTGGTATAAATCAGCTAAACTACCCGATGGATGCCGAGCGGCTTGAGAACGGCAACACGCTCATCACAGACGAGCATAATTGCCGCATCATCGAGGTCAGAACTTCTGATTACGACAACACGAAACCAAATAATGGTTTTACCGCGGACAGCATCGTGTGGCAATACGGAACGACGGGGGTTTCAGGCTCAGGAGCAAATGAGCTAAACTACCCGAAGGATGCAGACCGGCTTGCCAACGGCAATACGCTCATCGCAGATTACCGTAACCATCGAGTTGTGGAAGTAAATGCCACTGGAGGTATAGTATGGCAGTACGGAACAACGGGCATCCCGGGCTCAGGACTGAACGAGCTGAACAACCCCACGGATGCAGAACGCCTTTCTAATGGCAACACGCTCATCTCGGACTTCAGCAACCACCGCGTTATTGAGGTCAGAACGTCGAGTTACAACCCGCAATGTCTCGGATTCGAGCCCTATGCGATTGTATGGCAGTATAACTGCACGCGACCGGCAGATGCCGAGCGACTTTCTAATGGCAACACGCTTATCGCCGTCTCAGGTGACAATTGTGTCATTGAAGTGGTCACGCCAGCTATACCGGCGGAGGAATTGAAGCCCGCAGCGCCTTTCTTTATCTCCGGCTTTGTCAATTACATGGATGGAACACCGGTGACAAATTCAACGGTAATAATAACAAACGAGAACACGAGCGAGGTCTATATTGCAAATACAACCGCTGATTCACACTACTACCAGGCATTGACCTGCGCGTACAGCGCCGGTGCCGGCACCGTGCTGCACTTCGACGTGGACGATAACAAGGGCAACAAGACTGAGTTCGACCACGTAGTTACTACGGATGAGCTACACAACGGCGGATTCGAGCAGAACGTTACAATTACATATCTGCATGCAGACCTGATTGTAACAAGAATAGATGCATACCACAACCGGACGTACTATCCAAAGGAGAATTATCCGCCTTACTTCAACCTCTCGAACGAGGTGGATGTCGTGGTGAAGAACACGGGCAATGAACTCGCAAACGCTTCTCATGTGGCGTTATACGTGGATGGTGCGCTCTTGGGCAAGGAGGAAGTTCCAGGCATTGGTGCTGGAAACGAGACCACTGTGCAGTTCAAGTGGACGCCAGAGGGAAAGGACTGCGAGGATGGCGGCACTCCGGTTACATACACGCTGAAAGCAGTCGCGGACTGCGATAACGAAGTAGAAGAATCAGACGAATCCAATAACGAGCTAACAGCAGCGGAGACCGCATACTGGGCTGGATACAGTGCGGATGAGGAACTCGAAGAGGCTTCTCACGGCGTGATTCGCGGCGGTCTGCTGTACACAACCGGAGACGGCTCCTATGTCGGGCTATACACTCACGGCTCGTACAAGGACACGCATTATAATATCAAACTACCCGCAGATGCCACCGTTAAGCACGCCAGGCTGAACGTGTACTACACGTGGAGCAGGACGAAGGTGTATCCAGTGATGGAGGTGAGCATAACCAATGACGCAACAGGTGAGACGCACACAGTTCCTCTTGCGGCGAGCTACAACGACAGACCTTGCGAGAGCCCTGCAATCGCTTTCGAGTATCCATGGGGCAATTACGTGTACGACTTGACGCCATACATACCGGGAAGCGGTAATTACACGGTGCGAGTAACGAACAGTGGAAGTGCAGAAAACCCCAGCAGCTTCTGCCTTGCTGCACCCGGACTCGTAATACTATACGAGGACAGCAGCATGCCGGAATACGAATACTGGATACTCGAGGGCGCAGATATACTTGAAGGCGGGCGAAGAGGCGGTGCCGGTAACCTTGCGTGGTGGGAATGCACGAACAACGCAACGTTCAATGGCACTATTGACACAAGCAACGTGACGAACGCAACTCTCGGCATGGTCTCGGTATGGGGCGGAGAAGCATGGGGCGCGTGGACAAGCTACTACTGGTTCAATGACTGCTATCTCGGCGATGGCTCGATACTTGGCGGATACAGCTCGCTATACAACGAAACAATAGACGGGATGTCAATGTACGTGGGAGCAAGTGGAAATGCGCAGGTGGGTGCGAACGTAAGCGACGTGACAGCACATATTCGCAGCAAGGATAACTTCGTCAGTTTTATTGACGACGGCGATTCGATGATGCCTGCGAATGCGTTCTTGCTCGTGGAGTACGGAGCAGAAATAGAAGCAAACGTGACGATAGAGCCAGAAGTACTGAACCTGGCGAACGAGGGAGAGGGAGTATTCACAGCGTTTATCTCGCTGCCAGAACCATACAACGTTACAGCGATAGACAATAGCACAGTTAAATGTGAGTGTGCACCTGCCATAGAGGGAGTAGCTGCTGACGATAAGATGTTCGTAGCCAGGTTCGACAGAGAAGACTTAAAGCTGTGTGCGATATATGGAGATGAGGTTGAGCTGACAGTGACAGGAATGCTGACGACAGGCGAAAAATTCGAGGGAAGCGATACAATTTGCGTGATAGTGGATTGACACGAAGGACAGACAAAAATAAAAAGTAAAAACTAAAAGGGAAAAATTGGAAGAGGGATTTTTTTATTCCCTCTCGTTTTATTTTTTGAACTTCGAGAAAATCAATATCAAAAAAACTTTTTATATATCAATTGTTTCAATCCCAAAAACCCCGGACAAAATTCATTTCCGGTTTTAACTCAGGAATTTAAGACGGTCTATCAACTTTTATCGTTATCTTTAAGTTTGGAGAGGCAAATATGGAAACCAACATTCCAATTATAAGAGGATGATATAAAAATTGTAGGAGGAATGTTCCGAGATGAATTTTTCATGAAATCTTAGAGCAATTGAAATTTATCGATTTGGAGAGAATAAAAGAACCTTACGAATCTAAAAGAGCTTTTCTAGATCTTGAAAAGGGACTCGGACTATAAGGGGGAGATTCTATGGGAACGCATAATTGGACGCGACGATGTCCATATTGTGGCTTTGAAGAAATGATTATATTCAGTCATACATTTTGAGGCAACTTGTCAAATCTGTGGGTATTCAATATGGAGTGAAGAAAAGATACCGGGTAATCGTGATATTGAGCTAACGAAGCAAGCGCTGAGGGAGATGACCGCTGAAGAAAAAGAAAAGGCAATAGAATTATTCTGCGAGGAGGGTGTGCCGCTAATTAGCCGCTTAAGAAAGAAAATGGAAGGGACGACGAAAGACGAATAAACCGTTGATAACAGCGTTCATCTAATGATAACTTCACCACCTTACAATGTAGGAAAGGAGTATGATGAGGATTTCACGTTTTTATCGTTTTTAAAAACGGTCTGGAAAGAGGTCCATAGGGAGGCAGAGCATGCATCAATATAGCGAATTTAGGAAGGAAACCTTACATCCCTCTTCACGCATTTATTGTCAAAGATATGTTTGAATTGGTTTTCCTGATGAGAGGAGAAATTATATGGAATAAAGCATCTTCCGCAAGTCCCTCAACAGCGTGGGGTAGCTGGCTTTCTCCTGCAAATCCCACTCTACGAGATGTCCACGAATATATTTTCTCAAAAGGGATGTTTTCAAGGAAGAATATGAATAGGAGAAAAAGCACAATCTCAAGAGATGAATTTCTTGAGTTTACCAAAAGTGTCTGGACTGCGGTATCAGCGAAAGAGGTTGGACATCCTGCTCCTTTTCCTGTTGAGCTTCATTATAGATTGATTCAACTTTACACATATCAAGGTGAGGTGGTTTTGGATCCCTTTATGGGAAGCGGTCAAACAGCAATCGCAGCAATAAAAAACAGGAAGGCTGGGGTATGACATAGAAGAATATGTAAAATTGACAGAATAAGAGAGTTTCTTATAGAATACAAATCACCTAAATTGTTTGAATTTACATGAGGAAGTGAATGACCTGCGAAATGGCGTATAACAGCGGATAAAAGGCTTCAATGCTTCACACCTTCGCCCAAATTGCTTTCGGCAACTTCTTTTATCCGCATGTTCATCCCCTAAACCATCGGGAACAAAATGATGGATGCGGAATTCGTGGTGTTCAAATATTGTCTTCGTGAGGTCATTGAGATATTCGTGGCAGTTCAGGCGGTGATACTTCGCTGCTCCTTTCTCTGTGCATGCGACGAAATGCTGAGCGATTTTTAATTGTGCAACAAAGCACTCACTACAATAAAGCTTTATATAAGACAATAAATGCCAGAAAGATAACCAGTATAGAAAGCTCCAGCCAGAACGGTTTTGTTCTTAATGACATCTTACTCCCTATCCTCGCACCCATCATTGACCTTACAAGCACGAGTCCCGCAGGTAGCCAGCTAATATCACCGCGGTTCCAGTATACAATTATAGCGGGAAGAGCAGTGAAGATGGTAACGACCAGTGATGTTGTTACTGCTTTGTGGATATCCAGCTTCATTGCTCTTAGAAATGGGGGGAAGAGAGAGCCACCACTGCCACCCCGCATCCCTGCTATTAGATTTAAGAGGAATGAAAGCGGGATAATATTCTTCGAGCTGGGATTGATTCGCTGATATAGCCCTGGCGCAACTCTATCGAGACCCCAATACGCTTATAATATGAGGACGAAAGTAATCGCTAACGTTAGTGGCTTAACCAGACCCACAATAAATGCGCCCGCAACTGACCCTAAGGTGCCACCTGTGATTACATACACCGCAATCTGGCGGTCTACATTCCTCCGCTGTGTTATAGCGCCAATTGAAGATGAAAAAGGTATAACAAAGAGATCAATTGCAAAAGCAGTTAATAGATGCAAGCCTGCAAGTTTTAGTAATGGTATTCTAACCGAACCCCCACCGATTCCGAACATACCACTCATAAAACCCGCAATGAGACCGATGCCGAAGAGAACCACAAATTGAACAATCTGAGTCATGTCATTACACCCTCTTTCTTCTTTCTTCAATCGTTCAATTATAGTTGAAATATCTAAAGGACCATTACAAAAAAACACCGCCACTGCTCGCAAATAAAGGCCCTATTCCAGACCATGTTCATAAATCTTGAATGAGGATGGAGAATAAAATAAGGATATCAAAGGAGCTCGGGAGGAAGCATGATTCCGTATTGGCTTTCGTAAGAGCGGTGCAAGAGATTGGGAGAGACACGGATTCCTGAGAGCATGCTGAGAAAATTCAGTGGTGTATCAGAACACACCTCATGCATTGTATACAATGGTTACAATATTTTATTCACACCAATTTTAAATTTTCTGCTAAATAATATATCCAATATCTTCAAATTTTCTGTTGCAATTCAAATAAATCTTGAAAATATATGCTTACTGCTATCTTTATAATTTGATACTTTCGATTATTAATATATTATTTATATAAAAGACCGAAAATGATTTTATTAATTAATATAATATTATTACTAACCATGCATACAAATGCGGGCAAAGGCGAAGATGGGGGCGCGGGACGAAGTCACGAAGAACGAACCAGAGAACTTGAAATCGGTAAAATAGCCATGTATGCAGTGCCTTTTCGCGGTGCGACCGGAGGCGATTCCGCGGCGTGGTGTGTATCGAGAAGGGGGAAAGAAAAAGGAGGTGAAAATTTTGGGAAATGCGAGGAGATATGCCCCTTGCGGAGCAGAAGCAGTTTGATCAAGCTTTCCCAAAGTTTGATGCATGGTGCGAATCCATGGAGTGAAGAAAAGAATGTTAGGAGGTGAAAAAGAGGGAAATTGGAAAAAAATGAGGAATGAGAGGGAGATAACACCGATTGTGATAGCAGTGATGGTAGCGGTAGTAATAGTAATGGTAACTTTGGCAGCATTCATCACGCCAGCAAGTGCATCGGGCAATCCCGGCGCGGGATGCACCGCGGATACCAAATTCTACGGCACAATCCATGGCGGCATTTACTTCGAGCAGAAAGGTTGGGCGCAATTCAACGAAATGACACAGACATTCGATGTGCCCTCGGGGACTATAAAACTTGCACGCGTATATACAGGTTTCTGGGAGGGTAGTCCGGGCAAAGGCGGATACTTCAACATAACTATTCAGAACGCCACCGGCGGGTCTTATACCACAGATACATATAAAGCATGTGACCCATGCCCCAATGCCACAAACTGTTCTGTGGACGGCTATCAGGATGAGCGATGCGACGCACTCAACGATACAATCAATAGCCCATGGAATGATGACTTGGATAAAGCGAACATGCACGACTATATTGTGGGTTGCGGCGTACAGTTCATCAGTTTCAATGCCACGCCATACATAACCACGGGCACGAACACGATAACGGTGCGAGGTGAACCATGTCCAGATTGTTATCGTGGTGGCTGGGACGGCAGGATATATGTGATTGCACTTCTCGTTGTTTACGAGAATTCGAGTATGCCGGAGATTACATACTGGATAAACGAAGGCGCACTGTATCTGGAAGCGGGGAGTGATTGCGATGGACCGCAAGACCATCTCTATGCTTCTAAATACTTCAATGGCACGCATGTAAGCAATCCAATGAGGGTAAAACTGTGGTCGCTCGGGTGGCCACATGTGATTAATGCTACGGTATCACCAGCATATATGAAGCTCAACGGTAATAATATCGGCATACCGGATATTACCGAGAGTCATGGTGGTGGTTATTACGAGGTCTTACTCAGATGGAACAACATATCAACCAGTTACGTGGATACGAGCAATCTCCTTGAGTATTACGACCCTGAGCCGCTATACGAGCGCGCATTCGTGGAAACGCTAATAGTTCAGGGATATGTTGGACTTGACCTCCAGGTCACTGACATCCAGTTCCCGACAATGATGAGACCAGATAAAGATTACACGATAACAGCGAAGGTGGCTAATTATGGAGATGAAGATGCAGGAGCGTTCAATGTGAGTCTGGAAGTCGAACGAGGAGGTTCTACATATTACAGCAGCAAGAAAAACGTTTCAGGAGGGCTGAACGCAGGTGCTTATACAACAGTAAATTTCACGAATGTGAATCTTCCGGCGGGCTGTTACAACTTCACCGTTATTGCTGACTGCGACAATAACGTGAAAGAAGGGGACGAGCAAAACAACCAGAAAACTGCGAAATATCAGGTTGGCTATTACATAGTGGTGAGCTCGAACAGCGATTTTGAGGAGCTGAATGTCTCTGGTTCTGCAGCTTTACCATCAGGCTGTTTCGTGAATAAGAGTGGCACATACTACATACAGAACCTGGATATAGAGAACTGTGCAGGGCGGGGTATTGAGATCCAGAACACGAACGTGCCTTTCGTGATTACGAACTGCACCGTGCATGATTGCCTTGAATGTGGCATCTATTTCCACAGTGTTAGCAACGGTAAGGTGAATGACAGCGAAGTCACGGGCTGCAAACTGAAGGGCATACGAATGATGAACACTTCCGATGTAATCATTGATAACAATTATGTGCATGACAACCTCAAATACGGCATAGACATCTACCCGAGTATAATGCCTTACCCTGATTGCGAATATATCACGGTATCTAATAACACAATTGTGCGAAACCTGTATGGCATTGAACTACTCGGCTTTAACTGCATTATCCGAGACAATATCATCCTGAATACCACATCGTGGGGCGGTGGAGAAGAAGGCTGGGGCATATATGTTGCAGGCAACTACAGCAAGATTTACAATAACACAATCGCATACAGCGACAGTTATGGCATGTATGTTGACAATGATAGGTCTTGCCTTCCCACCTTCTGGAACTGCATATTCGGTAATACATTCATAGATAACAATCAACTGATTTCGCACTCAAGCCAGGCTTACGACAGCGGTATTAACTACTGGAACAGCACTGTTAAACTTGGTTATTACAATGACACTGGTTCACCATTCGATAACTACATAGGCAATAACTGGAGCGATTACGAATCGAGATATCCAGGCGCTGGCGAGGTGGATGGTTCGGAGATCTGGGATACTCCTTACGAGATAGACGGAGGAACGATGAAAGACAATTCTCCACTGATGCAGCCGTGGGCGAATTACGAACGCATTATGTGCGGTGATGTTGATTGCAGTGGTTCAATAAAATACACTGATGTCTTCAAACTGAAAAAACACTACCTCACAGGCTATGCACTCGCTTCGGAATGGGCTGGAGATGTTGACTGCAGTGGTTCAATAAAATACACTGATGTCTTCAAACTGAAAAAACACTACCTCACAGGCTATGCACTGCACTGTTGCACTGGTTGCGAAAGCTAAAGCTGGCTAAAAGCCGAAGAGAGATGCTGAAAAATCAAAATTTTTCCCCTTTTTCTTTTTTGAGGGGGAGCAAAAAGAGAAACGGAACAAAAGAAGAGGATAAGAAATGAATGGATAAAGGAGGTGAAAGAAAGAGGATGGAAAAAAGGAGGTGAGAAAGAAAAAAATGGAAAACAAAATAGTGCTGGTTGGAATACTGACAATGGTACTGGCAGTATTTGCAGTGTCTTCAGCGGCTGCACTTCCTATTCCTGAAGGGAAACAGGGAATTATCTGGCTTGAGCCAGACCCGAGTAGTGCTGCGCCTGGCGAGAGTATTACAGTGCAACTGTGGGTGAATACAAGCGTGCAGTTGGGCGGCTGGGCAGATTGGATATATTTCGACCCGAATGTCGTTAACATAACAAATGCAGACTGGACAGGCAGTGCTTTCCCAAGTGAAACAGGATTTGCACATTGGGGTAATTATGTTAGGGTTTGTGGTATGGATGAGGATCTCTGTGAACAAAACACTGGCGAACTTCTGCTGGTTACTCTTACACTGGAGGGCATAAATCCGGGGACATCACAGCTATACCACCACCCTGATCATGTGGAGATATTTGATTGCGATGGAGAATATATCGATGCAGTATGGGTTCACGGCAATTTCACATGCCTGGCACCGCAGGAGACATTCAGCAAGGACCTCGTTGAGGGCTGGAACCTGATTTCACTGCCGCTGTATAATGCAACAGACATGACGGTGGCGAACATAATAGACAAATCGCTGAGCGGAAAATATGATGCACTATACAGATATGATGCGGTGAACAAGAGCTGGGTTGCGCTGGATTCTTCTGATGTAATGGAGAACGGCGTCGGATACTTCATTCACATGACATCCGCTGGAACATGGACATATCAAGGAAGCGCATATCTCTCAATGAGCGTTCCACTTGAGCCGGGCTTGAACATGATAGGCTGGCTGAACTGCTCCAAGCCGATAGACGATGCGTTGTCTTCGATTGAGGGCGACTACTGGTATGTAGCGAGATGGAACGCCACCGCACAGAGATTTGAGGTCTACAACCCCGTTGCGCCGCCTGAGTTCAACGATTTCGATACGATGGAGCGAGGCGAGGGCTACTTCATCAGCATGAAGAGCGCTGAAACGCTGACCGCGAGCTGCTAACACACTTCACAGAAAAAACGGGGCTAAAAGAAAAAAAGTAAAAATTTTCCCCCTTTTTCTTTTTTTGGGGGTCATTTAATAAAGGGATAAGAATAGAAGAATGGGAACAGGGACAGGAATAGAGATGGAGAAGATAAGGATAGTGGATAAGAAAGAAGAAGCATGCGAAGCGTTTTTGAACAAACTTTTATAAAGTTTGATAGGAGGTGAAAAAAGAAAAAAATGGAAAATGGGACGAAAAGTATGGTTACTATTGCTTTAGCGAGTGCATTGGTACTGTGCACGATGGCAGTTGCACCAGCGATGGCTGCTACACCGCCTACACCGTACGTGATACAGGGATACGTGTTCTTTGAAGATGGAAGTGAGTGCAACGCTCCGGCTGTCGAGGTTATGAATCAGAACACGGGTGCGAAATGGGAAGCAGAGAATGATACAGCCACAAATTATTACGAACTCGTGCTTGCAAATGGTACTGACGTGAATGTGAGCGAGGTATTGCAGTTTGATGCGAAAGACCCGAATGCGACACAGTTCAACACAACAAGCCGCACGGTAACGCAAACTGAACTCAATAACGGTGGGCTGTTCGACTTCAATATTACACTCCATCCTCCAGCAAAGCCAGACCTTATCATTTCGGAAATCTGGTGTGAGCTACTCAGGGAAGGCAAAAAAGCCAACACATACTCTATCTATTACAACATAACAAACATTGGCGGTGCAGATGCATCGAGAATCGTCAGTAACTTGACTGTTGATGGCAATGCTACGAAGAAAAAAAGTATAGTAAAGTCATTAGCAGCCGGAAGCACCACAACCGGGTCTTTCACTTACCGAAGCGCAACGCCACCATATACAATAAAAGTGTGTGCAGATTGGTGGGACCGCATAGAGGAGAGCAACGAGACAAACAACTGCCTGGAAGTAACAGATGTGACCTGCACAGGGGGCTAACGCAAAAGAAGAAGGTGAAGGAGAACGAATAGCCAATAGCGAAGTAGGCAATGGTCAACCTTGCTGTAAGCGTGACCGAAATCTCAGCAGACTGCCTTAGAAGGCACAATAACATGGCACGGTTCCAGAATGGACTGTGGGACCACAATTGCGGCGACAAGCAGATGAACGTAGCGAATGCGTTTCTGGTAGCGGAGTAGATGGAAAAGGATCTGGAATAAAAAACAAAGTTGAGAGGGTTTTTCCCTCTCCCATTTTTTATTTAGGCGAAGAAGAAAAAAGAGGCAATGAATGAAAAAAAGAGAAGTAGAGAATGTTCTTTTGGTAAAACTTTTCTTCCAAAGAAAGCTTTTTAGTCAAGGTTTTTACCGAAGGTAAAAAAGTTGTTGGGAGGTGAAAAGGAAAAAAGAAATTTGAGAATGTGCCAGATGGCAGGCAAATTGTGAGGTTCTATCCCGGTATCTGGACGGGCTCGCCAATGGATGGTGGGACTGTGTATTTTTCAATAGATATTAATGGTAATTTAAAAAACTTTAGTTACGTGGACCCCAATGAGGACTGTAATAGTAGTCCTGAGAATCAGGAGCTATGCTGCAATATCATTACTGAGCCACCAGAATGCAACGTGAGTGTTACCGGCTGTGGTGTTTCGATTGTGAGGTACAACAATGCCGCCCCTGACTTAGTTACAGGCAACAATACTATTTCTTTTTGGACCAGTGAGCAGATATACGATTTCCCACTTCTTGTTGTGTATGAGAACGAGAGCATGCCTAAAATCCAGTACTGGATCAAAGAAGGGCATGAGTATCCAGATGATGGAACGAATAACTATTATATATATTTCAATGAAACGGATAACACAGGTCCGATTGACACTGCCAACCTGCAATCTGCTGATTACTACATTAAGGGTAACCCACGTCCACCTCATGCACCATATCTGAATGGACACTCCCTTGAGGACTACCATACCGTTAATAAGCCCTTTTTTAGTGCATACACCGACATACCACCGGAGTTTGTAAATGCATCAACCAATACCATTGTTTCTTCGGTTGATAATGCTCGTGCGATGGTTGCCGTTTTCGTGTTGCATTATAGTGAGTCCATCACCGACACAACACCGCCGTACACGGCTGGACATGACCCTGCCCCAAATGCAACTGACGTTCCTCCTGATACGAACATCGTTGTTCACGTCAAGGACGACGGCACTGGCGTTAATCAGAGCACAATCGTAATGAAAGTTGAAGGCACCGAAGTAGCACCCACCATTACTGGTGATAAATATGATTACACGCTCACGTATGACCCGCCAACGGATTTCGACTATGGACAGGTAGTGGACGTAACAGTTGATGCTAAAGATTTGAACGCGACACCAAACGCGATGCCCACAGATTCGTATTCATTCACGATAAAGGAACTGGAGCCAGCAACATCGTTCTTTATCTCCGGCTGGGTTAACAACAGTGCTGGAGACCCGGTGAACAATCCGGTGGTGAACATAACAAACACAAACACTTCTGAAGTCTTCACAGCAGAGACGATTGCCACTTCTAACTACTACCAGGTTCTAACTTCGTCGGAGAACGTGAGCGCAGGCGACGTACTGCACTTCTATGCTCGTGATAATGACGGCAACGAGGAAGAGTTCGACCATACCGTTAGTGAAGCAGAGATGAATGCAGGCGGATTCGAGCAGAACATTACGATTACAATGCCGATTACAGGAATATGTGGCGATGTGACCGATGACGGCATCGTGAACATGGGCGATGTCGCTTTGCTCCTGAACAATGTGAGCTATCCCGGTAATCCCACATACGCACTCAAGAACGAATGGGCTGGCGATGTGACCGGCGACAACGTACTGAACATGGGCGATGTCGCTTTGCTCCTGAACAACGTGAGCTATCCCGGTAACCCCACATACAACCTGAATTGCATGTAAACGAAAGGACAAATAGAGAGTTGTAAACACTGCAGAGATGCCCCTCGGGTGGGTGCCCCGGGGGGTAATTGGGCAATTTTTACCAATTTTTCATTTCAAGCACAAATCTCTCTCTTCGCCTCTTGGGATGGTCTTCCACTTAAGGAGAGGATGAGCTCTCATTTGAAGGCACGAGAATCTTACCACCACCTTTCGTTTCGTATATTCTCGCCCATTCCCCTATAATTTCAGCCTGCACTGTCTGGTTAGTCATATTTAATCGCTCTATTTCCTTTCCGTGTTTCACGATTATTTCCATGTTTTCCTGCCCCGGATTCTTCACGATTGTCACATCTTGCGGCTTTAACAGCTCCTGCAAGTTGTAATACATTAGAAGCACCACCATTAAGCCGAGAGCGAAGACCATCGCGACATCAAATAAGTTAGCAACGCCCGTCAGTGGCTCGTCCGCATTCCTCCTCCCAACTCTTCTCGCATTACCCCCACTATTTCTATTCCTTCTGCTACCCCTACCGTCTCGCATATACCTCATCAATTCATCACCTCCTTCATATTTTCATTTTTCTTTTCTCTACTTTTCCTATTTTTCTTTTTACTTATTCTTCCCCGAACAGCACCTCGCAAATATATGCAATATCGCTCAAATCCCTGTCATACCAGCGGTTCCGCACCTCCGTCATCATGTAAGCGATGCCACCAATTAGCAATCCAAGCACTGTCGTGCCGAAAGCAATGATTAAATTGTTCGCAAGCGTCATCACATCGCCTTGAGAGAGTGCAAGAAGCGCGGGTCCCATCGGAATAAGTGTTCCCATTAGTCCGAGCATCGGTCCCACTCTGACAAGAATCCTCGTTATTTCCGTTCGCCTCGCCACTTTATCCTCGTAGCCCTGAATCGTCTTCTCCACCTGCACCTTCAGGATGCGTTCGTCACCAATCTTCGCACTTAACCGCTCCAAATCGTTTATGAAATCCTGGACGAGTTTGCTTGAACACCTCGAACGAATGATTTTCAACGCCTCCGAGAGGCGCTCATCACTCTTACACCCCGCTTCCTTTCCATTTTCACGCTCAAAAATCCACGCTATCTCCTCTATTCTGCTCGGGTGTTTCCTCCGCAGGATGAACTCATACACGAACCTGCCGAGTTCAAAGAGGGAGAATGCCACACCGCCGATAAGCAATGCCATTACTGGAACAAGTAGTGTGTTTGAGATAAGGTATATTATGTTTTGCAGTGCAGTTATCGTGCCCTTCAGCGCCTCAAACCATACCATCCACTATCACCTCTCTCCTCTTATTCCTTTTCATCATCTATTATGCCTCCTTTCGAAGAAGAAGCCGAGAATAACGAGAGCGATGCCTGTCAGGACAGCCACGCTTTTTATCAAGTATTCCCAAAATGAGAAGCCGGGAGAGCCTCCCTCGCTGAGCCATGGTATTGTATTCAGAAGATAACCCTTAACCGTGCCTGAGGATTTTGGTTTTGGTCCCGCACCGCTTGAAGAATTCCCACCTTTTCCTCCTGTCGGTGGCCCTAAACTCTCACTTAACTCAACAGTTATAATTCCAACAGCAATATTATTCTTTTCACCGTTGCCAGATGGATTTATAAGCTCCTCAACATCATTATCAGCATCTACTTCAACAGATATGTTGACAAATCCTATCCTTTTCGGTGCAGTCCAGTAGAAAGTGATATTTTTCCAATTTCTGCCACTGTCAATACCATCAATTTCGTCAATCTGCTGCTTAATTTCTCTCGGACTCCCATCGCTCGCCCTGAAAACTACAGTGAAATTCCTCGCTTCACTTCTACCCTCATTTTTTATTGTTATATTTATTGGTGTTTTTTCACCCATTACGGCAAAATAATACGGATTCTTAGGATACGGAACGAGGTCGGGCGGATATTTAAGGACCAAAAATGCGTTTGAAGGCATCATCCAGTCTCTATTATCCTGGAATTTAGCTGTATTATTCTCTTTCACCATATATTCGGTGACGAAGCGTTTATCTATGCTCACTTCTGGCTCATTTCCTTCCCACACACTATCCCACACATCATGCCATGTTTTGTTATTGAATATCAATCTGTCATCATCGTATCCCTTGTCGTTGTCTCCAAACGGAACAATTGTCCATAGGGTTGCATTCACTTTGTTCAAATCAGCAGTCCCATTAAATATAGCGGGAGTTGTGCATTGTTCAGGTGTCAAACCTGTCTTATAACCGTTTGTCCAAATCACATCCGCACCTTCAGATATCCAATAAGTCATTAACGGTAAGTCCTCCTTCTCGTAAATCACTAAAAGTGCCATTCCAGCTATTGCAACTGTATATTTATCACCATACCAGGGTCCTTTCCTTATTGCTGTCACTTTGTTCTTCTTCCCGATGTATTTTGTCACATTATATGCGTAAGTTCCATATGAAACATCATATAGAGTGGCGATAGGGAGCTCTATGTATCTGTCATCAGGCTCCTCAAACACATGTTTTTCTTCTCCCTCAAATGTAACTTCAACATCCAACTCAACTGGAATTTTCTTATCCTTACCTGTCAATGGGTCAGGCTCCTTTTTGTGTCCCCAGTCCCAGTATAAGTATAATCTTGCGAGCTTCACAGTCGCATTTTCAGGAATGACATCATCAAAATGAACGGGGCCGTAAAAAGATTCTGGGCTCATCCCCATATAATAACTGTCTCCTATCGTATAATTTATACCACAATGCACCATTTCCTCATGATATTTCATCGTTAATGGGCGATTCGCTTTATATCCCGTGTCTGCATATATTCTGCACGATGTGATTCCTATATTGTTTGTTTCATCTAACTCCTCCACTTCGCCATTCGGATCTGCTACTACTGTGATATTAGCATCGTAATACGGCAGATTAATTGCATAATTTGGAGGGGTAAGCCAATTGTATGTCAGAGTTATCATTTCATTTGGATTTAATGAGATCTTTCCTGGGTATAAAACTGTCTCATTTGCGTGAGCAACTTCATTCGCCGCATTCAGATAAGTGAAGTTGAACATGAAGGATATATTGAATTTCTCAGCGGCTAATTTTCCTTTATTTCTGATTATCACATTAATTTTGTTATGTGTGAGTCCTATAACAGGATAAGCAGGCGTCACATTTATCATCGGTTGCTGAGGATTTCTATAGACTATCTCTATATCCGGCCCTATCACCTTACTCTTTTCATTATTATTTTCATTGAATTCTTCCACTCTTCTCTCAGGATCCGCAACAATTGTCACATTATAGACATGATTAGGAATTAATGGCATTGAGAAATTTACATTTCTTTCATCGCCTGGAGGAAGCCTTTCAATTGTCTCATTAATTGACTTATTCGCAGACTTGTTTCCAGCACTACTATTCAGAAGTGTGACGTTGAGTGTGACGTTGAAATTGAAAGCACTCAAATTACCTTCATTTTTAATAGTAGCACAGACAGTAATGTTGTGTCCGCTTGTTGAGATATTTAGATTATCAACAACAATGTCCGGACCCACAGCTTTCGGCGGTCTCAATTGATTATTCCATTCATATAATTCCTCTATCTCTTCACGAGAATCCACATATATGCCAATATGATGTATTTTATTTATCGTAAGTTCGCTTTCAGGAATTCTAAATACTATTCTTCTCTCTTCGCCACCATATATTTTTATTTTCTCATATTCGTATATCCTCTTCTCTCCCAAGATTCTACCAGAATAGCTGTCCATATCCGTGATGTCTAAGAGAGACACATTAAAGTTGTATGCGGGCATCACAATTCCTTTACCGTCATTGTTCCGAATAACTGCTTCAACAATCAGTTCATCCTGTTCCACATTGGTGTCAATTTTCACAGGCTCAAGGTCAATATAAATCGTCACACTCTTGCTGTTATTGTCTTCTCTCTGTTCTGTCACATTTCCGTAAGGATTGTTCTTATTGGGAGGGTCAACAGTTGCAGTTAAAACTTCCACACCCTCATATTCTTTCCAAGGTATGAAAATTTGAAGTTGTCTTTCACTCGTGTTAAGTGTGTAATTTGTTGTTATATTTTCCTCTTTCCATCGTAATTCTCCTATACTGAAGAATGCATTCACATAATCAATAATTATCACATTACCTTTTATCCAAGGTGTGCAACTGTATCCCGTTTTCACACCACTATACGATATTATTCTACTCTCATTTCCATCGTAAATATCTATATACGAATTTACACCTGAAGTGTCAAGAGAGTTGAAGCAAATTTGCATCATTGTTGCATTTTCCTTCTCGTATGTGCCTTCGCATGCGTATTCATCTATGTAAAAGTTTGCATTCATGTAATCTACGAAGATTATATTGCCGGGCACATTCCTCGTCCATATGTTCTCCTTTTTCAGAGGTCCTTTATATGCGTCATATACCCTCTTTCCGTCTTTCCCATATATGTGCACATATCCACCGCTTGCGATTTCAATGGAGGCGAAATGAATTTTCATCTTTGATATACCCTCATCTCCAAGTATTTTGATGCTGCTCTTGTTGCTTGTTATGTTCAGAGAGCCGCTCATTATCGTAGAGGGATTTTTCTCATGCCTCGGCAATTCAAGCTTTACTGCGAAATCTGATGCATTATCTGCACCTATATTCCTAATAAGAACATAGGCATTCTCATCCTTTCTTGTTGGTGATTTAAAACCAGCAATAGTTAGGTCTGGATAGCACAATACAATTTCCTTACTCATATCATTATTACTTTCATTTCTCTCTTTTATTTCATCCATAGGGTCAACAATCGCCTTCACTACATACTCTGGATTCCCAGAAACACTTATATTCTTCCATGTCGCGCTTACATTCTCACTTTGATATGGAGCAAGTGATAAATTCGTATGATTAAGCCGTTTTACATACATTATTCGCTTCACACGCACAGTTTCTTCTCCTATCGGTATGCTTCTCTCTCCCGTAGAAATATTCCAGTCATTCGGAGGAGCTGAAGTAATATTATCTTGCATCACTATCATCCATAAATCAGCTGTAACATTCACACTTTCGCTCCCTTTATTTTTAATATTTACAGTGATTGTCACATTATCACCATTCTTCGGATGCTGTGGAGAAATTGTTAAGTTCGTAATAGCTATATCTCCCATTGCTTTCATTAATGGCAGGGCGAAAGCGTTATTTGTCTCATTTATCTCGCTTATTTCGTCATCTGGATCCATTATAACTGTGATATTATGATTTCCAGAGGTTGCGTTCCATATTGCTGTTATGTTCTTCGACTCATTCCATTTAACACTCGCATTTAGCGTGACATTTTCCTCGTGAAAAACGCGCATAGTGGTGTATCCATCCAGCTTGAAATCTGCTTTCTTCGTATAAATGTAAACGGTATCGCCTGGAATCCAAATATTGTTTATTTGCTCTGTGTTTTGAGATCCCCCGCCACGGGCATCCCAATCATTCGGTCTTATTTCTTTACCACTTTCATTATATATGTGTATTTCACCGGGAGGCTTTCCAGAGGGATCGGCATCATACTGGTATATCCAACTGAAGTTGAGCTTTATCGCATCCACACATGGACGATGTATTATTGTGAGACTCTCATATTCTGAAAATATTGAGAGTATTTCATTTGGGGATACTGGTAGGTAAGATAAGTTATTAGAATACAATTTAGATAATTCTTCCAAACGATTGAATACATCAGTAACGAGGGAATAATTGTAAATGCGATTTTCATACTCATAGTCCACAAATAGTGCCTTTGTTGTCCCATTTCTTAATCCTATATTTGACATATTTGCAATAATCTCCACATTGTCATCCGAAATAGTTTTATTCACAATATAATTTACGGTGAAATCTCTCGTTGGAAGCACTGTCATTTCCCTCACAACAACATTGTCAGATTTATTGTCAGCATCCTCAGGCACTTTACCCTCAGGGTCTATAAACATCAGAACTGTATGGCTTCCAGCTGTTACATTCCGCACTTTCTTTGAAACATTTATAGAAGAGTTCACTCCTACTGTCAGATTTTCAGTCAAATTAGCTTTATAAACAGGATAAAAAGATATATTATACGGAAATACTTCATTATCTTCAAATCTCCCTATCTTCACTTTGTCCCCTAGAACTCGTATCCAGCATGACCCGTCAGTTCTCGCAACTTCTCTATTATTTCTATCATATATCACAAATATCTGGTGCCATGTTACCTTGCCGTAGGCATTCCTGTCCAAAAGAGTCTTATTATGAGTATCTATATGAACATATATGCATATTGCGCTATCATAATATGTTGCATTGCTTTTTCTTCCCTTGAAGAATTTATTTTGTTTATTTTCGAACGGGTATACATCTGGTTTGTAATCAAAAAGGAGAGAGACGCTGAAATTCGTTGCATTTACATTTCCTGTATTATTTATCACTGCAGTTATATTCACATCATCCTCGTCATAGGGTTGGGAGGGGTCAAAAAGTATTGTTCCGTTAAGTCCATGAAGTCCTAAAGACTCCCAGGAAACGTTTCCGCTCACTTTCGCACCGTAAATATATCTCTCTATCGCCACAATATTGTTCGTTTCATTTGTCTCCCTTACCTTATCGTCATAGTCCACTTCAACTTTTATTACATGTGTCCCGACTTCCGCAACCCAATCCGCAGACACATTTATCACCTCTCCTGGTGATGCATTTTTCATCTCGTTGAACAACTCATTATCGTCAACAAGAACACGCACAGCGAAATTGTTCACATGCTCAACACCTGTATTTGAGATACTTGCAACTATTCTCACCACATCATTATCTCTTATAACATCATTTTCTCCAATCTTCGTGCCACTTAGCTGTCTTAATTCCATATTTTTGATGGTAAGATCTGCAGTATTCACTGTGATATATCTCGCAAATGAGTTATTTAGTTCGTCGTATTCTATAACACTGTTTTCAGGGTCGATTATAGCGACGATGAAATGTTCTCCAACCGCAGACAATGTCCAGTTGCAGACGGGAATAAATTTTTCCTCAGTCTTATTGCATATAATGTGAACTTCATTAATTCTCTCACTTCGCTTCATATAGTAAATCTTGCTCACTCTTGCGAGGATACTACCGTTCTCAGTGCTTCTTATCGCCCCTACTGTGACATTACTGTCAAATATCCAGGGCGACCATCCATGAAAGTTTTCATAATAGCGAATTTTGATGCCTTCTCTATCGCCAATATATACTACACCGTCTTTTATGTCTAAATCAAGATATAGTTTCATCGCCACTGCATCTGTTATATTGATCCATTCAGTATTATTCACATCTGGATGCAAGCTGGAATCGCATACTTTAATGTTTGCTTCCTCAAGGCTCCCCATGCAGTCATAAACAACCAAAGAGGCATTTGCATTTAAATCCCCATAGTTTGCAACCGTAACACTGATATTCACACCCTCACTTTTGTTTATTTTATTCCTGTCAGGTTCAAAAGTGATATTTGTAACAGTAAGTTCTGGCGCCTTCACATGTATTTTCCATGTAGATGCATTATTTGATTCGTTGAGTTCTATCGTCTCGTTCGTAGGATCCGCAACTACAATAATGTTATGGTCGCCTGCAACAGTAAAGGATGTGTTCCTTACAACATCAGGATGTAAATCCCACACACATTCCGCATATACCGTGTCAGTGCCATTCTGAAATTCAATACTATGGTTACATATTTCATGTTCCCTGTCAATTTCATCAATATAAAAACTCACATTGAAAGTTCCTCCACGATTTGCGTAATTTGTCACATTAATCGTTGCATTTAGCGTCATATTCTCACCAATAGCAGGTTCTGAAGGTTTAAAGGATAAATTTACGACAGAGAAATCACGAGAGCTTTTAACTTGAACATCTTTACTCTGGTCGTTATTATCATCCTTTTCCTCAAATTTGAAGTTTTTCAGCGGATTTATTTCAACTTTTATTTTATATTTTGTCCTATTATATTTTGCTATCCATGGCACGCTGATATTTATTGTGTTACCAACTTCAAGATATTCAATAAATGTGGAATTAATCTGTTTAATCAGTTTATTATACTTATTATATACAGTGAAATTGACAATGAATTTTGTTGCATTCTTCAGACCTAAATTACTTACTCTTGCCGTGATATTTACCACATCTCCATCATAATATGTATCATTAACAAGCAATGTTACAGCGAGGTCTGTTCCGTGCAAATATACTTCCTTTCGCATTATTTTATCCTCTACATTCGCAATAAGCGTGTAATTTTCCCCTGCTCGGGTGTAATTTTCCCCTGCTCGGAGCGGAAAATCTACCGTTGAGCTCGCATTCCACGAGATGTTGCATGTGGATTCGCCACCAGCAGGCAGAATGATCTCCTTACTGCCAAGAAAAACCTGAAATTTATCTATTAACAGATTGATTTTCACATGGCTGACTCTATATCTTTTTATTGCCATTACTTCCTCTTTTATCTCCTTTCCACTTCTCCATTCAGTCCACACATCTTCCCATCGCCTGTAAATACAGATGCCATACGTTTCATTGCGTTCCATGCACTTTCCACAAGGACTATCAAAATTGATTTCAGATAGCATTATCGGTTGACCTTGTGCCACTTCTTTACTCTTCACAATTAAATTCACAGGATTATTATCAACATAAACTCTGACAAAACCATCTTTACTTGCATTATCTATGTATCTAATATCACTATGAATTTCAATATACTTAAAATGAACCCTTATTGGCAGTTTTTCAGGTATGGACTGCAACCAATTTAGGCGTTTACTCTCACTACTACTTATTGTCTTATTTATTGATAGATGCTTTTCCATATAAAAGCGAACGGTGCTGCTTGCAGTTTCATTTCCGCTGTTATTTACAAGCGTGATTACGCTGACATTGCTTTCAATTACAGGTTCGGAAGGTTCGGATGAGAGATTTATAATATTTAACTGTGGAAGCCTGACATGTAATATGCAGCTATTCACATTATTACTTCTTACTTTCGTGTCTCTGAGTATAATAGTTTCACCTATTTTTATGAATTCATCAGGCCATTCCGGAATCCTATTCTCAGGGTCGACAACCGCATAAATAGTGTGTTCTCCGCCTGAAATATTCACTTTCCATGTGATTGAAGTGTTCTTTCTTCCCCCTTTTGCGGGCACATAAACACTATTCCGCCCTATTTCTATGAATCTTTCATCTCCAGAGCCTATAAAATCCGTGTAATTGATGTAAAAACTCACATTTACACTGCAATTTTCTAATCCCCAATTGATTATTGTCGCATTTATCGTTACATTCTCGTCCTCTTTTACCTTTTCAGGAGAAATGCTCACACTCTCAACCTCAATGTCATACTCAGGTTTCACCGAAACATTCTCAAATATCTCGTTATTTGTCTCATTGTTGTCCGTTTTGTTGTATGGAATCATACCAGCTGCATCTGTGTATTCAGCGCTTACATTCGCTGTTATTGTGTGCTTTCCAAAGAACTCAGGTGTCCAATTCACAGATATGTCCACATAATCGCCACTGTTCAGATATGGAATGTGTGTGATATTGAAAATCTTACCTTCACCACTTTTATTTAAACTATTCTTATCTTTTAAAATTACGGAGATATTTGAGGCATTTAGCGCACCGATGTTCGCAATAGTCACATTTATTGTGTAATTTTCACCACAGTAGCATGGAACACTGAAAATACTGACACCACAAGGTATTTCCATCGACACTACCACTAAATCCGTTCCATTCACAAATATATGTTCATGAAGCGTGTTGTTTCCCTCATTCATTTCAACAAATGTGTTTTCGGGGTCTATTTTCACAGCAATATTGTGATAACCTGCGCCTCCATTTGATGTATTTGCTATCCAACTCATCTCAATTGTCTTTGTAGCGTTCGTATTCAGCGTTATTTCTGTTTCATTAACCGTTATGTTGTCGCACAGCACACTCAACACAGCAGTTCCGCTTTCCGTTCCGAAATTTGCTGCTGTCACATTTATTTTGACTGTTTGATTGAGCAGGGGCTCCTTCGGGGTTAGAAATGTTATGTTTAATAATGCGAAATCAAGCGAAGGTTGCACATTTATTATTTCCTTTTCTCCCTCATTATTCGTAATATTATCATCTGTTACATTTACTTTCACAATTATGTTATGAATTCCGACGAGCGCCCAGCCCATTTCCTGCATTGAGAGGTTCAGTTCTGCGGATACATTTGCTTCGCTTTTGTCTGTGCTCACATTAGATATGCTGAGCAAAGCCTCATACATGTCAATACTGAATCCTGAGCCCTCTCCCAATTCCGATTCTATACGAATCGTGTCACCGGATATCCATTTTGTCCAGTAGGAGTGGTCTTCCATATAGCTCAGGTCCTCCTCCACCTTAACAAAATCCTTTCCGTAAATCTTGAGTGAGTAAGGGTAATACACATGCGAGAAGTGAACTCTTATCTTACAAGCGTTTGGAATAGTGATGTTATCAACCATTTTTGAACCCCATGGGAGCGTAATAATCGTATCTCCTTTCACTTTCCTTATTTCTCCTCCTTCAATGTAAGCAGACAAATTTATTCTTTTTCTATCATAAAATTCAACAG
>Ga0190286_1000212_pt1 | contig 27321 bp, 40 predicted proteins | sample 48691834_MG_FD_183241 | JGI IMG/M metagenome (GOLD analysis project Ga0190286, IMG submission 183241) | Hydrothermal vent microbial mat bacterial communities from Southern Trench, Guaymas Basin, Mexico - 4869-18-3-4_MG | ecosystem: Environmental > Aquatic > Marine > Hydrothermal vents >... | reverse complement strand
GTATATTCACCATCCGAATAATCACTACCTTCCTCTACTCTACCTGCTTCTTCTATCTTTACTCCCATTTCTCTTAGTTCATCCTCACATGAATTCAAATCTGTAATAATAGGTGGCGCATCCAGATTTTTCATATCCTCTGGTGCTATTAATAATCCTATTGTCTGTCGCTTCTCATACTTCTCATCAAATAACCCTATTATATTTGCCATTGTCTTTACTGACTCCTCTATTCTTATCCTGCCTATCTCAGCATTTGTTATTGAACCACCATTATTTGATTTCTGCTCTTTAATACGGTCTCTTATTCGTTGTTCTAAATCATTCATCAATTCTTCTTTCTTATGGCGAACATAGCCCATACCCAGCCATGTTAATAACTCTGGTCGTATATCTGTTTCACTTTTCAAATCTGCAACTGTTGATGCGTATATACTTATGAAAGTATAGAAAGAAGGCACTAACCCTGTATCTATACGCTCTTGTAATCCCAACTCAAATTTGCGCACCTTTATGTTATCAAATTTTGTTCTCATCATTTCTATAATCACCTCCTGAAACTCAGAATACCTTTATCAAATAAAGCTTGGCGGTATTTAAGAAATAATTTTATACCTTCCTCTTGGTTAGATAATACACCATCATTAAACCACTTATCCACATCTTCAAGCAGTTTCTTATTATCACGTTTAAGGCTATTATCAACTCCTGTAAAATAAAATAGCGATTGAAATTTTGAAACGAAATTGACATAAAATAGTTTCTGGTTACCTGCATGGCGTAATGAGCTATTTCTATATAACTCAAGATACTTTATCGCTGCACGATAGCAATCTTCAATATCTCGCTTAATGCTATCTGATTTTTCTGTTGGCTTTACATTATTATCATGTGTGTCCATGAGTCATCACCTCTTTAATTAATAATTTAATTTCTCAATATTTAAATTTTTAACTCCGCTCCTTTAGTAGGCTATAAATCACTCCGAAGATACTGAAGGAGATAAATAGAATTGCAGGTAATCGGAACTCCGCAGGTGCAAATCCTAATAATGCACCACCTGCAATTATACCTATTACTGATGGTATCATAATATTTTCCTGTCGCAACCATAGCATTAAGAAGAAGACTCCAAAGAAAATAACGAAGAATAAATTGCCTACAATGTTTGTATATGGTGTTACTGTGCTTTCTGCAAAACCAAAGAAATCAGGCACTGCACTCTCATTTATATTACCTTCATATCCTGTTAAGGCTGTTATAAGTGCATAATACGGACTATCATCTATACTGGCTATTGTATCATTAGTTTTTATCCGTAATACACAGCATTTTACTGTGTCTTTACCTATATTTCCAGCACTATCTGTTACTGTTACTGTTGTATACCATGAACGCCAGTATGGAGGATAAATATGTGTAACATTGTTAAAAGATTCATTTGTTTCTATTATTGTAGTATTACCATCACCAAAATCCCAGTTGTATGTATATGGTGGAGTAGCATCCTCCCCACTAACATCAGCACTAAATTCTGCTGTTTGGTTTATATATACTGGACAATTACATGATGTTGTCACTTTGAAATCTACTGGTGGTGGCGTAGGTGTAGGTGTTGGCTCTGGCATTAAATGAAATGAAGCACCAATTGTAGCAAAAGCACTAAGTATTGCTTCTTTTACTAATATAAATCCTATTGATACTGTGGTTAGTGCAGAACTAATACCTGATTTGATTAAACTAAATCCTACTGATAATGTTGTTGTAATTGGGTCATTGATGCTTTTAATTAAATTAAATGCTACTGTCAAAATATCACTCATTTCAGTTGCAGAACCTGCTACTGCAACAAATGCTGATAGTGCAAATATTGTGAGTATAATTCCAAGAACTACCTTTTTTCTTCTATTTGTGAGCATTATTCCTTATGTAATTTCTTTTTCATTACTATCAATAATAATATAACTGCTATACCTATATAAAAGAAATAATCTGGTATTTCAGTATCATTTGAGCGAGAAGATATATGTGCAACTAATTGTGATACATATATCGGGCGAATAACTATCAATCCTTGCTTCTCACCTATGTCCTTTACTTCTAATTTCGCATAAAATGTGCCTCTTGTTATATTCTCTGGGACATTTATTGAGAATCTAATTTTTTCACTCATGTGTGGTGGTATTACTGCTTCACTATATTTCACATCTATCCAATCTACCTTTTGCCAGTTATTATAACTATTGAATTTCTGTTGCCAGTTCTCAGATATTGAAAATGTTATATCATCAGGTGTATAATATTGCTCCTCTGTAACTATAAGCTTAATAACCAATATATCATCTGTTGGATTTATTACTGTTATAGTTCTGATATTATTGCCTGTATAGATTGTGGTTATTTGTTTACCTGTTACTGTAAATCCACTGGATAGAACTGATGCAACTATCAATAGCACTATAACCACTAAAATTTTTACCACATCTTTATACATGGTATCCAATCTCCATATCTATTTCCATTTACATCTATATATGAAGTGCAATTTATCCATCCATCAGCAGTTTTAACTGATTTAGCATGATGAATTTGTGGATATGAGCCTGTATGTATAATGCAGTTGTAAGTCTTGTTTGCTACTAAGATAATTGGTTTATTGAATGTAATATTATGCCAATCACCTCTATATCCTGTCCAATTAGCCTCTACCATAATATCAGTTTCATTCCAGATTTTTATATACTCTGAATGACCACCTGTACCTTTACAAGAATAGGTATATATCCCATTTACTTTTATCTTATGTGTTGGCTTAATTGTTCCATAGAAAGTGCCTGCAATGCTTGGATATTCACAATATTTTATATCAAAGTATACATTTCCATTAGGTGGGTCATTGGATATAAGTTCAAATCTTACTGAGATACTGGTATATTTGTCATACAAATATTCTGATGATACAGCCATTATAGACAACACTACAACAACTATAACAAATAAACCAATAACTTTTCCTTTCATTACTTTAAAAATAAAAAAGAAAAAGAACTACAATAGTGTAGCTCTTATAATTATCTCAAACTGATAGCTATCGTAGTAGTTATTATTACTTACTGCACTCGGTGTTGTTAGCTGTATATCCAAACTTGCATTGAAATTTGCAGGCATTGAGTCATCGAATACTTGATATGTAGTAGTTAATGCTGTATATGAAGCTACATCACCACCTTTGAACTCACATTTAATCTCGTTTGTGCCTGGATTGCCTGTTACAAATGTTAGTGTTGTGCCATTATTTATACCCGTTACTGTGCTACTATTCAATTTTATTTCTATCTTCTGTGCACCACCTGCTCCTGCTGTGGTTATTACCTGCGTATCACCTATATCTACTGTGTTCTTTACTGTATTGAGCTGAAGATTACCGAAACTTATTGAACCATCTATTACTGATACTGATGCATTACCTTCTGTTCCAGTTTCATGTAGTGTTATATTCACCATCTGACCACCTTGTGATATGTTTATCGCTTGTGATGCATTGCCTTCATAACCGTCATATACGGCATGGTATAGTATTACATCACCATCTTGGTATCCACTTGGAAAGTTACCTGCATCATTGAGGTAGTAACCTTCAAAGCCTGCACCTCCCCATCCTGTGTTGTTATATATTACTTCTCCTGTACGCTGATTTGTCATTGATACATTAGCACCTGCAACCTGTGTGCCATTTTCAAAAAGCACAAATCCGTCTAAGCCATAATCCGCTGACGCTAACCCTATACTAAATACCACTGCTACCACTACCGCAAATCCTATAACATATCCTTTCTTTTTCATTTTTTATCTATATACACCTCCTTATTATTTTTATATAGTCTCTTCATTTTTATATTTTTATTCATCTCTTGTCCACTCACATTGTTGTGTTATATACGCTAAGAATCCAAATCCTCGTGAAACACTGAAATCTCCTCCTGGATAACCACAATGCTTCGTTGTCCATGAACCATCCGGATTCTTCTTATATACATAGCTACAATTAGGTACTATACTACATAACTCCGATGATGTTTTTGAGGTTCCACTTGTCCAGCCTATCATGTTATAACCTTGGGCTAATGTGATTGTATATTGACTACTACTGCTTTGTGTTGTAAAACTTCTATATGGCTGTGAAGATGGTTCTACTGTATAACAGCTACTATTAGTTCCATTGTAACTCCATGCCTGATAATAATAGGTTGTATTTGCTTCGAGACCTGTTAAGGTTATACTCACTGAAGTAGTGTCATTGTCCCATGAACTCCATAGAGGATTAGATAAATCGCTATTCTTTGAATATTTTACACGATTATCTGCACTCTGGTTGGTTGTCCATGTAATAGTTACACTATTTGTGGTTGGTGTTGAGTTCGTAAGTGATGAAATAGTAGGAGCGGTGCATCCACTAAAACTTATATTCTGCTCTGTACCGAGTAGTGCTGTTGGCTCTGGGTCGGCGTATTTGCGGACGAGAAGCATATCAATGTAAGAAGAAACATCAGTATTTAAATGACTTTCAAAATTATCGAATGATGACAGAGCATTCTTAAATCCCGCTCCACTAACTTTCAAGTCACCATCAACGTAAATATCGTAAGTGTGTGCACTAAAATCGAAATTACATAATTTTATTCTATACCAAGTCTCGTCTGTATAGTTGCATACAGTATGCCAAGAACCATCATTATATTGAAGATTTCCCGCCTCAAACTCAAGTAAAGCTACTTGAGAAGAAGGATTGTGTTGCTGTCCAGAATTCAATTCAAAATGACTACATTTGCCTGATGGCGGACTGCGAATATAAAATTCTACGAGTAAATTGTTACTATCAATAGTTCCAAGTGGATGGAAGAACATGGAATAGCCAGAGGAGGGGCAAGTATGCTTTGTCGAATAGTTTCCTCTTTTAACAATCGAAGACTCAGCAGAGACGGAACCATCAGTGTAATTCGGGTCTTCTACCCATTCATCCACCTGTCCTGTAACTCCAGTTCCAAACGAATAAAGCTCTGCGTCATAAGAATCATTAATTTTAGCTACATATATCTCAGTTTCTCCATCTACATCTCCGTGTTGCCACATGACACGCACGCCACTGAGAGAATTACCATTTATTTTCTTTTCACAAGAGGGATTCCAGTTAGGCTCTGTTGTGTCTGTTGTGGATATTTGTTTGTGAGTAAAAGTCGAACCGTTGTCAGTCGAATAAAATAAAAATACTTCATTGTCGTCACTATGATAATCGGTCCCCACAGTAGTAAAAATATAAATTGTTCCATTATAAAATGTGCAACTACCTCCAATACGTATGTGATTTGTTTCAGTGATAGTCGTGCTAACCCAACTACTCCCATTATAACGCCAGAATTTTCCAGATTGGGGTGATGTATCTCTATCTATTACAAAAAAGAACGGATGACCATTATTATCAACAGCGATATTATCGACTCTTATATTATCACCCTCTTGAATTGATTCTACTGATGTTCTTGTAATTGGAAGTGTATATGTAGTTCCATCTGATTTCTTCCAAGTATTCCCGCCATCCTCCGATTTTGCATAACCTACCACTTCTCCTCCGTCGCCATCTATTTTCTCCCAATGTGCCACTGCATGGATGACATCATTATCATCTATGGCAAGAGAACAATGATAACAAGCATGATATGATGAATTGCCTTCAAATAAAATTGTAGCATTACTCCACGAAGAACCATCGTATTTTTGATAATAAGTATTTAAGTATTCTGTTCCTGTATTTCTGTAAATTAAATGAATATTATCATTAGAATCAACCACTGCAGAAGGATAAGCAGGATTATCAGCTTGATTAGGCACTGCCTCAGCGGCACTCCAAGAAGATGCATCATTTGGATTGGTACTCTTTCTCCATTTCAAAGTGGTATGGTGACCATCGTAAAAAACATAAAGATAGCCCTGGGAATCAGCAACAATCGTAGGACAAGCGTGATTGTCATAACAACTGGCTGCTATCTCAACCTCGTCACTCCATGTGCCACTCGTGTGATCATAAGTTCTGACATATACTCCGTGTGAAGTACCTTTTGCGTAAACAATATGAGTCTTGTTACCTATCCGCACAATTTTATTATTGGCAGGACAAGCGGTTGCTCTATCATCACCGCCAGAAATATAATTGAGTTCTGTCTCTTCTCCTTCAAAATCATCAAAACGGTTAAAAGTCGCATCGCCATCACTCGCAGAATTGGCAGAAGCATTACCATAGAGAAGATAATATGTATCATTACACCAACTATTTGCTGGTATATATGTAGCATTGAACCAGAGTAAGCACCATTCACCATCTGATTTATTTTCTATCCAATATGGTAAGAATTCATAAGTCTCATTTACTACTCTCACCACTCTTAAATCTGAAAAATTAGTATTCATATCACTATCATATAGCACAGTAAGATTAACCTGATAATAGGCTAATGCATTACCACCTGTATTATTGATATATATTGGTGCTATCCTTGTCCATGCACCAACAGGTTGTATTGACCCCAATACCAACAATACCATCGCTACTGCAATGAAACTACTTATTGCTATCTTTCTGTTCATTCCACCTTTGTATATACCATTACTCATGTTTCCTATCACCTCTCTATATTATTCATATACTTTCATTATATAAAAAGGTTTAATCTATAAAAAAGGTTTTATCACTTTCATGATATTGGCACTCTTATGTGCCCTGATGTTATGCTGTTATCAGTATCGAACTCATAGACATCTGTCTGCACACCATTTGAGATTGTTACTGTTTCTCCATCTGTTGCTGGCCCTGTAAATGTTAATGTATTCGATGCATAAGTATCTCGTGTCATTGGTATTACATTCTCAGTGGAATAGCCTATGTATGGAATGATACTAAAAACAATAACCAGAGCAGATATAGCTATACTTACCCCTATTAGCACTGGTATAATACTTGATGATTCTCCCGTTTCTGTTGTTCCACTACCTAAATTTATAACACCTGCTAATACCAATCCCAGAACTGTAACTATAACTACCAGAACTATTAATCCCCCTACTGAAGTCCATAGTCCTAATCCATAATCCTGAAACTTTGACCACGGTGTTGATGCTGTGCCTCCACCTGTAAGTGTTCCTGATGCAAATGACGCATTTGCTATTGTCTCTGTTGTTGTTATATTATTACCTGCTTCTCCTGCTTCATCGGCTGTTATTGTTACTACATTATCTGCATACGAAGCATGAACCCCTACTGTATCATTTGCATTTATAGCATTTGCTAAAGCTAATCCATGTGGAATAGTTTGTGTAGTAAAAGACCTATAAGGTGGTGATGAAGGCTCAGATGTGTTATAGTTGCTATCTAATGCATTATAACTCCATGCTTGATAGTAGTATGTTGTGCCCTGTTCCAACCCTGTTAATTCTATTCTCACATCATTTGTGTTATTTGCCCATGAACTCCAGCTCGCATTTGATAAATCAGGATTTATACTGTATTTTACTCTGTTATTTGAATTTGTTTGGTTTGTTTGCCATGTTATTACCACTGAATCATAGGTAGGTGTAGAGTTTGTTAAACCTGTTATTGCAGGTGCAGATGGCTGTTCTTGCTCAAGAGTGAAATTCACAGTAAGAGTAGTATTCATTGTTGTTGCTGCGCTCACTACTCCCACTAATATACCTACCATGCATAGTGATAAAACCAGTATTATGCCTTTGTTTATCACTTCTCTTATGCCTCCATTATTTTATTTACTTTTGTTATATAAAAAGGTTTTATCATATATAAAGGTTTCATTCTATATTCTTACCACTCCTACCTGTAAGGAATTGAACAGCACCCCATGAATATACGAGCCATATCGGACCCTGTATCATTGCTATTATCTCTGGAGGCACACCATACTGCACAAGCATAGGAATAATTGTTATTGCGCCCGCTATTGCTGAAAAGAACACAGTAAACATTTCAAGCAATATTTTTGGCGCAAAAATAAATAAATCATAGCTATGTAGTGTTTCTGTATCACTAACAACCTCAGCTATTTTGGTATCATTTACTGGTTGTACCATCTCTACGACATGAGTATCAAAAATACCCATACTGTTTACACCACTTATTACTGCATTTAGTATAAACAATGCCAACGCTATGTTATATGCTTTCATAGTATCACCACCTGAATATTCCGAATCTTCTCTTTGGACTCTCTATTTCTTTTACTTCTTCCTGTGGCATTTCGGTATTTACTGCTCGTTGCTCTACATAACCAGGATAGTGCTGCAATTTCCGCTCTCTATCTTCACCTATTGTTCTGGTCAATACCATTTTAGCAGCAAAAATTATACTATGTTCAATTGCTGATATTCCTCTCTGTTTTATATCTCTTGAGTTCGCCGCAATACGGCACTCGAGTAGCATCATTTCTATTTCCAGCTCTGGCAATATCAAGCTTTTCTGATTGCTATACTGGACAACCTTATCAAATATTGTATTTACTGTATGTTTTAGACATCGCTTATACGATGCTGAGAACCGAGATGAATTTATAGTTTGTATTATTGATGATTTAACCTCGGCAGGTGTGCCTAACCGTGTAAAGAACTGAAAAGTTTCATTCATAAAAGGTGCATCTATATCTCCTTCTTCTGCCATTTTTTCTTCTCTTATAATTTTAAAAATATTGATAAAAAATGAAAATAAAGACAGGCATGCCCCTTTAAAAAGAGGCATGCTTTATGTTTGTCTCTGTTGGTCTATACACCACCTCCGCCACCAGTCTTCTCTCTACCAGCGAGCAATATCACTGATGCTATCACCAGACCAAGGAATGATACTATTGCAACCAACTTTATGAGTGGACCAACTGCTCCCCAAAGTGCCACGCCAGTAACGATATTCGTGTTCGTAGTCGCATTCCACTGTGAACCCGAGGGTATTGGAACTGCTGTATCTACCTGGTAACCAATCATTGGCACTATCGCAAATATGATGACCAGTGCTGCAACTGCTATTGAAGCTGTCACCAGTCCCCATATTGTTCCCACTGCTCCTCTCTTATCCCTTTTCAGCTTCTTTAACTTTTCAAACATGACATTTCTCACCTCCTAACTTTTCCTACAATATAAATATTAATCTTATTTATATAAAAAGGTTTATATGAAATCACCATCTTCTTCGGTTAAGTGCAATGATAGCAAAGAATGAAATACTCAGAACTATTGCTGTTGCTATGAGTATATAAGGTAACAATTGCATAATTGAAATAGATGCTATTGCTGAACTTGTTGTTGCATTCCATTGTGTCTGATATGGATTACCTGTCATATTTACTACATTTTCCAATACTGATAACGATGATACACCATACATTGTTATAAATAACAGCGCAACAATGAGCATCACAATCCCTAACAATGCACTCCAGTATCTCATTTTCTTTTCTCCTATTTTATTATAAAAACTTATATCTTATAAAACTTTTATTGAACTGCTCCACGAATACGCTCTATTACTACCTCAATCACGAGCATTACAACATAAGCCACCATAACTATTGCAATACCATTAAGCAGTAATGCAACATCAGGCATCTCTATTGGATATAATAATGCTCGATGCGCCAAAATAAAACTGAGAAATACTGAGAATAAGCCAATTACTATATTGCCATATATACGATTTCGTGTATTTGTAAAGAAAAACAGAATCAAAACAAAATCTAATATCAATAGAACAAGAAATATCCATAATGTTATATCTCCTTGCTCAGCTAATAACATTCGATAAGCGAGTTCATAATCACTATATAGAGTGTCTAATGTTATATTTACATTACTTACATCAGCACCTAAGACTGTTATAACAGTTGAGTTTGTTGTATAGCCTTCTTTTGATGCTATAATCTGATATGTGTTATTTGGTAATGATAAACTATAAAATCCAGAACTATCAGTAGTTGTTGTGTCTGAGGTTATATTATTTACAATATTCGCATTTTTAACAGGATTATTATCAGGAAGTTTGACATAACCTGAAACTTCATAGCCTGCTACTGGACTGAACAGTAAAAAAATAAGCAATATAGATACAACTGCTTCTTTTTTCATTTTTTATGTGATTCTCTATACTCTTTTAGGTTTCTTTTGAAATTTTTGTAGTATTCTCGCTTGTCGTAGTAATCCATCAATATACCTAAAAATATTCCTACTATTGCTCCTATTATTCCTATTTCTAATAACATTTTCTTTACTTTAACCCCCAAAATTCTGCTGCTCTATCCCATAATCTTTTGAGAACATCCATACCTTCTTTATTAGCATAATAAGGATTCTCTATCTTCCTTCCTTGATATGATTGTATGGTTACTTGTTGCTCTGGTATTTGTTTTATTGTTCCATTTCTAAATACCAAATTTTTTACAGGTATATCAGGGTGCCTAAGTGCATAATCAATAAATTTCTTTTCTTTTTCTTCAGTAACTTGCTTTTTATAAACTTTGTATTTACCACCATAGCCTTCTAACTTTTTAGCATATCGTTCCCATACCTTTAAAGCCTTCTCTGCTCGTTTTATTCGTGCTAATGTTGCTTTTGCTCTTACTCGTTTCGATGCGATAAGCATCTTTGCTGTATTAACAAAATCCACAATATCTTTTACTGCTCGTTCAGGTTTGGGTCCAAATCTTTTCTCTTTAGGGTCGTATGCCATAACTGAATTGGCTTTTCTCAAAAGTTGGTCGGCTAATTTCTGGATTTTTATACCTTCTTCATCATAAGGAGGGAGAGTTGAACCATAGACATCATAATCACCATAAAACATTCCTATCTGGTGTATATCTACTGCATCAACCCATTCACCTTTTAGTTTTACCTGAACTGCATATCTTCTCTTTCCCGGACTTGATATTATTCGCACTGGCAGTTTTGAATGGCGCTGAAATATTGCTTTTATTTCTAATGCGGCTTGTCTCGGATTCTTAACTGCCAAATCAATATCTCGTGTCTCTCTATATTTGAACATCTGCCCACGCATAGGCAGAGAGCCATAGACCACATGCTCAGGATGGGCTTTTAGCCATTTCTCTATCTCTTTCCCTACTGCTAACGGTATTGTTACTGCTTTTGATGCTTTGAATGGTCGCCTCACCAATGTTCTCGCTGTTGATGCTATTTTTACCAATTCCAAACCTGCTTTATAAAGCTCTTGTTCTGACTTTGTTAGTTTCATTTCAATAATTTAAATAAAACTTATTGTATAAAAAGGTTGTTTATTGCTGAAGTAACTTCATTAATACACTAACCAAAAGATCTCTAACCTATCAAATTTAAGTTCTAACAAAATTTTTACTTATGCCAAAGAAAAATTTATGACATACAAAAAATTTTGTCTATGAAAGGAATATAGATAAATCATAACTTCTTTTTCAATTCTTCTAAGTCATGTTTTATGGATTCCAAATCTCTTCTTATTGGATTATTATGTTCATAGTATTGCCAGTTTGTAAAAGATATTTCAGATGGTAACATAACAGCCCATTCAAAAATCATTACTACCACTACCACAGCCACCATACTCAATAAAAATAGCCAGAATGGGATATAAAAATATTTTTTTATCACTACCACATACGAAGTGCTTGCAAGCATCAGGAAGTTCAGGATTGAGATATAGAACGAAGACCGTGCCAGAAGTAACTTTAAGCCACCAATATATTTTATTCGTTTCTGTTTCGGTATTTTTATTTTTACCTTTTGCATTTTGTTATATCTCAAAGTATTTTCTTAAATACCTTAATCCAGTTCCAATCATTACAAGCCAAACTATAAAACTCCCCGTCACAGTTCTCAAGAAATCTCACTAAATTTGTTTTTTCATTATTTTCAATCTTATTAACACTGAAATCATCGTTAAAGTAAGAATAAGCCCAAATCAGAGGATTATTGATTCTTCCAAGTGAATAGCTATTGATATTAGTTATCTTTTCTGTAAGTTCTGATAAACTCAACTTTTTAATTCTTCTCGGTCCTATCTCAACTGTAACTACTATATCTACCTTTGCACTGGCTTTAGTTGGGTATAAATCAGCCAATTTAAGTAACGGAGGTTTTGTTACCCTTTCAATAGCCTTATTAAGATGGTGTATTCTTGCCATTATCAATTTCTGATAGAACTTCCACCACCCTATATCAGACGGCTTTATGAACCTCAGAAAATCTTTGTATCCAATAGCTGAAGCAAAAGCTGTAAGGAATGCATAGCCTTTATTATTTATTAGAACCGTATCATCACTTATGTATTTCCATCCTTCTTTGAGAAATTGCAATGTGGAAAGCGTTTTTCCTACATTTGGATATGCAGCTATCAAGATTGCCATATCATCACTGGATACACATGCAGCATGGACATAGAGGTTTCCTTTCTGGATTTGATGAATTCTGTCAATACTACTAATAAGGTTCTGGATACTCTGTCGAGAACGAGGAGGATAGAACTTATCGAGCCATAGGCACGACTTTGTAACCTTTAACTCCGTTTCTCCTAACAAATTCTTCAGATATATCTGGTTCTTTAAGCCCAAAAATACATCCTCAAAGTATATAAAATCTTCATTCTCCCGCCCATAGAACCAGAAATCAAGGCGAGAACATCCTCGTTTGTAGTCACCATCTATTGTTTTAACAACCTCAAACTTCATTTTCGTAGGATTTTAAATCTATCTTTTTTATAATTATTCGTGGCAAATCTCGCTTTGTAAGAATACAAAGCTTAATGAGAAGGTATCTTATTGCTGAATTGGTTTTTATCTTCTCCCAAGTTGTAATTCTTCTCGATATAACCCCTAATTTATCTTTTTCGTTTATTATATGGTCTATTCTCACAAATACACCTCGCTTAATCTTAAATCCTTTTTGGATAGCACCATACTCAAGCATCCAGCCATCTTCAATTATATTTGGCATATCTGGAGATGAAGGAAAAATTAAGCAATTGAACTTAACCTTTTCAAGAACTTTTCTTCTTATTAAAGCACAGCCTAAGCTATATCCAAGCCTATGATTCTTCTTCATATAGCCACTCATAACAATGTCATAATTTTTTATCTCATCCATAAGTATGGATATAAGATTAACATCATAAACCATATCGGCATCAACTGAAAGGAAATAATCAGCATCGCTCCTCAGAAAATAACTGCGAGCTACATTTCTGCCCTCTACCATATCCAGAATTCTAATTTTTTGCGGAATAAAATGTATATCAGTATCAGTAATTGAAGGCTTCTGGTATTTAATAACCTTACATTTTAATTCTCTGGGAACATCTATTCTGAAATTATCATCACTTGTTGAGATTACGAGCTCAGAATCAGGATAGTTCTCTTGTATTTCTTTTTGATTACTGAAAAATTCTTCGAGAATATATGTTGGTAATTTAGCAATTGTTGTTCCAATAAGCACTTTACTTGGTTTATTTAACTGCATAGAGAACACCTATGTATTTAAATTCTGGCACTGATGGATTTTGTCTAATTTTTATCGTAAAACCATATTCCTTCAGATTCTTAATAAGATTGGATAAACTATTTGCATCGTTGGTATGGTATTCCATCTCAATAATTCTTATATTTTTGAGTTTCTGCGATATAAGAGCATCAAACTGAAATCCATCAAACTCACAACCTTCACAATCGCATTTTATGATAGTTGGTGAAGGATTGAGCTCATCCAAGATTTTATTTAAGCTTTTACTTTTTACAACTCTCCTTTTACCCCAGTATTCGCAGGCAATTTCAGAATTTTTACCAAATGCATAAGGCAGTATTTGGATTTTGTTTTTAACAACTGAATTATCAATATTCCTTTGCAAAACATCTCCAATAAGTGGTTCTATAACATACACCTTTTTACAGACAGTGGCAGCAAGGATAGCATACAATCCAGCACCTGCACCTATATCAAGAACAACATCATCTTCTCTGAAATGTGTAAGGTTGTAATCAGTCAGCTCTTCTAAGTAATCATATTCATTTAAAGAGAAGGATAAACCAGTAATTTCTTTTAATAAGAAATTGATACTATCCGCTCTGACTATAACATACCCCTTTTTATTGATATATTTTAGCCAGCTCCAGTATAATGCCCACCAGAGATGGGGAAATTTCTCAATAGTATAAAAAATCTTTTCAATCATTTCTCATTCTCATATTGAAATCTTCATAGAACTCCGATAAATAATGTTTTAGTCTGGATTTAAAAATTGAAAAATCAAACTGCTCAGCAAAATTCATCAGTTCATCAGGTTCATAGTCCTTATTTTCCATCTCAATGATTGCTTTCTGTATCCCATAAGCCGTGCCATCTGTTATTATACCCCTTTTATCTCCGATTACAATCGGTGGAAATCCTGTATTTGAGCATATTACAGGCTTACCGCTTGCTAATGCCTCTATTGGCACTATACCGAAATCTTCTGCTATTGCAGGATAAATTACTGCCTTGCAGCTCGCTAATAACTCTATCTTCTCTTGCTCACTGACACGACCTTTAAATTCAATTAAAGAATTATTACCGTATTTCTTTACAAGTTTCTTATCGCTCTTATCTCCTATCAGGATTAAATGTTTTTTGGTAGCGATACATGCCTTTATAGCACTTTCAGGGTTTTTCTCTTGCCATAACCTTCCTATGAACAAGAAGAAATCCTCTGATGGTTTATTTCTATATTTCTTAACCTCTATTGGTGGATACAAAACCTCTGATTTTCGTTTCAAATATTTCCATAGCCTTAATTGTGTTATTGGTGAATTTGAAAAATAGTAATCCACACGATTATCAACCATAGCATCCCAGACTCTGAAAAATTCTGATGCCAGTGGTAAAATGAAATTTCGTTTTATCAACCCTTTGCTCTTTCGTCTGAAATGCCACAAATCATATAGCCATCTCGCTGGTGAATGGTTATAATGAATATGCATGACATCATGTGGTGTTATCAATGCTCTGGCTGTTAATCCACTCGTTACCACAGCATCAAAATCCCCAAGTTCGGTTATATCAATGTTGCTCCATGTTAGATAATCGAAACTTCGCACTTTTCTCAAGAATCTTACTGTAAAAGGTATCTTATCTGAAATATCCTCAAAACCAAGTTCATTTGCTTTTGGATGCTTTATTACCGAATAAACTTTTGTATTCAATGCTTTTCCAAGATAATAAGCAAGAACTTCACCGCCACCGAGTTCATCAAAACTCCAATGAAAAACCCCTATTTTCATTTCTCTATCCTTCTAATGCGTCAATGTTCTTACTACCACATCGTGGGCAGCATTCAGGTCTTGTCTCTATACCTTGTCTAACCCAAATAAAAATATAGCCACAATCAGAACATATCCACGCACTACCCATTTTTCTTACCTCCTTTTATAGAACTAACCTTAAGCTAACCAAATTTAATCCTACTACAAATATATAAATACAATTATTTATGCTAAGCCCTAAAAATGCTAATTTCTTCTGATTTCTTCTCAGTAGCCAGAAACACAGCAATGCAATAACAACCACAGCTATTACTTTTCCTATCCATAAAAGGTTATATGTCATCAATATCTTAGCAAAAGGATTAATTTCGGCTTCTCCTAATCCTATCTTATATGCAAGTTTTGTAGTGATGAAATCAAATACTTGTAAAACACTAAAAATTAAGAACTGAATAGCAAACAATAGCTTCATTTTATTTATTATTTTTAACTACTATTCTCACCCTATTAACCACTATCACCAATCCACTACCAAATAAAGTAATCGCCATTAGATACCTGCATGGTTCTGATAAATTCGTTATCGGTAGGCTTACTAACAATATAGCCATCACTATGGCAAGAACGCCTATCGCTAAGCCTAAAAGCCATAGGATAAGCCCTAAAATGTTTTTCATTTTTCCTTCATCACATCACTACCATCTTCCAAATTATAACTACTCAAAGTTACCCATATAATTATCATTATTGCTATCACACACGAAAAAATAAATAACAAATATTCATAAAATTTCGGTATATCTATTGCCTTTATTACTGATAAAAATTTTATTACTATTAGAAATATGATTAATGTTATAGCTGAAATTTCTGTTAAAAACCATCCAAAATTTACTAATTTATCTTTATTCATTCACACTCTCCTATGTATTTATAGCGCAAAATCTTCCAAAGCTTTACCCACTGCAAATATAAACCACCATGCAACTACCCAAATAATTATTGAAAGAAGTGTATCAAAAGTTCGTGGCTCTATTAGTAGATACATAGCAACCCCTGTAATTGGCGGGAAGAACAACATAAACAGATTATCTATTTTCATTTTTATTCACCTTCTATATTTTTATATTTTATTTTTCTTGTTTCTCATTAACAACTTATTGACAACTCATATCATCGTTGAAACAAAGATTCCATAACTTTCAATCCCGCTATCGTTCAGTAGTCAGCTCATATCATTGCTGATAACTCATTTAGCTTTGATTTCTTTAATCTCTTTCCATGTTCTTAGTACTACATAGATAAGAGCAATTATTGCCGTTGTAAAGATTATTCCTATTATCATAGTAGCAAGACCTCCCATACAACCTGCTTTATATAAATTAAAACCTGCTGAGCACAGTATATAGCACCCCAGTCCCAATGCTATTATAGACAATGTTATTAGTATCTTCCCTAAAAGTAGCCCTATTCTTTTTCTTTTTTCTTTATTCATCTTTACTATTCATTTTCACCTCCTAAATTATTTTTCAATTCAAGATAGATACTCCAGTTATCACTGCCTAATCGCTTAGCAAGCCTTATACAGGCAAGCACTATATCGCTTTCGCTCGCACCTAAGCCCTTCTTCCTTATATAGCTCTGTATTGCTTTTATTTCAGATATTGTTTCCTTGTCACTCAACACTACTTCTTTCATTTTTTATCCTCCTTTATCCTAATTATTTCTTTTTGTATTGCTCTTTTACAATTTTTCTTAATCTCTCTGCCATTCCTTCCATGAAATCCACTGTCTCCTCTTCCCCTGTCTCTTGTTCTATCCATGTTATCTTTGCGAGCTTGCTGTATAATGCATAGAACAGGAAGAATTTAAACCCTTCATGGTCTGAAAAGACTATCGCATCATCAACGAATTTTACATATACATCGCCCGCAAAATACGAGTTTCCATCTCTGAAATATAGTCTTAAATCTTTTACTTTCATCCCTTTTCCTCTTTCTTTACTTATTATCATTTTTTCTTTTTATAAATCTGGATTTTTACTTTATTAGGCAACTCTACCTCTTTAATTTTTGTAAATCCATCTATATGGCTTTCAAAAATATAATTCGCCTTATACAACTGTTCTCGCTGGATTGTTCCTTCTTTAAACTGTGTCTTGTAATGAGGTGTATATAATACAAAATCATGCTGTTCAATCCTACCTGGATATTCATAATAGTAAAAAACAAAAGGCAAATTTTCTCTGAATGCATAATACTCAAGTGTCTTCCAATTCATATATGGATGATTATACAGCATCAAAACATTGATAGGCGCTTTTTCAGTATTTTGGGCTATTACACCTAAAATCTTTTCCACTTGCCAATCCTCTTGCTGAGGCTTTATTGATTGTGGATATAAATGATAAGGCATTGAAACTGCTGGTATACCGAATGTTATGGTTGATAGTTGCAAGATTCCAATCAAACTGATAACCCCCAACACTGCCACCTTTTTCAGATTTTTTAAACTCGCTATCCAGTGTCCCACAACTAAAACCAAGAAAATCAGGATAGGTAGCGTGTAGCGTGTATCTTTATTACCAGCGATTGAAAAAACAGTAAATGGAATGAGAATTGAAAAACCAATCAGTATTTTCTTATCCTTATCTTTAAACTTTAAAAAGAACACCAGTAACCCTATAATCATCAAAACTGAGAAAAATAGATAAGATTGGATGTTTACTGCATTGATATAGAACCAGAATCCCATTAATCCTGTTGGGTCGCCTTCCACTGCTCCATAATACGAAGATGCTCTTATCAGCCTTCGAAATACTGATAAATTCGGTAGATACCAGAATCCTGCAACAATTACAAAAATCAGGATTGAGAATATGAAATTATGCATATTTGTCAAGATAAACCTTCCTTCATTAAGAAATTTTTGTTTATGTCGTTCTGAGCAGAACAGTAAAAACCCTCTTCTTATTATTTTCTTTGCAGGATTCAATAATCGCCCACAGTAAGCACAACATTTCGGTTCTTTTATGGATTGCCACAGAACCCAGCACAGGGGCACAAAAATGAAAAATATCGCTGTCCACTTAACTAAAACCATAAATCCCAATCCAGCACCAAAAATTAATGAATACTTCAAATTATGGAAATTTTCGGTTTTTAAAAGAAGGTAGATAGCAAGCGAGATAGCACTCACCAATCCAAAATCAATCAAGAAATCACGCCTGAGATTGATGAGCATAGGAATGAATGAGATTACTAATGCCGAATATAAGCCTGTTTCTCTATTGAATAGAATTTTACCTATACCATAAACCGAAAATACGAGAATACCGAGATAAAGGATATTAACTAAGCATCCGGTATCGTAGGTTTGACCAAACAAACCATAAAACGGTAATGCTGAAAGATGAAACCCTGGCGGATAATAGTTTGAGATTGTCTGAATATTATAGCCCCTGAGATACGCTTGTGTAAGAATTAAATGTGCAGACTGGTCCCATGCTGGTGGTCTTGTGTCCTTAAAAATAAACCAGATATCGAGAATTGAATGAAAAATAAATAGAATTGATAGAACTATATAATCTGCATATCTCTTGCTCATTGCTCTTTTAAAAATTATAAACTCTTCAATTTTCTTTTAACTCTTGTTTCAATCTCTTTTAGTGCTTCCTTCTCACTTATACTAAAATATTCCTGCAAAAATCTAATGAAAGCTTGAAAATGTCTATCCATATATTCAGTTTCTTTTTTGGTTAGCATATTTAAGATGATAAAGAAATATCAGATAACTCATAACCTACTCGTGATTTCCATTCCTGCTTTTTACCTCTATTCCATACCCGAACAGGCGAGTAATAGCCTACAACCCTTGACCATACATCTGTTACTGAACCGCAGATTGAACATATTGGTTGCTCACCTGAAAAATCTCGATGGCAGTTCTGACAGACTGAGAATGTCGGTGTAATCGTGAAATATGGTAGTTTTGTACGCTCTACTAACCGCTGAACAAGAAACGGAATAACTCGCTCATCTGGACGCTCTGGTAGAAATACATGAAATACCGTGCCCCCCGTATAAAGGATTTGTAACTGTTCTTGATGCCTGATTGCTTTCCCCAGAACTTGTGTATAGTCCACAGGAAGTTGCGTAGAATTCGTATAGAATGGCTCCCTTCGAGTTCCTGATACATAGCAGTTTTTCAATGTTCGTGCATCTATCTTCGCCAACCTATAAGAAGCACCTTCAGCAGGTGTTGCTTCAAGATTCCAGAGGTTGCCTGTTTCCTCTTGATATTCCACCAGAACATTGCGCATGAAGTTCAATACCTTAATCATGAACTTCAAACCTTCTTCATCCGCTATTGAACATCCTAAGAAATTTTCACAGCACTCATGCCCCCCTACTACACCAATTGTTGAGAAGTGGTTATCCAAATTTTTCAAGAAAATCTTTGAAAATGGCATCAATCCTTTCTCAAAACTACTATTGCATATTTTTCGCTTAATTTCAAGCGATTCCTTCGCCAAATCCATATAGTATCTGAGTTTTTCAAAGAATTTATCTTCATCTTTTGCAAGATAGCCTAATCGTGCAAGGTTTATTGTAACAACACCTATGCTTCCTGTTACGTCACCATAGCCGAATAAACCCCCAGTTTTTCGTCTTAATTCCTTTAAATCTAAATTAAGATGGCAACACATACTTCTAACATCATGAGGATTCAACCCTGTATTTTTACTACAATTCTGGAAATAAGGCAATCCGAATTTCGCTGTTGCTCTTGCTAACCATTGCCCTACCTCTGATTCCCAATCAAAGTTATCCTCTGTCATCATGTATGTTGGTATCGGGAACTTAAAAATTGATGAATTCGCATCGCCTTCATACATTACCTCAAGAAATGCGCAGTTAAACATGTCTATCTCTTCCTGAAAATCAGCATAGACCTTATCCTGCATCTTGCCTCCAATTATAACTCCTTGATTCATTAAGTCATCCGCAGGCTTTAAATCAAATGAGAAATTCAAAAATGGTGTTTCAAAACCCCAGCGTGTTGGCACATTGATACTGTGCACAAACTCCTGTATTGCTTGTTTCACCTGTTTGTAGCTCAATCCATCGTATCTGATAAACGGTGCTAATAGCACATCAACACTATTAAACGCCTGAGCACCTGCCCATTCCTGTTGGATAACACCTACACAGTTTAAGAGTTGCCCTAATGCTGAACTGAAATGCTTTGGTGGATGCGACTGCACTACCCCTCTTACACCACTAAAGCCTCTCAATAAAAGGTCTTGTAGCGACCATCCCGCACAATATGGCACTATACCACTCCCCAAATCGTGGATATGGAAAAACCCATCCACATGTGCTCTACTGACTTCGTTTGGATATATATGCTTTAATACATACCTTGCTATCTCACTCTCCGCTAAGAACGCCTTCAAACCACCTACACTGCGTAATCGGTTTGCATTTTCGTTTGAACCATCTTGGCTCGAACGCCAGCTATCACCATCTATATAGACCTCTATTCTATTTTTTCTTCTCATTTTTGTTTACTTCCTACCTCCTTATAAGTCCTGCATCTATATGAGCATTTGTCGTGTCAATCAACCCCTTAAAGGCTGATAAGGCTGTAACTATCGCTACAATTACGAACCCTAATATACCCAAAAGTATGGCACTGGCAAATAACGGTAGTACCACAAAAAATTCCGAAATTGAGCCGCAACAGATACTTAAACCAGTGTAATAGCCTAAAATAGCTGATAGAAAAATTAAAATAGCGAGAGTGAAAGACCATGCATAAGGATGTGATGCTAATAATCCTTTTTGCTGATTCGCTATTATATCACTGATATTGTTAAAACTTTCTATCAATAACTTCTTTTCTGAATCCTCCATCACAGAATATGTGCTTGCTACGAAATATGTTGCACCAGCCATAAGAAATAGAATTAATGTAGTATGGAGAGCAATTTTTAAAAAATCCTCCATTTTTTATCACCTCTTTTTCTCCTCCTTAAAAACAAAAAATCTGATTCCTCATATCGTCGTCTCAAAAATCTGAATGTTCTATTTTTATTTGCTTTCATCATCTTGTTTTCTTTGCTCACTTTTCCTTTTCCTCAAAATACACTCTATTATCCCGATTCTCCGAAATATCCTATCTATATCCTCAAAATGCCTATATACTTCCATTCTCAAAAATATTTCAAATATTTTTAGCTCGTCACTGGTTAGCTCGTTGAAGTCCTCTTCGGTTCGATAAAATTTGCCTTTCTCTATCATTTTATTATTTGGCTTTATTCATTATAAAGTTTTAATTCCTCATCCAAGACACTCTTAAATGCGAGTTTAAATAGCCAATCATTGTATTCTTTATACTTAAAAGATAAAACAACCTCCTTTACAACATCAGGAATTAGACTTTGCTTTAAATTTTCTGTTACGGATAGAAATTCTTTGTTTCTCTCCTCCATTTCTTTCTTATATTCTGGATAATCCTTTATCAGTAACTTGGGGTCATCTTTATACTTTAAGTAAAATTCGCAGGCTGACTTGATTTGATTTTTGATTTCATCTTTGAATTCGTCTAAAAGAGAAAAAATACAGTCTAATGCTTCCTCTTTGGTATCAAATTCTTTCTCATCTGATATTAGCGCTCGGAGAATCATCTCAAAACATGACTGTGCCAACTCATTATCTGGTATCTTTGTCTCACTATCCAAATCCAAAGGCTTTAACTTGTTCATATCTTTTTCTTCAATAACCTCGTATGTGCGATGAAAAATTGATTTTTTGATTGGATAAATCTCACCATCAACACCACGAATAATATAATCTTCATTCTGCTTGGCGATAAGAACACCTTCTCGTGTTTCTATCCGCTCTTCACCATCAACTTCTCTGAACTCTACAATGATAGGCTTCTTCCTTGCTTTTCGCCAGATATGGTTATTTTCTTTTATTTCTTTTTGCATTGTTCATCACTTCTCAAATTTCCTTAAACAATAGGAGCGCCGAAATCCTTTGCTATATTCTCAAGCCCTATAATTTCATCTTCTTGCTCTTTTATTACTTTCAAAAGTTCTATGAAATCCTTGATAGTCAATACGACTACTCCTTCCTTCTCGTTCCATTGTTTTATTTCAATCTGGTGATATTCCAGCAAGCTCTTCAATTCTGGGTCTAATTCTCGGTATTTTTTATTCTTTTCAACCATTTCTCTTTCCTCTCTTCCTCTCTTCTCTTTAGTTCTGAGTGATATTCCTCTATTTTCTTTTCTATGTCTGACCAAGAATAAACAACCATTGGAACACCATTGAAATCAAACTCGATTCCCACTTCTAACTTCTCTGCTAACTTTTTTGCTTCTTTTATCGCTTGCTCGATATGTGTGCCAGCTAAAACTCCTACCTTTAAAAATATATTCATACTTTTCACCTCCTATCCTTCATACTCCTCATTATAGGAACTAAATCTTATTTTTACCATAACCAATTTTAAGATATATAATAAGAACTTAGGATGTCTTTTAAGCAGATATAGCAGATTACCAAGCTCTGTCTTCGGTTTAACCTTTTTATGTGGATAGTGATACACACATTCTCTGCTTAGCCTTATAATCTTGTAACCCTTCTCAACTGCTCTCATACACCATTCAGTTTCATCACCATGTGCTCTCTCATCAAATTTACCTATTTCAATCCATGCTGATTTTGAGAACATCATTAATCGCCCAATTACAAAAGGACTCGGATAGTAGGCTTCCAATCCAATTATAGCATGTTCATCTGCAAGCTCTTGTAACAATCCTAAGAAATTATTGCTGAAACTTATATCATCATCACACAAAATAATCCATTTTCTCGTAGCACGCTCAATCCCATCATTTCTCGCTGCACCGAGCGGCTTTTCATGTGAGATAATAATTTCACATTCTTTAGGAATGGAATTAATAGTATAGATTGTTTGCCTATTCGTTGGTATTACAAAGCTAATATCAGATAAATCAACAGAATTTTTTCTCATCATGTTACCTCCTTCTCTACCTTTTCCTTAATATCCCCCTTCCACAGACTTTTCAAATATCCAAATACGCTTCTATCTGGCGACCATAATTCCACCCAATCGTTCTCATGTCTGACTCCTCTTCCCAATGTTTGAATAAACTCTCGTTCTGCTATGTCATGGTAATATTGCCAAAAGACCTTATCACCAAGCTTTAATTTCATAGCTTTCAAAATCGGGTCATTCATATCAGGAAACGGGAATTTAAGCATTATAATGCTCCTGCACTTATCATCCCTTAAATCAACCCCTCGTTTCATTACCGTAGAGAATGTTATATCCCCATTCCTTGTTTTTAGTGTTCCTACCTTGCCTCCATCTAATTTCTCACGGATATTATCAGGTAGATATTTGAAGGCATGAACAGTAACCAAGCATGGTTTCGATGATTGGTTGATTGCTTTAATTAAATTTTCCCAGTATCTCTGCCTAAAAGCTTCGTATCCCCAGTTCCTATAAGTTACTCTGCTCTCTGTTCCTATCCGCTTCGGATAAACAGTGCCAGGGAATTTCGTTTCGCCCTCAACAAAGCAATAGTTATCAAGTCCAAAAACATTCTCAAGCACTTCCTGAGATTGAAAAGTTGCTGACATAAACAGAATCTTCTTTGCGCTTAGTTTCAATAATTCCTTCAATACCTTGTTTGGTTCTGGTATGAAATACTCAATTCGCTCCTTTTTAACTGAGACATAGCACTCCTTTATGAATTGAAAAATATCCATATAGCTATTTTCTTCGCCTATATCCTCCAAAAACTTCGCAAATTTTTGCAGGAATTTTATTTCACTCTCTCTGATTTCACCTTCATAATCTTTTGTAGTAATACGCAGAAAATCATCTTTAATCACATTTAGCCTGTTTTTAGTCTTCTCCGAGATATTCTTTTTCTTTTCCAGCTTCTTTTCCAATCTTTTAATTGTTCTGAGACTGATTGCTTTTCTTAGGGTTAAGTTATCCAGAAATGCATCACCTTCATCAACTATCTCAACAGCTTTAACAGGCTTTCTCTTGAGTATCAGGGTCTCAATTTCCCAGATGGCTGAATTCATCAGAACAACATCAGCATAGACATAGGCATTACAGTATTGCTGGTAGTAAGGGCAAACTTCCTCGTTTCTTCTCAATACTGAGAATAAACCACCAACTGCTTCATAATGCAAAGTTTCAAACCTACAATCCAGCTCCTCACAGTATTTCTTCTCAAGTTTGGAATGGATAACAGGTGAGTAATAATCACATTCCTTAGCCATCTCAACCCTTGATAAATCATCATGCAGAGGCGCTACACAGGGCAATTTCCTATCGTTACAGGCAACCCCAGGATCATATAAGCACCTGAAATTGCCTCGCCCTTTTATTAGCTCTATCCTCAACCATCCACCATCTTTTTTAAGGATTCTGTATCGCCCCTGCTTGCAGTAATCTTTTACATACTGCTGTTGTAATGTCTTTGTAGGAACAACTACTATTCCACCATTTAACTCATTAGCTACCATTAAGGCTATTGCTGACTTCCCTGTCCCTACTGCTCCTTGCAGAAAGATAATATCATAAGAATCAAATAACTCCACTATCTCCCTGACGACCTGGTCTTGACCTTTTTCGTTAGAGTAAAGCAGTGGTGGCACTATCTTGTCATCTCGGTATAAAGCCCACATTTTTGTCAAAATCCTATTCGCTCAATTATTGAAGGTTCTCTATCCAATTTAGCCTGTCTAACCTCGTTTAATAGTCTTTTATACGCTATCTCGCAATATTCTTTGGATATTTCAATTCCTATACTGTTTCCTGTTTCGTCCTAATCGTTCTGCTGCTACCATTGTTGTTCCAGAACCAAGAAAAGGGTCAAGAATCAAGTCAGATTCTTCTGAAAATTCCTTAAGCAATCGTATTATCAAATTAACAGGTTTTTGTGTTGGATGATACCTTTTCTCTTTATGTTTCATATTCCCCTGTAACATACCACTCCATAAATACCTTATTATTCGAGCTGGTTTGTCAAAAGAAGCCCAAGCCAATTCGCAATCTGCAAAATCATTAGAATACTTATCTTTTACTCTTTTATCCCAACAAATCCAACATCTACTATTTGGTAAAATATTTGAAAAATTATTAGCACCAAAAATAATTTGATTTTTAGAAACTCTTTTTATTTCTTCCCACTGTTCTTTAGTCAATCCTTTTTCATCCCATTCTGTGTTGTGATTAGAATAATCATTACGATAAGCACCACCAACTTTAATAGCACCTGATGTAACAAAGTTCATTTTATTAATACCAATTCCATAAGGCGGGTCAGTAACAACCAAATCCACGCTATCACTTTCCATCTCCTTCATAACCTCAATACAATCGCCACAGATGATTTTATGAGTTAAAACCATTAGTCATCACCCACTACAATGAAGTGTTCCTAATTTCCTTACCTCCCATTCTCCCTTAATCTCCTTAATCTTCCACTTTTCTTGATTTTCTCTTTCTAAAACTAAAAGTTTAATTTCCTCTTCATAAACTACAAAACATTCATTTTCATTTCTAAATGATATAAGACCATCCCCTTCTAAGACATTATTTGCTATATATTTCTCATAACGCTCTCTTAACGCTATTAGTTCATCATCGGAAACTTTACCAGTTCTTTTAATTTTAGATTCAAAAGGATAATAATCGGGCATAAGTATTTCTCTAAAAACTTCATTTCTCCCATAAAGCAAGCATAATTGCCTTATTATTTCTCTTATATCGCTGTATCTTGGCGCATACTCAAAGTTCTTTCCAATTTTTACAACTACAAGTTTCCTCCCATTCTTTAGTGTTTTAGTTTTTACTCTTTCTTCCATATTTCCTTCCTTCTTTTATCAGTTCTTCTTTTATCAGTTAGTAGAGAGATTATCCAACTCCTTCAGCCATTCTTCCTTTTTCTCTTTCCATATATTCTCACCCCATTCAAACATCATTAAGGTTATCTTTGCCTCAAGTAAATCGTATTTGAACCTCTCTATCTCCTTCTTTGATTCATTTAAAACCTCTGAAGGTAGTTCACTACTTGTTGCTAATGAGTGGTATATACATAGTCTTATCATGGACGAGAATTCAATCCCTAATTTTTCTGCTACTGTGTTAATCCCGGAATGTAAACCCTTTCTTATGCTTATTCCCTTCCTCGCTGGTTTCTCTACTCCATCTATGTTCACCTTCGTATCCATTAAGAAGTTCCTTACCCTCCTTATCTCTGGATACATCAATTTCTTCCTTACTTTTCCTATTTCCCTTATTACCTTACCATACCTATGCTCTATTATTGAGAATCCATGTTCTATCAGTATTCTTGTGAGTTCCTGCCAGTTCAAATCTGGATACTTTTCCTTTATATCCCCTATAACTATCCTCACTAACTGCGGTAGCATTATGGTTGTCTGTATTGTTTCTTCTCGTTCACTTCTTGGCTTTCGTCTTTCTTCCTTTATTAGCTCTTTCTTCGCTTCTATTATAGCCTCAAGCCTCATTTCGTATATCTGTCTCATTTTCTCTTCCTAATTATAATATAGGTTTTATACTATATAAAACTTAAAATATTTTATATTTTATCTCAGTTAAAATAGGTATCGTCTATATTATTATATTATATACAGTAGTAATTAAATATAATATATTTTGTTAAAATATTTTAACATTCTAAAATGTTAAAATATTTTATATTTTAACTAAGTTAAAATATACATCGCCTATATATACTACTATTACATAGTAATTAAATATAATATATCAAGATATAATATAATATTTTTTATTTGATATATTTAGATATAATATTTTAACTTTTCAAAAAGTTAAAATATTAATTTATTTTTTTTTTTCTCTTTTTTATTAAAAATAAAAAAGAGAAAAAATAATCTTTTATTAGTTTGTTAATC
>Ga0190286_1000211_pt1 | contig 27352 bp, 28 predicted proteins | sample 48691834_MG_FD_183241 | JGI IMG/M metagenome (GOLD analysis project Ga0190286, IMG submission 183241) | Hydrothermal vent microbial mat bacterial communities from Southern Trench, Guaymas Basin, Mexico - 4869-18-3-4_MG | ecosystem: Environmental > Aquatic > Marine > Hydrothermal vents >... | reverse complement strand
TCTCGTTTTGCCACTGATGATGATGTAGAAGACATCTTCATCCATAACAACTATGCTTATCTTGCCTGTGATTCTGCAGGTCTTTATATCCTGGATATATCTGACCCTCATTGCCCCAAAGAAATTTCTCGTTTTGCCACTGATGATGTAGAAGGCATCTTCATCCATAACAACTATGCTTATCTTGCCTGTGATTCTGCAGGTCTTTATATCCTGGATATATCTGACCCTCATTGCCCCAAAGAAATTTCTCGTTTTGCTATAGAGAATGGAAAAGTAGGAGACCTCTTCGTCCATAAAAATTATGTTTATATAAATTTTGGAAGAAGATTTTATATTTTAGATATTTCAGGTCTACCTTATTCTTTACCTCAGCAGAAAAAACTATACGTTTTACCTGATGAAATAATTGATTTCTTTGTTGAACAAAGAGGTAATTATGTATATATCTATATAGCGAACGAAGATGCAGGACTACAGATATTATATTACTGTAATTCTAAGCCTATGGAGAACAAGAACATACAGAAAAACATTTGAAGTCGATGACTCAGCACTGGTAGATTGGTATTTTTAAGAGAAATAAAGATGAAGAAGATTTTTTTTGCTTTAGTATTTTTTATTGTAGTTATTTCTTATATTTTTTATTTCCAATGTCGTATTGTAGATTTACATTCTTATTTTCCCACATTGCCCACCGTTAATCAGTACCATGTGCTTAAGATAAAGGAAGATAAAAAGATAGAGTATCGGTTAAAAGTGAAATTTGTAAGAGATAACCATTCCAATAGTATAAGATGGGTTCAAGATGATGGTAATTATAAGATTTTAGCTATAACTTCTCAGGGCTTAAGTGTTCTTAAAGATGTAGATGAGAGTGGTTCATATCGGGAATATTCCTCACCAGTGGTCTGGATACCAAAGAAATTATCGTTAAGTAGACCCTTTACCCAAAGATGTTACTATATTCAATATTTACCGGATGGAAAAGAAGAAGATAGAGGGAGGGGGATAGAAGAAATTAAAATATTCTTTTTAGGGGAAGAGATTCTTAAATTAAGCTCAGGTAAGTTTCGAACTGCCAAGATATTTATAATGAATAAATACCGAGAAGAGAATGGTGATTATGGATGGAGTTTTAAAACTATATGGTTAGCCAAAAATCGTGGATACGTGAAAGAGGAGGAGATATTTATTAAATTTAAAAGGTCTAATAGAGGTTTTGTTCACCATATAATTCAGGAAGTTATAAGGTAGCTGTTACTACTTCTTCAAGATGTCAAATTTTTACACATAAAAATGTTAAATTTTAAGTAACACAAGCTTTTTATTTTCTTAGACTTATAGATTTTGTTGTTCTTTGATAATTTGGTAGTATGAATAACTCTCCTGATAAAAGATATAAATTCTTCCATCTTCAAGCAAGAGATTCCTCACACATTTAGCAAAAGATAATCTATATTGAATAGGAAGAAGTTGAATAATCTAACCCGGTAGCATCATTAATGGTAGTAAAAGCAGTAGGGCTTATTAACAGAAACTATCCATCTATGTTAGTAGTTCTCTCTTTCTTTAATTCGCTTGTTAATTAGCTATTGCAAACTTTGTATTTTTTTTGATATCCTTTATTATGACAATATATTAATAACAACCACCTTCTCTTACTTTAAATAGCTTAAATTATAGTTTTTGAGGTGGTTGCTACTAATCTAAAAATTTAACATTTTATTGGAGTAATTATTTTTAACATTTGTTATTGTAATAACATTTAAAAAAAGGAGGAGAGGATGAAGATGTTAAAGATAACAATATTAATCTTTGGGATATGTTTCTTCTCTACTAAGGTTCTAGCTGAATATGAAATTACCAAATATTTTCCTCTAACTCCAGGTATTAGGTGGGTTTATTCGATAGGACAAAAGGGAGAAAAGGAAAAGATACATATAGTAACTGTTGAGGGAGTGGAGAGGCTAAACGGAAAAGAGACTATAAAAGTAGCTTATAAAAAAGGAGACCAGATCGACTATGATTTTTTGTTTGTTGATTCGGAAGGGGTATGGGTATATAAAAGTATTGAAGAGGGTGTCCCTACTTTATACACCCCCCCTAAGATATTATTTCCTGCACGATTAGAAGAAGGAGAAAATTTTTCGTTTTCTTATTCTTGGGTAACCTATGATTCTGAAGGAAAAGTCGACGTTACAGGAAAATCCAAAGTAGTAATTACTTTTCTTGGTTTTGAAAATGTTTCTACCGAATTAGGATTTTTTAAAGATTGTCTTAAATTTTCTGTTGCGAAAGTAGTAGAAGAGGACAGTGGTGATTTTGCAATATCTTCTCGAACAATTTGGCTTGCTCCTAATATAGGAAAAATTAAAGAATCAATTTCAACTACAGAATATGATAGTGAGGAAGGAAGTACAAGTAAGTTCTTTGAAGAATTAGAGCTTAAGAGAGTGATAAATAATTAGGTAATAGTCAAGATTCAACCTGGCACTTGTTATTACAATATAAAAATTGAGCAGTAAAGGCAGATGGTATACACTTTTATAATCTAGATCTCCCATACTTTCAGCTAACCATTCTAATCTAATTGGTGGCAAATTCAAGATTTTATCATCTAATTGAGGTTCTTTTTCTTTATAGAATTCATCCTCAATTATTTTATGGAATGTTTCTACATCAGAGTTATCCGCCATAGTGTACAACTTCAACATTTCGGTAACAAATTTGCAATTTGTTTAAGTTTTTCTAAAGGGGTTTGATAATTTAAAGAACCATGCCTTCTTTGATAATTATATCTATACATAAACCCATTGAGTTCAGCTATAAGGTCATTTTTGGTCAAAGTAGTTCTTTGGCATAGTATACACTCGTAGTTAAGAATTTTCCAGAATCTTTCGATTTTTCCATTTGTCTTAAGGTCTATAAGGTCTTGTATAAGAGTGTTTGACATTAAATATTTTCAATATTGTTTCAAAAAAGTGTGTATCCTTGGCTTTTTGGGAAGTATAAGAAGTAAATTCTTAAGCCATTATCAGTCATAACTTCCTCGGGTTTTATGCCATGCAGGTTAAACCATTTATAGCCCCTGGAAAATGCTTGTGAAACATTAGCAGCAGTTGGCCTATCAATAAGCTCAAGATAACAAAGTCTTGTGCAATCATCTAACAGACCAAAAATATAGTGTTTCTTTCTCTCCATTACAAGTGTTTTTGGTAAACCATACGTATCTGAATGTAATAATTCTCCCGGATAGCGTTTCTCATACCGTTTAACATACTTCTTACGTTTGTCATTTAAGGGATAGCGTTTAAATGTTCTATATATAGTTGATACTGATGGGTGGATACGAAAACGTCCTTTGATAAGATGATATATTTCAAATTCATTAGCTTGAAACCTACGATGTATTTTAATAATCGTTCTTTCTTCGTCTTTAGTTAGCATTTTAAGCTGGCCAGGTTTTGGGCCTCTCTTTTGAGGCAATAAAGTCTCGGTATCTTTCCCAGCTTTAACCCAGCGTTCATAATATTTGCGTATATCCTTACGATGTACCTTAAAGGTTTGGCATAATTGAGTAACTGTTTTAAAATTTTTACTCTTTTTTGTTTGATAAGCCCATACTCATTAAGAACTAATAGCCATTTACTGGTTATTGCCTGCTTTAGTGTTTTATTCATCGGTAACAGCCTCCTTTTTTAAACATTCCTATTATAAAAACTGTTACCGAAATTGTGAAGAACTACACTTTGGCGGAAGAGAGATAAGAAGAAGGGTCAAGGTATTTTCCCGGTTTCCTAACTCCTTAAGCTGTCAGAGATGGTTATATGCTTTAATAACAGAGGGATTAATTCCTAAATACAGGGGGTTAGCTTTAATAAAAAGTTACAATAACAGAATAAAAAGTCCACAAAATTATTGACACTATGTATCCAATACCAACCTTGACTTCTAAATGTCTTTGTTTATAGCCTCTTTTCTTCCCTTTGTTCTGTTTACGAATATATGTGGCATCTGTTTCATTATAAACTACTTCCGGTATCTTCTGCGGTAACCGGTAATCTAAATTCTTAATCTTTTGATGCTCTTGTTCTTCCCGCTCTTCTATTCTCCTGCCTTCCCGTATTACATTTTGTCTTATCGCTTCACGACTGTAGGATAACCCTAATAACCTGCTTAAACTTTCCTGCGTGGTTCTGTATGGACTAATTGAAGCCAGTAATCCCATTAGCTGTGCCATCTTTAAACTCATTCGCTGATTTCTTTCAATCTTTAACGCCTCATCCAAAAGATAGCGTGGTTTATTAGTTGCCTTTTCCTTGTACAAAGTACGCTTATATTGGATATCTCCTACTCTTGTGTGTAAATACTTTTTCTTCTTACGAATATTCTTTAATATCCCTCTTGGCCGTTGTTCTCGTAAAACCTCATTGTATTCTCTTAGCGCATTTATAAAAGCTGCCTTTCCAATCTCCTGTCTTATGTCAAAAATTGCTTCCTCCAATGTCTCCAAGGTCAAATTCTTGACCGGAATTTTTACCTTGACTGCTTTGAATTCCAGAGTTATCGTATTCATGGCGTAACTTACCTCCTTTATTTACCTGTAAAGGCTTTTTTGGTAAGTTTACGCCTTTTTTTATTCCTTGGGCAATATCATGCCGGAAAAATCGCCTCAAGCAAATAAATTTTAAGGCCGATCAAAGAATACAGACCATATCCTCTACCGCCTCCCCTAAAAACGCCTTTTTCGCCTCCGGGGGGAGTATAAACTACCTTACTAAATCTTACACTAAGATTGCGTCCCCAAAATTGATATAACTTTAATTCCATTTTAGCTCCTTAAAGAACTTATCCCAATCCTCTTTATTTTGTTCTCTGTCAGAGGCAGATTCGCCTTTGGCGGAAAGGATTCTTAATTTAAGAAGAGCTTGCGCCTCTTCCTCTGTCCCTCATACCCTGTTTTTAATCTTGCCAATTATTATCTCTATTATTAGAATACTTATATTAGAATACTTAATCACTCATATACTCTGAATCTGTAGAAATTCTGGAATTCATTAATAAAGCTTATAGATAGTTAGAAGTGAAAGAATTAGAGACTCAACAGATTTTTGTTTGACAGATGGGGAGCGATACATTTAAACTGATTAATGCCTATTGAATTCAGAAATAAAAATGAACAGATTAAATGTGACCATAGGAATTTGTGCTTATAATGAGGAAAAGAATATTACGAATCTGTTAAACGCTCTTCTTAATCAGAAGATAGAAAAACTCCTTATAGAAGAAATTTTAGTTATATCTGATGGCAGCACAGATAGAACCAATGAAATTGTAAAGGAGTTTTCTTGTAAAAATAATAAAATAAAACTGGTGGAATTAAAAGAACGTCGAGGCAAATCCTTTGCTATAAATGAAATACTTAAATTAGCCAAGTCTTCGATAGTGGTTTTAGAAAGCGCAGATACCATTCCCGAAGAGATAGCTATAGAAACACTCTGTTTACCTTTGAGAGATATAAAGGTTGGTGCAACCACAGCTCGCGCAATTCCTCTGAATTCTTCAAATGATTTTATTGGTTTTATAATTAACCTTGAGTGGAATCTTCATCATCGGTTATCTAACATTAAACCCAAGTTTGGAGAATTAATTGCATTTAGAAATGTAATAAGAAATATTACTCCTACTACTGTAGATGAGGAAACAATCGCCGCAAAGATAAATTCATTAGGATATAGTTTAAAATATGTTCCGGAGGCTCGATTTTATAAGAAGGGACCAAATTCAATTAAAGACTTTCTAAGTCAAAGACGCAGAAACCATGCAGGGCACCTATTTTTATATAAGCAAACTAGATATAAACCTATAACCTTAAATGGCTTGCTTATCTTTTTTGTTTTATTATTTAATTTTCCAAAAAGACATCCGTTATGGGTCATCAGTGCAATTTTGTTAGATATCTTGAGTAGAATTTTAGGCAGATTTGATTTTCTTAGAGGTAAATGTGATTATAGGTGGAAAGTGATTCCAAGCACTAAGGAACTAAGTGTATAATTTAAATAAAAATAATCGAGCATTAAATAGTGCCTACTGGAATTCTGTAGCAGAGAGAATAATTAGATATCCTCTTGAACAAAATATTGCAGAGTACAAAAGGGAGGAACATATAAAGTTAATAGAGAAGTGGGTTGGTAGTTTGAGAAATAAAACAGTTTTAAAAACAGACCTTTTTGAAGAGGCTTTAGGACAGGATCACTTTCTGTTCTGGATGTTAAATCAAACTCACCAAGTCTATGGCATGGATATCTCTTTTAATATCACAAAAAGAGCAAAAGATCGTACCAAACAACTTAACTGTAAATCTAATAAGTTTGTGGTTTGCGATGTAAGAATGCCGAGTTTTAAAAATGAATCATTTGATTTAGTTGTTTCTAATTCCACTTTAGATAATATATATAAGAATGATGTATCTGGCGCATTGTTTGAATTACGAAGGATACTTAAGCCGAAGGGAATACTTATCCTTACCCTGGATAATAAACATAATCCTCTTTATCTTATGGGCTATTTAATAGAGAAGATATTAAATACAAATAAATATTACTTATCCAAATGTTACACACTTAAGGAGACATTAAATCTTGTTAGACAACACAATTTTATTGTGCAGGAATTTACATTCCTTGTTCATATTCCTACGCCTTTCAATAAATTAGCATTATTTTTGACTAAGATAAATAAAGGATTATTTGATAAATTGATTAAATATTTCATCAGGATATTCTCAAAATTGGGTAGTAAGAAGACAAAATTCTTGACAGGATGGTTCCTTGCTTTAAAATTGGAAAAAGGATAGAAATTAGATAATTTATGGCACGGAGATTCTATCAACAGTGTGTTAAGTGTAAAAAAATTTATAGCGCTGAAAAACATATCCGCAACTGTAGTTGCAGTCCTCAGGGACTTCTACCTTTTGTCTACGAAGATGTCAAATGGAGTAATTTCCCCGATTCTAAATATGGTGATTCGGTATGGCGATTTCATGAGCTTCTTCCCATCCATAATATGGATTTTGCCATTGAACTTGAAATAAAGAAATACCCTCTTATAAAATGCAAACATATCGCTAAGGAATTAGGTGTGGAAGAAGTCTATATTAAATTAGATTCTCTTCAGCCCACCGAGTCCTTTAAGGATCGTGAAGCATTTGTAACCCTTTCGCGTCTTCGGGAGATGGGATATAGAGATTTAGTCAGCGCGAGTACCGGCGATAGTGGTATTGCTTACTGTCGAGCTGCATCAATAGCCAAGATGCATCTTCATATGTTTGTTCCTAAGAGTGCAAAAAAGCGTTGGGAAGAGTTATATAATCGGATGGTTAAACATGCGGGAGGTAGATTTAATCCCGATTACATATCACTTTTCTATAGGGGTGAGACTCTTGATGAGGCTATTGTTGAGGCCTATAAGTTTTCTGAAGAGAAGGGGTTACCTTTAGACTATTGGTTCTATAATCAACTACGCACAGAAGGTATGAAGACTCTTTGTTTTGAAGTATTGGAAGACCTTGGCCGGATGCCTGATTGGTATATTCAGGCGGTAGGAAGCGGAACAGGCATTTTTTCATTCAATAAAGCCTGTAGAGAGATTTATGGTAAATCGCCAAATTTTGGAGCTATCCAACCGGCAGGTTGCGCTCCTATGGTTATGGCTTCTCGTGGCTTAGTTAGTGGTGTTGTAGGAGAAAGAGTTGTGGAGAATATTGATACTTATGTATCGGGCATTGCAATACCAATAATCTTCGAATCTTATCCTCATCTCCGCAATATCGGCACAGTTGTTTTTGAAGACGTCTTTGCTGGTGGTAGGCAGACTGAAATCAAAGAATTCCCGAGACTACGTGAGCTTTTTCAGTCAGACGGGATTCCCAGTGATAAAGCAGGATTGGAATCATTGGTTGCATTAGCTGGTGCAGAAAAATTAGTAAAATCCGGGAAGATTCATCCCGGTGATATTGTAGTTATTGGCTGCACCGGACGAATGCGGTTAGATATTACTGAACCTGTTGGAGAATTGAAATAGAGACATGAATATAGTTCAGAAAGTGGCAAGAAATAGCGGCATAATCTTAATTGGGAATATCTTGAGCAAATTGGTTGGATTATTAGTAATTTTCTTTCTGGCAAGATATTTAGGAAGAGTCGGTTTTGGAGAATATTCTTTTGCATTGGTCTTTCTTTATTTCTTTACGATAATAGAGAATATCTGGCTGAAACCAATTTTAGTCAGGGAGATGGCAAAAGATAATACGGAAGCTGGAATTTTAATGGGGAATATTATTCTCATAAAAGTTCTATTTTCTTTTATCTTTATTGCTTTGGTTCTATTGGCAATACAATTTATAGATTGTTCAATTGATGTCAGAAAATTGATTTATCTTGTTTTGATTATTTTGCCATTGAGTTCGCTTAATACCTCTTATGAAATCATCTTTCGAGTTCATTTAGCGATGAAATATTTTATTGTTACTCTTCTTTCCTGCGATATCTTATTTGTTATTTTAGTATTGGGTATTATATATTTTAATGGACCTATTCCATATTTTATTATCGCTATGATTTTAACTAAACTTATCTCTTTATTTTCTCTTATATATTTCTCTAAGAGGTTTGTTAAGGTTAAGTTAAGGATAAATTTCGAATTATGGAAAAGAATTCTTATACAGTCTTGGCCTTTAGCACTTACGGCAATTTTTATTGCTGCTTATTTTAAAATAGATCAGATAATGCTTTTCAAAATGAAAGGTTCTGCAGCCGTAGGTTTATATTCTCCAGCTGTTAGAATAGTAGAGTTTTTTAATTTGATTCCATTAGCCCTTGTTGGTTCTACGTTTCCATTGATGTCCAGATACTTTGAGTCTTCCATGAAACATTTTAAACAGATTTATCAATTAAGTTTTAAATATCTAACGATGCTCATTATCCCCATTGCTGCAGGAATTACTTTGTTTTCCAAGTCAATTATATTGCTTATTTTTGGAAGGGAATTTATTGCATCCAGTGTCCCGCTAATATTTTTGATTTGGTCTGAAGTTTTTATCTTCTTTGGAATAGTAAACAGATGCATTCTAATCGCTTCTAATAAGCAGAGGTTGGACCCTGTTTTTAGCGGTGTATGTGCTTTAATTAATGTGGTTTTGAATCTTGTTTTGATACCCAGATATAGTTTTGTAGGAGCAGCTGTGGCTACTTTAATCTCTTATGCGGCTATTCCAATAGTAGGATATCTCATTCAAACTAGCAGAGAGTATGCGCAATGTATGTTTCAAAATATGGCCAGGCCCATTTTTGCTTCTGGGGCTATGGCTTGTATTGTTTATTTTTTCCATCTTCCATTTGGATTATCATTGATTATATCTCCTACAATATATTTAGTGCTTATGTATATTATCAAAGGTATTAAGCAAGAAGATATACAGATAGTAAGGTCGATTATTTCTGGTAGGAATAAAATAAAGTCAGTAATTATGCCAGAAGGGCTAACATTATAAAATGAGTAAAGAAACAGATGTCGTTTTAGTTTATCCGAAAGTTAGGTTAGATCGACCAATTTGGGAGGACATAAGGATACCCCTTGGTCTTTTAGCTATTGCTACTCCCTTAGATATAGCTGGGTATAAAGTCAAGATAATAGACCAGAGAGTAGAAAAGAACTGGAAAAAGATACTTTTAGATGAGCTAGAAAAAGAACCGCTCTGTGTTGGCATAAGTTGTATGAGCGGTCCACAAATAAAATATGCCTTGGAGATATCAAGGCTAGTTAGAGAAAATAGTACTGTTCCGATTGTCTGGGGTGGCGTACATCCTAGTTTGTTACCTTTTCAGACTTTGAAGAATGACTTTGTGGATATTGTTGTTCAGGGCGAAGGCGAAGAAACATTTTATGAATTGGTTCGAGCTTTGAAAGACAAGAGTACTTTAAATGGAATAAAAGGAATATGGTATAAAGAAGATGGTAAGCTAAAGAGAAATCCTCCCCGTCCTTTTATAGACTTGAATCAACAACCTTTTTTATCTTATCATCTTTTAGATATCGAGAAGTATAGAAACAAAAGATACGGTCAATTAATTCTCAGTTTTTCAACAAGCCGTGGTTGCTATAGAGAATGTCCATATTGTTATAATACAGCCTTTAACAAAAAGAAATGGCGATATCTTACTGTGGAAGAATCTCTAAAAAGACTAAAAAAGTTAATAAGTGCCTATCAGCCCTATGGAATATTACTTACAGACGATAATTTTTTTGTGGATTTAAATGTAACTAAGAGATTTTTAGAAGGAATCATCAAGCAAAAAATTAATATACGTTTTTTTAGAACTTGTATTCACCCTGAAGATTTAATAAAGATGGATAACAATTTTTTAAAACTTCTCGAAAGAGCTGGTGTCGTATTTTTAGTTATAGGTGTTGAATCGGGTTCTCAGAGAATATTGAATTTGCTTAGGAAAAACTTTGATGTTACTGAATTAATTAAAATAAATAAAAAATTGAGTAAATTTTCCTTCAGAGTCGTCTTTTCATTTATGTTAGGACTTCCCTTTGAAACTAAAAAAGATATATCTCTTACTGTATTTTTAATCCATAGACTCTTAGCTGAAAACAAAAAGGCTCGAGTAAGTGTAAATATTTATACTCCGTACCCTGGTACAGAATTATTTGATTTATCTGTAAAAAATGGTTTAATTCCGCCTCAAACATTAGAAGAATGGATTCCTTTTGCTTATCATACTGCAAATAATCCATGGCTTTCTGAAGAAAGAAAAAAGATGTTATATATGCTTTGCTTCTGTTCAGGCTGTTTTTCTCCTTATTTTTTAAAAAAGTTTGTGAGAGTTTCTAAGAAGAACTACGGCGCAAAATTGAAATATTTCTTTATCTTAATACTTATCAGATTATACCAACCCATTGCAAGACTGAGGATGGTCAACTTATATTATAAATTTCCTATCGAGATAAAAATTGCAAGATTTTTTGGGTACTATCGGCCATTAAAAATTAAATCAGGATGAATTTTAAAGATATTAGAAGGGGTTATAGGTTTTTCTTAAATTTGAAGAAGTTTATAAACGAAGGTTTATCTAATGAAGAGATTATAGAATTAATTAAAAAAAGAATATCTGAAAGAGAAGAAATTTTTTTGAAGGAAATAAAAAGAGGAATTTTTGAAAATAAGAAAAGTCCTTATTTGAAATTATTAAAACTTTCTCATTTGGGATATAGGGATATCCAAAGACTTATTTCAAGAAATGGAATTGAGGAGACTTTAAAGATTTTAAAAGAAGAAGGAGTTTATCTTACTTTAAAGGAGTTTAAGGGAAAGGAGCCTGTAATTCGTAAAGGGAAAAGATTTTTATTTAAGGAAAGTGATTTTGATAATCCAGTTTTGTATGAAGGACTCCTGCTTCGCTCTGGGGCAACTCGGAGTAGTGGAACTCGAATAACTATAGATTTTTCTCACTTGTTGCAGATAGCTACATATCGGAGACTTATCGGTAATATATGGGGACTATTAAATAAACCTCATATTATCTTTCATCCTATCTTTCCTACAGGAGCAGGAATAAAAGCCTTTATCTGTCTTCAGAAAAATAAGGTTCCTTTCAAGAAATGGATTTCTCCTATCGATGAAAGAAATAGTGGGATTTCGTGGAAGGGCAAATTTGTTGTTTTTCTCATAACTAATTTAGGAAGATTTTATGGACTAAAATTACCTCAGTCAGAACATATTAGTTTTAAAAATATTTTACATGTTGTAAAATATATTGCTAACTTATTAGAATATACTGGAAGCTGTTGTGTAAACTGTAGTGTTAGTTCTGCGGTGAGAATTTGTTTAGAAGCCAAAGAAAGAGGTATTGATATTAAAGGTACAATATTTAGGGCCAGTGGAGAGCCTTTTACTTCTAAAAAAAGTGAAATAATTAATTCTGTGGGAGCAAAATTAATACTGCATTATACATTTTCTGAAGTAGGGATTGTAGGGAGTCTTTGCCCAAGAGGCTCATTTTACGATGATGTCCATTTTTTTAAAGATTCCTTTGCTTTAATTACTCATAGAAGAAGAGTAATGGATTTTTCGGTAGATGCCTTTTTATTTACTTCTTTATTACCATCAACACCTAAGATTCTGTTGAATGTGGAAAATGGTGATTATGGAAGAATTGAGACAAGAAAATGCAGATGTCTTTACGATGATTTAGGATTTTATGACCATATTTATAAAATTAGGAGTTTCGAGAAATTAACTGGAGAAAGTATGACTTTTTATGGAACAGAGCTTATTAAAATATGTGAAGAAATCCTACCAACTAAATTTGGTGGGAGTAGTTTGGATTATCAATTGGTGGAGGAAGAGGATGATACAGGCCTTATTCGCTTAAACATTTTAGTCAGTCCTGATGTAGGACAAATTGATGAAAATAAACTCATTAAGACAGTATTGGAAGAATTAAAGAGGGGTAAAGATAGTGATAAAATAATGGCAAAAGTATGGGGAGAAGCAAATACTATCAGGGTAAAACGTGACTATCCTATATTAACCAAAGGAGGGAAATTATATCCTTTGCATATTAAGTCAAAGAGGTAGAATAGCTAAAAGATGAATAATAGCCAAAAGATGAATATTAGGTTTGAGCGAAGTAAAAACAAAATCTCTATTTTAAGGTTATATTGTGATAGAAGATTAGGTTATACACCAATTTTGATTGCTATTAAAGAGAGATATTTTAGTGAGCAAGATTTAGATATAAGGATACCTAAGTTTTTTTAGAGATATGATTTAACCTTAGCGAATGGGAAATTAGATATATTGGCTGGAAGTGTAGGAGTTACATTCAGGGCATTTGTGAGAGGGGCGAAAATAAAAGTAGTAGCAGATCAAGGCTATATTGATGAAAGAAATAATATGATGTCATTAATGGTGAGAAAAGATTTATATAAACAAGGAAGAATTACACAGTTGATAGATTTGAAAGATAAAAAGTAGCTTTTCCTGCAGCGTGGTCTATACCTGCTTACTGGATGGATAAGTTGTTAAATACATGTAAGTTACATTTGGACGAGATTAAAATTATACATTTGAACTTTTCTGATATGTTCAATGCTTTTTTGAGAAAAAAATTAATGCTACTGTTTGTGCTGAACCTTACGCTACTTATATTCAAATATCGGGTAATGTTATCAAATTAATTTCTCTTGGTAAGATAGTAGAAAGAATCATTCCCAAAATGACCGGGCTGGTGATATTATTTGGTGTAAATCTTTTGAAAAGAAATCCGGAGTTAGGTAAAAGGTTTATGGTTGCTTATCTTAAAGGCGTAAAACAGTTTAATCAGGACAAAACAGAAAGAAATATCTCGCGATTTTAGAAAAATATTTTCGTATAGATAAAGAGATACTTCGTAAAGGGCACTGGCATACCATAAATCCTGATAGGACTGTAGATGCTAGAAGCCTAATAGATTATCAAGACTGGTTGTACAGCAAAGGATATATAGACACAAAGGTGAACTTGGAAGATATTGCTGACACCAGATTCATTGATTATGCAAATAGAATATTAAGGAAAGAATAAAATGTTGCCCGAAGACTTACAATCACAAATAGATAAAATCCCAAAGGATATTCTTCCTGTTGTTGAATTTCATAGGGGTATCGATCCAGGTATTGTAAGTATGGCTTGTTTAGTTCAAGTGGCTATGAAAGAGATGAATTTTACAAGATATAATAGGGATATCTTTATAGTCTGCGAAATTAATCGCTGTCATATCGATAGCATCCAGATACTAACCGGGTGTACAATAGGAAATAGAAGATTACGAGTCAAAAACTTTGGTAAATGGGCTATGACCGTGTTTAACGCTAAGGAGAAAAAAGCAGTGCGATTTTATGTTAAGCCGGGATTTCCCCCCAGAGATTTTTTCAAAGAATTTAAACCCGGTTTACCTAAACATGAGATAGTAAAAATTGCCCAAAGAGCTGCCTTTAAATTACTTGAGATTCCTCCTGAGGAATATGTTCGCCGGGAAGAAGTAAGATTAAAAGAGAAAATTAAATCTACATATCCTCCTACTGAGTTTGCCTTCTGTGAACAGTGCGGAGAGAGAGTAAGTGATGGTTTGCTTGAGCAGAGGAATGGGAAGAGATATTGCAAAGGTTGTTTAAATCCATATTATCGAAAGATAAGGGCGATTGAAAATATACCAGAGGTTGATTGGTATAAGAATCTAAAGTTGATAAAATTAGATTCTCATATAACTAATATTGATATTCCAGAAGGAATTAAGTCTTTGATAGAGTTTCATGGTGGGGTTGACCCGGCAATGGTAATGATGTCCAGTTTAGCTCAGGCTGCATTAAAAAAGATGGAAACAGATTGTGTGACAAAAAGTCTTTTCGCTTTTGTAGAAAATGCAAGGTGTCATTCTGATGCCATCCAGTGGTTTACCGGTTGCACGGCAGGAAACAGGCGACTTTTCATAAAAGATTATGGGAAGACAGCCTTTACTTTAATAGATTCCCAAAAGAATCGAGCCGTAAGGGCCTATGCCCGTCCAGGGTTTCCGCCATTAGAGGATCGCAAAGAATTTAAAAAGGAAATGACTAAATTGGAATCGAGAAGGATAGTGGCACAGGCAGCTAAAAGGACATGGGAAATTCCTCCCAGAGAATATATCTGTTTGGATGAGGTAAAAATCTTAGAATCAATACCTTTACCTTACCCCTGTACCATATTTCAATACTGTGATAAATGTGGAGAGTTGGTAATGGATGGATTGACGCAATCGCAGAATGGAAGAAAGTATTGTCGGGGATGTCTTAACCCATATTATGAAAAACTATAAAATAGAGAAAGAGATGTCCACATGAGGAAAGGGATTATTGTTCTAATTTCGGCTTTAGCAATTTCCGTGATGTTTATGTTTTTGGGAGATATTGATGCTTCGGGTCAGGCTATTAAGGTTCGCATAGGTCATACCATATCCCAGGCTGCCTTACCGCTTTTTGTAGCATTGGATAAGGGATATTTTAAGGAGTTAAATATCGAAGTCGAACGCATAAATTTCAATCAGCCTGGGCCGATGTTGGAAGCTTTAGCAACAGGGAGAATTGATATTGCCTGTGGTTATAATATGGTAGATGGATTTCTTCTTGAACAAAGAAGTGGTGGAAAAATGAAGATTTTTGTTCTCTCTAAAAGCCCTCCCGGGGGAGGATTATGTCTTATAGCCAGAGAAGGTTCGGGCATAGAAAAATTACAGGATTTTAAAGGAAAAAGGATAGGTATTCCCCGTGGAGCAGTGGGTGTGGTCTGCATAAGGCTACTTTTCTCTGATTTTTTTGATATTTCCACCGATGTGGATTTAAAACCTTTACATTTCAGGGATATGTTAGAAGCTTTAAAAACAGGAGTAATTGATGGAATCCTTGTTCCTGAGCCTATAAGGACTGTGGTAATAAAGAAGAAAATCGGAAGGGTGATAGTGAGCGAGGTCTTTAATAAGACAATTCTTAAAGATAGCTATAAAGGGGTTTCCAGTTTTGCTTCCTCATTTATTAAGAGATATCCGGAATTGGCGTTAGAGATTAAGTCGGTATTCAGTAAAGCTATAGAGGATATAAGGAGAAATCCAGAAGGAGCTTCTCGATTATTACCACTCTATACCCATATTCCTGAGAATATCATAGGAGACATAAAAATGCTTTCTTTCTTTTCAGCAGATGAAGCAGACCTTCACCATCTGCAGTTATTTGCTGTTCGTTTAAAAGAATTAGGGATGATAAAAAAGGAGATAGATGCAAAACAGATGCTTTTCAAGTAAAATGTAAGGAATTATGAAGCTTATTGTTGAAGGGCTTAGTAAAAGCTATCTTTATCGGAATAAAAATGGATATGAAAAAGTAAGGATTTTAGAAGACATTAACCTTGTTGTCAGGGAAAAAGAATTGGTTTCTATATTTGGCCCCAATGGCTGCGGTAAGACAACCCTTCTTAAAATCATTGCCAATTTGATTGATAAAGAAAAGGGAATAATCAAGATTGACGGCAAAGATTATAAACAAGCTCACGTAGGTTATATCTTTCAAAATTATGCTGATTCACTTTTGCCCTGGCGCCTCAATATTGACAATATAGCACTTCCACTTGAACTGCAAAGGATTTCAAGGTCTAAGAGATATAACAGGGTAAAAGAGTTGCTGTCATATTTAAATTTAGAGATTGAATTGAGTAAATATCCTTATCAATTAAGCGAAGGACAAAAACAATTAGTAGCTTTGGCACGGGCGTTAATATATCAGCCAGAGATTCTTCTTATGGATGAGCCTTTTAGTTCGCTTGACCATAATTCGAATTTTTATATGTTGAATAAACTACTGGATATTTGGCAAAAAACTTCCCAGACCATTATATTTGTTTCACATAGAATTGATGAATGCATATATCTCTCGGATAGAATCGTAGTATTAAAGGGCAAACCTTCCCGGATATCACATATTTTAGAGAACCCTTTACCCCGGCCAAGAAGTCCCGATGCAATGCATTTACAAGATTTCCTGGATATTAAAAAGCAGATACTTTCACTGTCTAAATAGTAATATATGTCAAGGCGTCTAATTATATTTATAGGGCCGTTGCTTGTAATTATTACCTGGTTTTTAGTTACCATTTTTAAATTAATAGACCCGCTTATTCTTCCTCTGCCTTCAGAGGTTCTGTCGGCTTTAATTAAAAGTCTGGGTGCAGGGGAGATTTATTCTCATATTCTCTGGACTTACTTACGAGTCGCGCTCGGATTAATTATAGCCTTAATTATAGGGATTCCTTTGGGAATATTAATGGGTTATTCTGAGCGTATTTATAAGAGTTTTGAGTTTTTAGTAGATTTTTTTCGTTCCATACCCCCTATTGTTTTAATTCCTTTGTTTATGACAATATTTGGTATTGGAGATAAAGCCAAGATATTTATAGTAGGTTATAGCTGTGGTTTGGTTTTGGTTGTTAATACTATGTACGGTGTTCGCCACAGCGACAAAACCAGATTACTATTAGCTAAGAACTTAAAGGCTAATCTATGGCAAACCCTTATAAAATTTGTTTTTCCTGAGGCTTTACCTGGTATATATGCAGGGTTGCGCATTAGCTTATCCAGGACCTGTATGGTGGTTATTGCCAGCGAAATGATTATTGGAGCAAAATATGGTTTGGGTGAAGTGCTTATTAGATATCATCTGTGTTATGAGACAGCTAAAATGTATACAATAATCATCATTGTAGGGGTAATATCTTATTTTATCAACAAAATTTTTGTGGTTTGGGAAGAAAGACTCCTGCATTGGACTGGTAAGTAAGGAAGAAAAATTATGTAAAGATTGGTTAAAAATTGAAAAAGGTAAAAAGAGGATGATAAAAAAGATATTTGAGTTGAGTTTAATTGTATTACTATTGATTAGTGGTATCTCATACGCTATAGCCGAGGAGAAAAGACCTAAAGCTGGTAAAAGAATGCATTCTCCTATTATTGGTAGAGGTGCGGGAGTGATATCAAAAGGACATCTAAGAATTAGAATGAATTATTTCTATATGGATAAAGATAGATACGTAAAAGGTAGCAGTGCTACATTAAATCCAGCTAATAAGAGGGTTACAATACATAAGGAGCTTTTGAGGTTTTATTACGGATTGTTTAGTGATTTTCACGTGGTAGTTACTATTCCCTATTTAAGTAAGAAGCAAGAGATGGAAATGTCAGGCAAGAAGGTTAAAAAACATACATCTGGATTAGGAGATATAAAATTGATAGGGAAAATAAGAATTCTTAGACAATCCCCCCCCCAAGGTCATGGGTTAAGTATGGCCTTAGCAGGTGGAATGAAGCTTCCTACCGGGAAAGATGATGCAAAGAGAGAGGGAGTTTTAATACCACCACCATTACAGCCAGGCTCTGGTTCAACAGATTATATCCTTGCAATATTCGGAACAAAAAAGTTTTCTAGATTTTTCCTGCATTCAAATATAATGTATCAAATATGCACCAAGGGGTCTCAAGAGTACAAATTCGGGAATATCCTTACTTATAACCTTGCTCTGGTATATCCTGTGGCAAGCTATATTGATATAGTAGGAGAATTGAACGGTTCATACAAAGCTAAGGATGAACAGTATGGAACTAAATTAGTAAATACTGGCGGATATGAATTGTATTTCAGCCCAGGAATAAAATGCAATCTCTCTTCTTCTGTTGTATTTGAGTTATCGATTCCATTATGCATATGGAGAGAGCTAAACGGAATACAGAATGCATCCGATTACAAAATTGCTGTGGGTATATTATATGAGTTTTGAAGGAATTAAATTTTTTAAAACCGAGGTTAGGGATTTTTTGAAGATAGTGAATCACAGACAAATTGAGCTGTACACAAGAAAGGAGGTGAGAAATTATGTAGAGGGTAATAGGCTGCAGAGAGATATAAGGAATGAAAAAACAAAAGGAGGATGGAGATGAAAAAGAAAAATATGTGGATTTTAATAATAGCCTTAATCGTCTGCGGATTTCTTGTTGCCGCCTATGTTTATCACAGTCAAAATCTACGCTTTTCAAAAAAAGAAGTTCTCCAGCAGACAATAAGAGAGGTTTTTAGAGAAAATATTCGCAAGGCACTAAAAGAGGGTAAATTGCATATCTCTAAACCTCTTAAAGAGATGACGTCTCAAGAAATAAAGCAAGAATTTGCTCCCTTTGCAGCCAATATAGTCAAACAGACTATAGATGATTTATATTATTCTACGGGAAATAAGATAAGCGTAGAAAAAGTAGTTAAAGCTCTTCCCCTAAATATAAGAGAAGGCTTATCTATTGAGGAATTGAAAGTAGAAATTAAAGCAGCCACAGGAGAAAAATAAAACTTCCTTTTTAAGCCTTGTTTAAAAACTCTACGGAACACAAAATTAGCTTTTTTATTCTGTCAGGTATAGTATGCTTTTACCTGATAAATAATTTTATCTGGCTAAGACAAAATACCTATCCCGGCGGTCCCGATGAATTTGCCCATTTGTGTTTTGCGCTGCGTTTCTTAAATAGTATTTTTTACAGCGGAGTCACTTTTCCCCAGTGTTTTATTTATGAAACTGGCCATTGGCCTCCTTTTTATCATCTTTCTTCGTTATTAGTGAGTCCTATATTGGGAACTTCTCATCTTGCCTTAGTAATGATTAATATTGTTTATCTATTAATATTGTCTATCTCAATATATTTTATTGGATTAAAACTCTTTGATAAAACTACTGGTTTGTTAGCTGCAGGGCTTATTTCAATGTATCCGGCAATTTTCAGGTATTCCAGGGTATTCGGGCCGGATTTTGCTCTTACAGCTATGGTCTGTCTTAGTATATGTTTGCTGGTTTACTCAGACTATTTCAGAAATAAAAAGTTTTCTTTACTTTTTGGTATCTCTTTAGGCATAGGTATGCTTACTAAATGGACGTTCATTTTATTTTTGATAGGTCCTTTAGGATATATATTATTTAGAACTTTTCTCTCAGCGTCTGTAAAAAATAAACAACAGAGGTTTTTAAATATTAGTTTTTCCTTAACTCTGGGAATTCTAATTGCAGCTTTATGGTATCTTCCTGCGTTTTCAAGGGTAATCTGGCGAACAAAAATGTTTTTTTGGTTAATAAACTATCAGGATTTTTCAGTTTTACACCCCGAGCGAGCTTTATTTAACAAATTAGGAGGAGTTTTTAGCTATTTGCGTTTTTTAAATAATGAACAAATTTCCTTCTTAGGATTTATATCTTTCTTAGGCGGGCTGTTTATTTATTCTTTAAAATGCAAAGGTAAATTATTCTTATTACTCTGGTGCATAATACCGTATTTTACATTGTCTTTATCTTCCCACAAAGAAGCAAGATTCTTAATGCCTTTGTTACCAGCGGTAGCTTTGATTACTGCTGGAGGGATACAAAAGATAATTTCAAAAAGAGTAAAATTACCCCTGTGGATAGCGATATTCTTAATATTACTGGTGCAATTTTTTGATGTCAGCTATAATCAAAACAGAAAAAATCATACTATTTTCTTCCAGACTCCTATAGGAACTTTACATTTATTCTACTCTCCTCAAACTGAACCCCAGCCGTGGTTTTATGGCCCTCCCTTAAAGAAAGACTGGAAAATGGGGAAAATAGCCGATTGTATAGCTAAATATTATAAGCGCGCTCCGAAATTTCCTGTAAATGTGGGAATAATTTGTGATGATGACTATGTTCTTTCAATATTTGGCGCCCCCTTTATTATAGACTATTTCCTTTCTAAAAAAGTTCTTCCCTATGTGAATATTGAGGAATTATCTAGTTATTCCTTAGAACACTTACCCTTTTATATAGCTAAGTTTATTAACAATATAGACAAAATTACATTTTTTGTCTATATCTCCCAGAATAGTTCCTGGCCGAAGTTTGATAATATCAATAGGCGATTTATTAAACTTCTGGCAAAGAAGAAAAGAAATCTTGCGGGTCTTTTTCCGGAGCCTTCCGAAAAAACAGATAAAAACCTTCGCCTTCAGGAAATCACTCCAGAGAACGCTAAAACAGCCTTTAAGCGATTTTTGAATAATAAGAGCAAATTTGACTTGATTGGTCAAATGTCTCTTCCTGAGGGCTATTATGCCTATGTGTATGCTAAGAGAATAGATTTTATAAAAAAAGGGCCATTAGCATTATTTTTTCATAAGGGTGCAGCGGGAATATATTATAAAGATACCCTTCTAACCAAAACCATGACTATTAGTTTTAAGGTAGATGGTAAGGAATACCACTCTAAGGAAGCCATCTGGTCAGTACAAAAACAAGCCAACCGATTGATAGCCAAAGGCTACTGGCCAGATCTGCCTCTTATCCAGCTGTGGGAAATAGAGATAACTGATGAAGGTGATATTTTTTGGAAGGTAGAGATGGAGATAGAGAAGGAGGTAAAGATTAAGAGATGGAAGGTGAGTCTGAGGTCTTCAGGAAGATACAAAGAGTGGGTAAGTTTAGACGAAATTAAAAGATTCAGAGATGGCAGAGTTTGGAGAGGTATAGTTTTGAAAGATTTGACAAATAGATTTATTGGAGTAAGAAACTATAAAGGGAATGAAGATATTCCGGGGATTATATTTGAGACCAGTATGGACGCAACTGAATGTATCCCCGTAATAAATTACAATAGAGGAATTAGGGATTTACGTTTTCATGGCGTGAAGAAAGAGGAGGGTGCTGTCTTTTTGCCTGGTAGGCATCAGCTTTTCTCAGCAAAGATAATGCTTATGGATAAAAAGGAAATGGATGGGTATATTACCAAGGTCAAAGAAAAGGAGAGGTTTAAAAAGGAAGAATTACAACCATCCCTTACTATCAATAAAGGAGAATTAGAACTATTTTTTGATCATGGGCAAGGCCGAATATATTTTCAAGGCAAAGAGTTAACTAAGAGGTTTGGTCTGTATACTTCTCTTTTTTCAAATGGCTTCTGGCAGGATTCTCAAAATGCTATATGGGAGATTAAAAAAGTAGATGATCACAAGATAGTTGCCCATGGAGAATGGATATACCTGCCGATTGCCCAGGATTGGGAGATAGAATTAATCGCTGACAATATCATTGTATGGCGAATAAAAATGCAGGTATATGAAGAGGTGAATATAGAGCGCCAGCAAACAAATGTTATGTTATCGCCAGAATATGATAATTGGATAGTTATAGATTCAGGCAGGAAGGGAAAATTTTCAGATAAATTTAGTAAGTGCGGACAGAAATGGAAAATGTTTTATTCCGGAAATGTCAAGACTCCAAGAATAGCTGTTAATGGATTAGAGAAGGTTAAAGAAGGCTTTTTCCCATCTATTCTACTTGATTGTTCTGGTATGCCAAAAAATTTCCTTATCTCTGCTAAAAATACTGATGAGATATTTAAATCCAGAGTATTGTGTTGCTACAAGGTTAATAGAGGCAAAAGGGCCAAATTATTCCCTGGGGAATATGAATACTTTACTGGTAAAATCGAGATTAATACACTTCATTGATTAAAGTATGAAGGAATAAACTTAGTCAACTAGACACCAGAACCTGGTTAAATCACTCATAAATACCTTCTTTTTGGTCTTTGATTATAAGAGAGGTGCAGCTTTTAGATATAAAAATCACAGAGAGTCAAACAGGATCTTTGGAATACACTGATGGAAAATTCGGAAAAAGTGCCTTGAGGTGGAAATTAACCGCAGGGCTTATAGATGAGAAATAGCTCTTAAATAGACTAAATATTAGAAAGTGTCAAATGAACGTTCTCGTAATTTTGCCAGTATACAATGAGGCAGAGAACATTCCCCAGATAGTGAAGAAAATTTTAAGTATAGATAGGGGATTAAAGATTTTAATAATCGATGATAATTCTACAGATAGCTCTTTACAGATCTCTGTTCGGTTAGCAAGAGAGAACCCGCTGCAGGTCTTTTACCTTCATCGCCGTGGGTTAAGAGGAAGGGGACTTTCGACAATCGAGGGCTATAAGTTTGCTGTTTCCAGAGGGTTTGATTATGTAATAGAGATGGATGCAGACCTATCGCACAATCCTGAATATATTCCTCAGTTCTTGAAAGAAATAAAAAGAGCCGATATAGTAATTGGGTCGCGCTATGTAAAGGGAGGAGCCATAAAAGGTCGTTCTCTTTACCGGAATATTATTAGTTATCTTGCTAACATATATTTGAGGTATCTTCTTGGCTTAAGAGATATAAAAGATTTTACTTCTGGATACCGTTGCATAAGAACAGATTTTTTGCGAAAGGTTGATTTAGATTCTTTACGCTCTCGGGGTCCAGAATTATTACAAGAACTCCTCTTTAAAAACAAAAGTCATCTCAATATCAAGGAAATACCTATAGTTTTTGAAGAAAGAAGATATGGAAGGTCAAAATTCTCCCTTTTTACAATAATGAGGTCTCTAATTGCGCCTATAAGCTGGAAGAAATAACTTTATACCTAAATATTTTAGATTCAAACATAAAGAAGGTGTCAACTTGTACTGCCTCCATCTGTCAAACAAAAATCTATTGAGTCTCTAATTCTTTCACTTCCAACCATCTGTAAGCTTTATTGATGAATCCCAGAATCTCTACAGATTTCAGAGAATATGAGTAGTTAAGTATTCTAATAATAGAGATAATAATTGGCAAGATTAAAAACAGGGTATGAGGGGCGCAAGCTCTTCTTAAATTAAGAATCCTTTCCGCCAAAGGCGAATCTGCCTCTGGTAGAAAACAAAATAAAGAAGATTGGGATAGTTTCTTTAAAGAGCTAAAATGGAATTAAAGTTATATCAATTTTGAGGACGCAATCGATTTATTGCAAATATTGTTTAAAAATAGTAAAATATCAATAGTAAAATATCAAAAACTTATTCTACAGATTTAAGAAAAAGAAAGGAGAAAAGATGCGATCAGATAAGGTAAAAAAAGGGTTAGAGAGGATGCCCAATCGGTCTCTTCTTTATGGCACAGGAATATCAACAGTTCATATGAATCGCCCTTTTATCGGTATCGCTTCAAGTTTCACTGATCTTATTCCTGGACATATTAATATGCGGGAGTTTGAGCGGTTTATTGAACGAGGTATAGAGAATGCTGGAGGGACCCCTTTTGTTTTTGGTGTACCAGGGATTTGTGATGGGATTGCAATGGGTCATTTAGGGATGAAATATTCTTTACCTTCAAGAGAACTTATTGCTGATATCATTGAAACAGTAGCTAATGCCCACAGTTTAGATGGCTTAGTATTGCTTACTAACTGCGATAAGATTAATCCCGGTATGCTTATGGGGGCTTTAAGGATAAATATCCCTACAATCATTGTTACCTGTGGTCCTATGCTTGCTGGGCATTTTGGTAAAAGAAGATTATCTTTAGTGAGAGATACCTTTGAAGCAGTTGGCCGATTTAAGGCAGGAGAGATTACAGAAAAAGAAAGAGCAGTTCTAGAGATAGAAGCTTGTCCTTCTGCAGGAGCATGTCAAGGATTGTATACTGCCAATACTACAGCTTGCCTTATTGAAACAATGGGGCTTTCTTTACCTTTCTGTGCTGCTACTCCTGCAGTGTTATCTAGGAAGAGAAGGATTGCTTATCAAAGTGGGCAAAAAATTGTAGAGTTAGTTAAAAAGAAGATAAAAATACGAGATATCGTAAATAAGTCCGCTTTGGAAAATGCCATAAGGGTAGATATGGCTTTAGGAGGCTCAACCAATACCGTTTTACATCTCATTGCTATAGCTAAAGAGGCCAAAGTTGAATTAACGTTAAAAGATTTTGATCGTATAAGTAGGACTACACCTCATATATCAAATCTGCGTCCCGCAGGTGATTATTTTATGGAGGATCTAGACAATGCAGGAGGAATACCTGGGGTGTTAAAAAGGCTACTTCCTAAGTTGAAAGATAATATTACTGTTTCTGGTAGGAGAATAAAGGAGATTGCTAAAGATGCTGTAATTTTTGATGAAGATGTTATAAGGCCTTTAGCTAATCCTTACCATAAGGAAGGAGGAATAGCGATTCTTTGGGGAAATTTAGCTAAAGATGGGTGTGTAGTTAAGCAGTCAGCGATAGATAAAGATATGTTAACATTTTCTGGATATGCTCAGGTGTTTAATTCTGAAGAAGAGGCAATGAAAGCTATTATAGATAGAAAAATTAAGAGAGGAAGTGTAGTGGTAATTAGATATGAGGGTCCTGCAGGTGGTCCAGGAATGAGAGAAATGCTTTCTCCTACCAGTGCTATTGTGGGAATGGGACTCCACAAATCTGTGGCTTTAATTACCGATGGAAGATTTTCTGGAGGAACTCGAGGTCCTTGTATTGGTCATATATCTCCTGAGGCAAGCGAAGGAGGTCTAATTGCTTATTTAAAGGATGGAGATAGAATCGTGATTGATATTCCCAAACGGAAGTTAGAAGTGAAGTTAGAGAAGGAAGAAATAGAAAAAAGGAAGAGAGAAATAAAAATTTCCCCTCCTAAAGTAAGGAGTGGATACCTCCATCGTTATTCTAAATTTGTAACTTCTGCTTCTCAAGGAGGAGTATTTAAAGAATAGGATTAAATAAAAGATATTTAATTTTCTTTACAACACTAAATAATATGTTTATAATTAGGATGTAACTATGAATTTTGAAAGAGTGACACCAGATGAAATAATCTATCCTGGTAGAGGAAAATTTAAGTTTCCTAAAGTAAATCTTTCTATTCTTATAGGTGTAATTTTAGCTTTTGTTGTTCTGAAGAGTGCTTTTTATACTATTCAACCTAGTGAAGTAGGAATTCTATTAAGATTGGGTAAATTTGTAGGTACTACTAAACCAGGATTACATTTTAAACTACCTTTAGGTATAGATAGAGTAATTCCTGTAAAAGTAGCTTACATCTATAAGGAAGAGTTTGGATTTCGTACTCGCCAACCAGGAGTGAGAACCGTTTACCAAGAGAAATCTTACCAAGATGAGTCCTTAATGCTTACTGGGGATTTAAATGTTTTAGACTTAGAGTGGATTATACAATTTAAAATAAAGGACCCTTATCTGGCTCTCTTTAATATAAGAGATGTGCGTAAAACTCTAAGAGATCTTTCTGAATCGGTAATGCGTAAAGTTGTAGGCGATTACTCCTTTGGAGAGGTTCTTACTACTAAAAGATTAGAAATTAACACTAAGGTTCAGAGAAACCTTCAAGAGATTTTAGATTCTTATGGAGCAGGAATACAAATTGTAACTGTTAAGCTTCAAGATGTAAATCCTCCCGATCCAGTTAAGCCTGCTTTTAATGAGGTAAACGAAGCTAAGCAAGAAAGGGAAAAAATGATAAACCAAGCTTGGGAAGTATATAATAAGAAAATCCCTCAGGCTAAAGGAGAGGCTTTAAAAATTGTAAAGGAGGCAGAAGGTTATGCTCAGGAAGTAGTAAATAAAGCTCAAGGTGATGCTAAGAGATTTCTTCTTCTATGGAGTGCTTATCAGAGAGCCAAAGAAGTTACTTTAAAACGGTTATATCTGGAAGCAATAAGAGAAACGCTAAAAAAAGCAGGTAAAAAGTATGTAGTAGATCAGGATCAAAGAAGTATTCTCCCTCTACTGAAATTAAATGATGAAGAATAGAATTACTTACTTCTTAATCCTTATAATTGTTGTTTTTATTATTTTTCTTATAGCTCAGCCTTTTTATATTCTCTATGAAGGGAGGCAGGCAATTATTACTCAATTTGGCAAGCCAATAAGAGCAGTTAGTAAAGCAGGTCTATATTTTAAACTTCCTTTTATTCAAAAGGTAAATTACTTCGAAAAGCGAATTTTAGAATGGGATGGTTACCCTACGCAAATTCCTACCAAGGATAAGAAATATATTTGGGTAGATACAACTGCTCGATGGAAGATAAAAGACCCCCTTAAGTTCTTTCAATCTGTGTATGATGAAAGAGGAGGACAAGCTAGGTTAGATGATATCATTGATGCTGCAGTAAGAGATGTGGTGACTGCTCACAATCTTATTGAGATAGTAAGGTCTTCTAACCGTCTGATTGAGCAGATTTCTTCTTTACAAGAGGAGAAAGAGTTTATCGAAGAGGGAGCATTAGAAGAAGTAAAGGTAGGTAGGGATGAGATGAGAAAGAAAATAATTAGTATAGCGAAGCAGATCCTTCCTCAGTACGGTATAGAACTTATTGATGTGAGGATTAAAAGAGTAAATTATGTAGAGGAAGTAAGGAAAAAAGTTTATGAGAGGATGATTGCAGAACGCAAAAGAGCTGCAGAGAGATATCGTTCTGAGGGAAGAGGAATAAGAGCAGAAATTGAAGGGCGTACAGAAAAAGAACTTAAAGTAATTTTATCAGAGGCTTATAAGAAAGCGCAAGAGATTAAAGGGGAAGCAGATGCTAAAGCTACTCAGATTTATGCTGATGCCTATTCTAAGGATCCCCAGTTTTTTTCTTTCCTTAAGACCTTAGATACTTATAAAGATAGTATAGATAAAAATACCACGATTATTCTCGATACCAATTCCGATTATTTTAAATATCTCAAAAAAATAAAATCTTCTCAACAGTCCCCTTGAGATTATAAAATTTAATTTGGGAGCGCCCAATTAACTGTTGTTGATTTTATTCTAACCCTCTATAATAGAGAGAGTTGTAAAAAATAAGAAAGGCAGACTACCTTAAAGGGGGTTAGGATGGGTAAAAGAAGAAGTATAAGATGCATATGGTGT
>Ga0190286_1000209_pt1 | contig 27454 bp, 25 predicted proteins | sample 48691834_MG_FD_183241 | JGI IMG/M metagenome (GOLD analysis project Ga0190286, IMG submission 183241) | Hydrothermal vent microbial mat bacterial communities from Southern Trench, Guaymas Basin, Mexico - 4869-18-3-4_MG | ecosystem: Environmental > Aquatic > Marine > Hydrothermal vents >... | reverse complement strand
CTTAAGGAGCGGGGCAAGTAGTGAATTTATCAAATCTATTATTAGAGAGGCCATTGCCCATAAACCTAGAGGACATAATTATATCAAAATCCCCAACCGCCTTCCTATGTCCCGCATTGGCGGATAGAGGATTCCTTGACTCCACAGCCTTTTTAGTTTTTAATTAATTTGTGGTTGGTTCACATCAAAAGGTATTTGTCATTGGGCATAGAAACCCAGATGCTGATTGTGTCTGTGGGGCTATTGCCTATGCCTATTTTAAAAATGCAGTAGATAAGACCCGCCTTTTTATACCTGCTAGGGCTGGGGCATTAAACAAAGAGACAAGCTTTATCTTAGATTATTTTGGTTTAGAGACCCCTCTTTTGATCAAGAGTGTTGTAGCAAGGGTAAGCGATATTGATCTAAAGCCCCCAATCTGTATCCTCCCACATGAACCTATTCAAAAGGCCGCCCAAGTCATGAGGGAAAGGAATATACGTACCCTACCTGTAGTGGATGAATATCAACACCTTATTGGAATGGTGGGGCAGAGGGACATTGCCCGTTATTATGTAGAAAAAATTGACTGGGATAAAATTGAGCCCATAGAGCTAAAAACATTGATCCAGACTCTGGATGGGCGTGTTTTGGCCAATGCAAAAAAACTAGATCACATTAAGGGTAGAATCATTGTAGCCGCAATGCAAAAAAGCACATTGCTTCATTATATAAAGCCAGGTGATATAGCCATCCTCGGAGATAGGGCAGATATCCAGGCCGATTTGATAAAATCCGGCTGCCAGATCCTAATCCTAGGTGAAGATACAATAATAGGTGAGGAGATAATCGGCCTAGCAAATCAGCATGGTACCTTAATTATAACCAGTCCAAAGAGTATTTATACCATAGTACAACTATTACATCTAGCCCTGCCTGTGACCACTATTATGAGCAAACCAAAATTTTCTGTATCCCTGGATACCCCTATTAGTGAGGTAAAAAAGAAGGTGCTAATCTCAAAATACCGTAGTGTGACAGTTATAGACTCAGAAAATCGTCTCATTGGGATAGTGACACGTTCTGATCTAATACCAGGTATTCGCAAAAAGGTTATCCTTATAGACCACAATGAGGTCAGTCAGGCGGTTTTGGGCATTCAAGAGGCAGATATCTTAGAGATTATAGACCACCACCGTCAAGGAGATATATCTACCTTAAGCCCTATTTTTGTTTACAACGATCCCATCGGGAGCAGTTGCACCATTATTGCAGAGCTGATGAAATTAAGAAATGTGGAGATTCCACCAGAGATCGCGGGTGCCTTGTTGGGAGGGATACTATCAGATACCCTGGTACTGACTCTGTCTACCACGACAGACCGTGATAAAAAGATGGCACACATGATGGCAAAAAGGGCAGGGGTTAAACTTGAGGAGTTTGGTCGCAAATTAATAGGCATACAGGCAGATATAAGGGGCAAAACTGCCCGTGAGATTATCGGTGCTGACTTTAAGGAATATCAAATTGGGGATAAGAAGGTTGGTATAGGGCAATTGCTTACCCTAGATAGGGCAGAGGTCTCTGTGTTGGAGAAGGAGCTAAAAGAAGAACTAGAGCGCCTCTTAAAGGAAAAGGGATATGATTTAGTAGCCTTTACTATCACCAATCCATTTGATAAAAAAGGTGAGGAGATATTTGTAAAAGGAGAAAGGGGTATTATTGAGAAGGCATTTAATGTAGTAGTAAAAGATGATTATTGTGCCATTCCTTATATTCTCTCACGTAAGAAGGATCTTGTTCCCCGTTTGGGGGAGGTACTCCTTGAATATGAAACCTAACCTATTTTGGCCAAAGAGAGTATATGCCTTTTGGCATTCACCCTTTCTGGTTTAAGGGTTATTGTCTCCCAATATCGTTTTTTTGCCCAGAGCCTTTTTATCAGTTTGTGATTTAAGGCATGGCCTGTCTTATAGGCCCTTATTTTTGCTACAATAGGATGACCCAATAGGGTAAGATCGCCAATTAAATCCAAAATCTTATGACGGACAAATTCATCTCTATACCTTAAACCCCCCTCGTTTATTACACGAAAGTCATCTATAACCACGGCATTGTCCAAAGAACCACCCAATGCCAGTCCCTTTGCCCACAATTTTTCAACATCCCTTAGGAAGCCAAATGTCCTGGCACGGCTAATCTCCCTTTCAAATGAAGGGGTTGAAAAATTAAATGTGTAGGTCTGCTTTTTAAGCAGTGGATGATCAAAATCAATAGTAAAATTTATGCTGAGTGAAGAGGCAGGGCTTAGATAAATCCATTTATCATCTTCCTTTATACGAATTGACCTTTTTATGACAACTACCCTTTTAGGCTCAAACTGAATCTTGATTCCCACACTTTTTATCAAAAACAAAAATGGGGCGGCACTCCCATCCATGGCAGGGACCTCTGGGCCATCTACCTCCACTAATGCATTATCTATACCAAGGCCACCCAGGGCAGCCAGGAGGTGCTCCACTGTGTTAACAAATACCCCATTTTGCCCAATAGTGGTAGCCAAATTACTACTTACTACATTTTCAATATGTGCCCTTATTTGAGGCCGATCTGGCAAGTCTGTCCTCACAAATACAATGCCAGAATTTGGTAAGGCAGGTTTGATTTTCAAATGTACCTTGTGTCCAGAATGCAATCCAATCCCTGTACAGCTTACAGTATCCTTAAGCGTCCTTTGCGCCCAAAACATCGCTGGTTTAACTATGCAAACTATATGCCTGCCTGAAATATTCAATATTTTTCAGTCTGTGTTTTTGAGATTATGGTAAAAAAACCACATCAAATGTCCCTTTTTTAACACAACTTCCTAACCAAAGATGCGAGAGAAGATAGTTTCTACATGCCTTAGGTGTCTTTTAAAATCAAAGATTTCTTTAATTTCCTCTTCATTTAAATATTTTCTTATATTGGCATCTTTCATTAACAAGGTCTTTAAATCAACCCCTTCTTTCCAAACACGCATGGCATTTTTTTGGACTAATTCATAGGCCCTCTTCCGTGATAGCCCCTTTGTTATTAATGCCAAAAGCACACCCTGGGAAAAGATAAGCCCCTTGGTAATATTAAGGTTCCGTATCATCCTCTCAGGGTATACATGCATGCCCCTAATGATACCTATCAGTCTATGCAGCATAAAGTCTATTAATATAGTGCTATCTGGCATTATGACCCTTTCTGCCGAGGAGTGGCTGATGTCCCTCTCGTGCCAAAGGGGTATATTTTCTAAGGCCACTGCCGCATTTGCCCTTACTACCCTGGCCAGGCCACAGAGGTTTTCACACAGGATGGGATTTCTCTTGTGGGGCATGGCCGATGAACCCTTTTGTCCTTCAGCAAATGGTTCTTCTATCTCTAAGACCTCTGTCCTTTGTAAGTGCCTTATTTCTAAGGCTATCTTTTCAATGGTCCCTGCTATGATAGCCAGGGTTAAGAAGTATTGGGCATAGCGATCCCTCTGAATGATTTGGCTGGATATAGAGGCTGGTCTTAGACCACACCTCTCACAAACATAGCTTTCTACCTCTGGGTCAATGTAGGCATATGTACCCACTGCACCTGAGATCTTACCATAACTTATAATCTCCTTTGCCTCTTCCATACGCCTATGATTTCTCTTCATTTCTTCATACCAAATGGCCAGTTTTAATCCAAAGGTAATGGGTTCTGCATGAACACCGTGGGAGCGGCCGATCATTACAGTATCTTTATAAATTAGTGCCTTTTCTTTAAGAACTTCCAATGCCTCTTCAATGTCCTTTATGATTAAATCTGCTGCCTCCCTTAAGAGGATGGCATTGGTAGTATCCAGGATATCAGAAGAGGTGAGGCCAAAGTGGAGATAGCGCCCTTCTTCTCCAATCTCCTCTTCCAAATTGGTTATAAATGCAACTACATCATGCCTAGTACTCTTTTCTATCTCCAATGTCCGTTCTATTGAAAATTTGGCATTATTTTTTATCTTTTCTAATGCCTCTTTAGGAATAATTCCCTTTTTTGCTAAGGCCTCACATACCAGTATTTCAATTTTTAACCAATGATTAAGCTTATTCTCTAATGACCAAATAACCCCCATTTCTTTTCTGGTATAGCGCTCAATCATCTAATTCTCCTTATTTTTATGATATCTCCCACACTTGCCCCCAAGGCCATTTTGGCACTTCCCATTGATTGACATATCTCCAGGTAATTGCTACTTCCCCATATGGCCAATATCTCCTTGTTTGGCACTGCTAGATAGTGGGGGGAGATATCCTTTAGATAGATGTCCTTTATACTTATTAAAAATTTTGAACTTCCTACAAATTTTTTAAATACCTCCCTATGGATATTTGTAATTAGATTGCCAAAGTGATCTATATATACTATCTCTCCCCATAAGATATTGTCTCTTAATCTTGGAACAGGAAAGCTGCCCCTTTCATAATCTGTAATCTCTGCCCCCATCTCCTCAGGAGAGATACCCAATGAGAGGTAGGCCGCTACAGGTGCAAAGATGTCCCTACCTTGAAAGGTCTGGCTTACATTTGGTAAAAAGTATTTACTGTTGGTAATATGATAGACACTGACCCTTTCCCTTTGATAGATCAATCCCAATACACCATTATCAGGTGCCACAAAAAAATAACTGCTACTTCTTGCTAAAATTGGCCTTCTTTTAGTACCTACACCTGGGTCAACTACCACTACATGGATGGTCTGCTCTGGGAAATATTGATATGCACTGCACAAAATAAAGGCGGCCTCTTTAATATCCTGTGGGGCAATCCCATGGCTTAGATCCACAATCTCAACATCTGGATTGATTTTTAAGATTACACCCTTCATGATGCCAACAAAGGCATCCTTTAAACCAAAGTCTGTGACAAGGGTGATGACCCTAATCAAGGCGTCTACCCCTTAACCACTCTAATCCATAGGCAGTAATCAAGAGAAATATAGTAAGAATAATTGTTATAATCCTTCCCTTTCCCAAAAATCTAAAAAAATGGGTCAAAATCAGTGCCCCTAAATAACTGCTTCCTAAGCGTATAGCAAATTTAACCCCTGGATGCATTGCTAGAGTTTAACAAAAATAAAGAAAAATGTGAAGAAAAAAATCAATAAAAATTGACGGGGAGCCATTTTTGTGTTAATTTATAATTGAGCGCCCGTAGCTCAGAGGACAGAGCGCCGGACTTCGAATCCGTAGGCCGCAGGTTCAAATCCTGCCGGGCGTAGGGCCGTTAGCTCAACTGGTAGAGCAACGGACTCTTAATCCGTAGGTTGGAGGTTCGAGTCCTCCACGGCCCATAAATTTACCACCAACAAGGATAGGGATACCAATAAGGATAAAAGGGATAGGGCCAATAATAGAAGTAATGGGGATAGGGATATCTTACCTCCTTTTCTTTGGGCCAAAGGTATATCTCTTTGGAGGAAATTAGGGGATAGGTATATTCAACCTCACCTAGGGGTTTGATCTTCTTTCCTTTAACCTCTCCTGCTACTGTTATTTTCCTGCCTTGGCTATAGATGGCCACATCTAGATACCCTGGATATAAAACCAAAAACCTTCCCTCTGATTTATCTACATCCTTTGGTTTTCCTCGCCTGCCAGCAGGTTTCTGAAGCACTTCAATCAAAGTACCCTCTTTTACATTTACAGATTTTACAATTATCCCACTCCATAGCACTACCTTTCCCTTATATGCCTCTGGATCCTTACTGACTATACTCAATGTCAGATCCTTTGCCACTTGTGTCCTAATCTGTTTAGAAATCACAGGTGCACAACCTGTAAGAAGAGGTAAGAGGGCAACTAAAAGGGTTAAAATAAAACAAAATCTCCTCACTTTATTTTTTCATAACCCTTTTTAAATATTTGTCAATGCGGGGATAAGATGTATAATGTTTTATTATGAGAAGAGAGGTCATATACTTTGAGGAGCCAGGTGAGAAGAATACGGAGGCATGTGTAGATGTACTTGTAAGATTGGCAGGGGAGGGCTACAGACACTTTGTCATTGCCTCAACCAGTGGGAGGACTGGGCTTTTGGCTGCAAAGGGGCTTAAAGGGTTTCCCATAAATTTGGTTATTGTAGGGCATAGTGTAGGGTTTAAGGCGCCAAATACCGATGAGTTTTTGGAGGAAAACTATAAGGCCATTACCTCCCTTGGCGGAAAGGTCTATAAGGGGACCATGCTCACCCACTCACTAGAGACCTCCTTGGCAAAGGAGTTTTCTGGTGTCTATCCTACCTTGCTTATTGCCCAAACACTAAGGAGATTTGGGCAAGGAATAAAGGTGTGTTGTGAGATTGTAATGGAGGCAGCCGATGCAGGCCTGATCCCAGAGGGTGAAGAGGTAGTAGCCATGGCAGGTACTGTTAAGGGCGCAGATACAGTAGCCATAATAAAATCGGCCACCTCCAAGAGGTTTTTATCCTTAAAGGTATTGGAGATCTTAGCCAAACCAAGGGGGTAGCATGATTTTATTTGATTATTCAAATCTATTAGAGGAAAATGTAAAGGAACATGGCCTCCCTAAAAATTTTATAGAAAGGCACCAAGGGTTGATAAAAGAGGCCCATCATATTTTAAGCAGAGGACTTCCGTTTATAGAGATACTTTATAAAAATGATTACCTATTTTCTATTAAAAAATTTTCCAAGGAAAATCAAGGCAGATGGGAAAATCTAGTAGTCTTTGGCATTGGTGGCTCATGCCTTGGCCCGCTGGCACTACATTTGGCCCTAAATCACCCATTTCACAATATGATAAGTAAGGAGAAAAGAGACGGTCTCCCAAGGGCATTCTTTTTAGACAACATTGACCCTGAGCTTATCTTTGGCCTATTAGAGTCTATTGAGATTAAAAATACATTGTTTTTGGTAATTAGCAAGTCTGGAAAGACATCTGAGACACTTGCCCAATTTTTGATTGCACTTGAGAGGCTAAAGGATCTTGATCTAAAAAGGCAGGTAGTAATTATTACTGACCCAGAAAAAGGGCCCCTTAGGAAGATTTGCAATGAGGAGGGCTATACCTCGTTTCCTATCCCCCCTGCATTGGGTGGCCGCTACTCTGTGCTCTCCCCTGTAGGCCTTGTATCCTCTGCCCTGTTGGGCATAGACATAGACGCCCTCATCTTGGGGGCAAGGGATATGGCAGAGAGGTGCAAAGATATAAAGGACAACCCTGCCTATGTCTTTGCCCTATCCCATTACCTCCTTTATAAAGAAGGGAAAAATATCCACATTTTGATGCCCTATATCAATGCCTTGGGTGGAATGGCAGATTGGTTTTGTCAATTATGGGCAGAGAGTTTAGGAAAGAGGTACAATATAAATAAAGAAGAGGTATTTTGTGGCCCTACCCCTATAAAGGCAATAGGGGTAAAGGATCAACACTCACAGCTTCAGCTCTATATGGAGGGCCCCTATGATAAGGTGATCACATTTTTGACAGCAAAGGACTATCGTTCTTGTGTCAATATCCCTACTTTTTATCCCGATATAATAGATATCTCATTTTTGGGGAATCACACCTTAAATGAGTTGATTAAGGCAGAGCAGATAGCCACAGAGGCGGCCTTGACCTCTGAAAGACGTCCAAATGCAAAATTTGTCTTGGATAGGGTTGACCCGTTTAACCTAGGGGGCCTCTTTGTCCTATTTGAGATTGCCGCTGCAACCTTTGGAACGCTGTGTAAGATTAACCCATTTGACCAGCCAGGGGTAGAACTGGGAAAGTTGTATACCCATGCCCTAATGGGAAAGCCCAATCTTGATAAAGAGAAAGAAGAGATTAAAAAATTTTTAAAAAGGCCAATTTATCAAGTATAATGCAGGGAATTGAAAGCATTAGGCCTTTTAAACTTGTTAAATACTTTGCCTATACCAGCTTTGGCTTAATCTTTATCAGCACGCTGATACTCTCCTTTATAGTCTCCCGGGGTGGGAAATCACTTCTGCTTAAAAAGAGCGAGGAATATGCCCATTTAGTAGGAGAAAATCTCAATCATCAAGTATATTTGCAGTTTACTATCCCCACTTATCTACGCTTTGGTAAGATAAGGCTAAGGGAGAAGGCACAATTTGAGGTCTTGGATAAGATTGTAAGGAATACCATCCATGGATTTGACATTGAACAGGTAAATATATACGATGTAAATGGGATTATAGCCTATAGCACAGACCCCAATCTTGTAGGCAAAAAAGGGAATGTCTCTAAAGAGTTTGAATTGGCCAAACAGGGGCAGATTGCCTCTAAGCTTGTTGTCCACAGACTGAAGACCTATGTCCCATTTCGGGCAGAAAAGCCCCTTGGTCAGGAGACCAAGTGGATTTTAGGCATTTTTGAAATTGTCCAAAACCTCTCTAAGGACTGTAAGATAATAAGCCAATTCCAACATACTGTCATAGGGAGTGCCTTTATTACTATGATTTTATTATTTGTTGGGCTTACATTGATTGTAAGGCGTGCTGATAAAATTATTGAAAGTCGGGCAAGGGAGAAAAAGAGATTAGAGGATCAACTACGTCAAGCAGAACACCTAGCAACCTTAGGAGAGATGGTGGCCGCTGTCTCACATGAGATTCGCAACCCCTTGGGGATTATAAAGAGTACTGCTGAGATGTTAAAGAAAAAGATATCGGATAACAAGATCCATTCTCAACTCCTAGAGATTATTGTAGATGAGACTAATCGCCTAAATCGTGTATTAACAGAATTTTTGGACTTTGCACGTCCACAGATACCAAATTTTACCGATTGTAATATAAAGGAGGTACTGGAGAAGGCAGTAAATTATTTAAGACCAGAATTTGAAAAACACAATATCAGGGTAGTAAAACAGTATCAGGATTCACCTATTATTAAGGCCGATCCAGACCTGCTTTATAGGGCATCTTTGAATGTGTTAATAAATGCCATTCAGGCAATGCCTGAAGGTGGTAGGTTGTTGATAAAAAATCAATTTGATGGAGAGAACCGCCATGTTTATATAGAATTTTTGGACTCAGGCCCTGGTATCCCTGAGGGGATATTGAAAAAGGTATTCAATCCATTCTTTACCACCAAAGAGAAGGGTAGTGGATTAGGGCTTTGTATTGTGAAAAGCATTGTTGAAAGTCATGGTGGTGAGATTAGGATTGAGAGCAAAGAGGGAGAGGGGACCAGGGTAATATTTGTTTTGAGGGCATAAGTATGGAGACGATCTTGGTCGTTGACGATGAAAAAAATTATTTAGTGGTATTAGAGGCACTCTTGAGCGAAGAGGGCTATGAGGTACTAACCACCCCTAACCCATTGGAGGCATTGGAGATCATAAACAATGTGGACTTGGATTTGGTAATTACAGATATGAAGATGCCCAAAATGGATGGCATCATCTTCTTGGAGAAGGTAAAAGAGAAAAAACCTGAGCTTCCTGTCATTATGATGACTGCTTATGGTACCATAGAAAAGGCGGTAGAGGCCATGAAAAAGGGGGCATTTGATTATATTACAAAGCCATTTGAAAATGAGGAGTTAAAGCTCAATATCCGTAAGGCCATTAATATGTATCGTCTTCTAAAGGAAAATAGGCGCTTGACCTATGCCCTGCATTCAAAATACCAATTTGGAAATATCATTGGAAAGAGCAAGAAGATGCAATTTATATTTGAGATGATAAAAAAGGTAGCAGCTACAAAGACCACTGTCCTTATTACTGGGGAAAGTGGCACAGGCAAGGAGCTAGTAGCAAAGGCCATCCACTATAACAGCCCACGCAGAGATAGGCCATTTGTCTCTGTTAATTGTGGTGCCCTAGCAGATACCCTTCTTGAGAGTGAATTATTTGGTCATGAAAAGGGCTCCTTTACAGGTGCCATAAGTATGCGTAAGGGAAGATTTGAGTTGGCCGATGGGGGTACACTTTTTTTGGATGAGGTAAACAATATGTCCCCTGCATTGCAGGTCAAGCTACTAAGGGTATTGCAAGAAAGGGAATTTGAGAGGGTAGGTGGTACAAAGACCATTAAGGTAGATGTAAGGATTATTGCTGCCTCTAATAGAGACTTAAAAGAGTCTATAAAAATGGGTACATTTAGGGAAGACCTCTATTATCGTCTAAATGTTGTCCATATTCACCTCCCTCCCCTAAGGGAAAGAAAGGATGACATCCCCCTATTGGTAGCACATTTCCTCAAAAAATATACTAGTGAGATAGGAAAGGGGGAGATAAAGGTATCAGAGGAGGCGTTCCGTCGTATCTATGAGTATCCATGGCCTGGAAATATTAGGGAATTGGAGAATGCCATTGAAAGGGCAGTAGTCCTTTGTGAGCATGGTATTATCAAGCCCTATCATCTGCCTGAGGCATTACAGAAAAAAAACCCCTATTTTGATCTCAAAGACCTTTCCTCTGATATAAAACTCCCTCAGGTTTTAGAAAATATTGAGGCAGAATTGATTAGGCAGGCCCTTGTAAAGACAAATTATGTGCAGGCAAAGGCCGCTAAACTCTTGGGTATTACAAAGAGCCTGCTTCAATACAAGATAAAAAAATACAATTTATTACCCCAGTAGGACAAATTTTTGAACCTTAGAATTACTATTAATTAAAGGATTTTTGTCTTATGAACAAAAATTTGTACTTTATTAGATACCTAGTCTTTAAAAAATGCCTCTATCTCTATAATTTTTTATGGCAAGGAAATTGCATATCCTATTTTTAGAGCATCACCTCTTTTCTCCCTCCTCTTGGCCGGCTGTAATGGCCGGCTTTTTTATTTTAAAAATTGCTTGATGTCTTCAGGCAGCCCATTAAGGTAATCCAGGCTGTCCCAAAATGCCTGTTCTGTATGTGGTTCTAAGGTAATTAGTGGCCTTATGTTGTATTCCATCAACAATCTAAAGAAATAGAGAAAATCAATATTTCCCTTACCAAGCCCTATATGTTCATCCCTTATCCCATGGTTGTCATGGAGATGCACCTGTTTAAGATAGGGAAAGAGTATCAGCCAATCAGAGATCTTGGTCTTTGTAAATGCATGTTGATGCCCTATATCAAGACAAAAGCCAATATAAGATGACCTTAATGATTGAAAGAGTTTTAATAGGATTTCAGGGCCAGGTTCAAACACATTTTCTAGGGTTAGTAAAACCTTGTTCTTCTCTGCTAAAGGTAGCAGATTGCTCCATGTATTTATGCTACTTCTAAGCCATTCCTTTTGGTGTTCTTCATATACACGCTCATCATAGGCAGCGTGTGCTACTATTAAAATAGGTTTAAAAATGGGGGCAACTTCAAATAGTTGCCTCAATCTCTCTAATGTTGCCCCTCTGATCTTGCTGTCTATTGCCCCTGGGTCAAGGCCAAGGTATGGTGCATGAAATGTAGTTTTAATTTGATTTTTTTGCAGTTCCCTTGCTAGTGCCCTAAATTCATCCTCTGGAAATTTGTCCAATATCTCAGCACTAAAATAGATCTCGGGATTTATGCGTCTTTCAAGAAAAAATGGCAGATATTTACTTATCAAAAGGTCATATGGTGCATTAATAAATATCTGTGAAAGCATTTTTATCTATACTCCAAAATAGTAATAATGCCATAAATAATAGCAAAAATTAAGATAGTGTAACGAATAAACCATTCTAGGTATCCCTTTGATAAAGAAATTAGTGAGATAAGCACAAAAAAAGAGATTGGGATCCCAATCCCCGCAAATAAGGGGGGTATTTTTGTTAGACACTTTTGGATTCCCAAGAAAAACCATGGGCCTTTTACTGTAGGGACTACTGCATCTGGAGGTATATCCATAGGCATCTTAAAAAATACAGCAAATGTAGAAAGGAATAATGTGACATAAAGAAAGAAACCCCTATTAGGTAGCCAATTATGGATATGTCTACGGGTAAAAATTATAAGAAATAGAGGGAGAATAAAGCAGTGATAGAGAAATGGTAACCAGAAAAAACCTTCTCCCTCCCTTATAAATATACCTGAAATAGAATTTCCTATAAGGGGGATGCCTTTGATAATATTCAACATGATGTTTCCTGCAAAGATTCCCTCTTTATCCCCTTTTAGGACAAATCCCATAAAGATGATAGCAAATGCTATGTATATAGAGGCTATAAGGCTTAGCCAATCCCTAAACCTATACCTTCTGTATGTCCTCCTAAAAAAATGGTCACCAATGTGAATTAATGCAAGGATAACAAATAATTGACCTGTAATATAATGAAGTCTCCTAAAGAAAAAACCATATGGGATGACAGTAGTAATTTCTTCTACACACCTAAACACGTCTCCAAATGGTCTATAGTGAATGGTCAAAAATATGCCTGAGAGGATACAAATCAGGAAGGAAGAGAGTATTAAACGAGGTAAATAAAATGAAAGATAATGCCTCAAGTAGCCCATCCAAATCTCTATTAATCTCTTTTTATTACTATAATGTCACCATTTTTCATAAATCTCAAAGGAAGCCTTGTCAAAGGCCTATTTGCAGGCCCAGCTACCCTTTTTCCAGAGATATCAAATACACTCCCATGACAAGGGCAATGGAACTTTTCTGTTTTTTCATCAAAATTTACAATGCAGCCCAGATGTGTACAGTGTGCAGAAAGGGCATACCAGTTATGATTACTTTTTATCAAGTATACTCCTTTTTTAAAATTGACCTTCCCAAGACGCTCATTGGGATGAAAACTGACCTTTAGTATCTTTTGTTCCCTATAAAGGAGGTAGGAGATGATGGGATAGAGGAAGATAATACAAAGGAGTATAGTGGCAAGAACAAAAATGGTCTTTAAGAAGACACTCCTTTTCATCAATTTTCATAAGGAAATTAAGGCCCCTTTAAAGGGGCCTTTAATTAAGGATTTAATTCTGGCTCTTGGGGAAAGAGGGGCAGATAACGATAAGCCAAGGAGACAACCAAGGCCCCTATAGCAATTATCATGATAGTAGATGCCCACTCCTGCCAACTAGGTGAATAAACAACCCACTTATCAAATGGATAGGTAGGGATAGCCAGGGTCTGGACGGTAAAGACAAAACGATTTATTACAATGCCAATACAATCAAATAGGCAACCCACAGCAAGCAACCATTCATTTTCCCTAAATCTTGGAGTAATTAAGATGATAGCTGGGATTATGCCAAATACTCCAAGTTCTGCAAAAAGTAGCCATAGTCCATAAGGACCAAACCAACCCTGGTAACACTCCTTTAAAGTCATACCCTTTTCAGGGAGTATGTGTGTTGCCCAATACCAAGTATCTATAAATTTTACAATTAGATAAAAACACAAAATACTACCTGTTATCTTTGCCAAAAGCAATATTACATCTTTGGCTACTAGCCTTCTGCCTGTTACTTTTTGTAATATCCAAGTAACCAAAAGTGTTAGGGCCGGCCCTGAGGCAATTGCAGAGAGGATAAATATAAAGAATGTCCAAGGCCATATAAAGAAGCCTGTACGATAGGCAAAGGGACGGGTATGAAGCACCCCATACATCCCACCTAAAGAGCCTTGATGGAAGAATGAAAGGAAGACGCCTACTGCGGCAAAAACATACATATATTCATGCATGTTATGGCTAAAGAGATGGATGAATCTATTTTTTGCCAGTTGCACATTCTCTAGGACTATAGGGAGGACCTCAATGCACAAGACAATAAAATAGGTAGTAATGCAAAAGGCCACCTCTGTAAGCATGGAGTGGACATTGGCATACCAGAAAATATGCCAGCCACGCAGCGGTTGCCCCACATCAAGCGCTAATACAAAAAGTGCACTGGCATAACAGACCCAACCTACAATTGTAGCCAGACTAATAATGTTCTTTAATTTGTCTATACCCAAGATATATCGCAAAAATGCAGTAAAAAACGCCCCACCACCTAAGGCAATTACAGCAAGGTCTAATGTAATCCAAATACCAAATCCGAAGTAATTATTCATATTTGTTTGATTTAGTGCCTTGTACCACACAAGGAATACTGCATAGGCACCCCAGCCTATTATTGCTAATAAAAATAAGATCCATCCCAAAAATATTTTAAAATCACACCTTTTTACCCCTGGTGGAATTAATGCAGCATCCATCTCTTACTCCTTACTAATTTTTTTTGCCTTTTCTTCAAAGTAACGTTCGGCCTCTCGCCTTACCCATTCTTGTCTGCTAATATAATATACACTTGGCTCAGTCCCAAATTTCTCTAAAAGCCTAAAGGCAAAGGGGCTCTTTACCAATTTTGATACCTTACTATTTGGATCCTTCACATTGCCAAAGGTAATAGCACCTGTGGGGCAGGCCTCTGCACAGGCAGTTATATATTCACCATCTCTTAATGTAGTTCTCCCCTCTAGCATAGCCTTTTCCTTTGCCCTCTGATACCGATGGTTGCAAAATGAACACTTCTCTACTACTCCCCTCATCCGTGTTGAGACATCCGGATTAAGGCCCCTTTCTGTCCCTTTAGGGAAAGTAGGATCCCACCAATTGAATACCCTCGCATGATAAGGGCAGGCTGCCATACAGTACCGGCATCCAAAACAACGGGGGTAAATCTGACTTACTACCCCTTTATCGTCCTTGTCAGTAGCAGTAGCAGGGCATACATGTACACACATAGGATTATCGCAGTGCATACAACCCCTAGGGATATAGGCTATGCGTGTCTTTGGAAATGGCTTACCATTTGTAATCTTATAGATGACAAGCCAGTCTACACTCAAGAGCTTTCTGGTCTCGTCTGTCCTTACAGGGAGGTTATTTTCTACAGCACAGGCTATCACACATGCCCCACAGCCTGTACACTTATCAATGTCAATAACCATTACATATTTCTCTGGCCCACTTTTATACTTATGCTCGTGTTTCATGACCCTTCCTCTTAATTTTGATTAAATTGGCAGGGGTAACTACCCAAGTAGCTATCCCTGTTGCCTTTTCCTCTCTAACAGCCACTATATTATATGCATTTATCCCCTTACCTTTTAGATATTCATCATAGGCCTTATGGCCTAAGCCCAAAGGGATGCCCACCACACCCGGCATCATCCCCTCATAGAGGTGGACACGCACCCTTGCACTACCAAATGGGGTCTTTAGCAATACCAAATCCCCCTCATTCACCCCTAAATGGGTAGCTGTAAATGGGTGTATCTCTACAAATATGTCATTGTGTTTTAGGACGGTTTCCTCTAGGGCCTTCATCATATAAGGGGGATTTGCAATATAGTTATTGGCTATCATCAACTTCTCATAAGGGATCAGTGTCAATGGAAACTCTGAATGACCCTCTTTCCCTTCCCAAGGAACAAATTGAGGGAGTGCTGGGAGTTTAAGATCTTCAAGTTTTTTAGAATAAAACTCAAATTTTCCTGTAGGGGTTTTGAAACCCTCAAATTTTACATCTGGATTAAGCCATATCCCCTTCCCCAATTTTTCCCACATCTCATCAGGGCTTCCATAATTGGGGCTTGCCTTTATTTCCCAAGGCCTAGAGATTGGACTTTCTATAATTGTCCCTTCCCTTGTTTCATAGACCCTTTTTGCTACATCCTTCAGTAAGGTCTTAAAATCTCCCCAAGGAAGGGCACTTGCTACAGTCCCCCCTATTCCTTGGGCCACTTTGAGGAAGATATCGCCTGTGTGCTGTGTCTTATACAAAGGCCTACTCACAGGTTTTGAGACACCAAATATAGGATACTGGAGGTAAGGTGGGGTAGTTACGTCCTCCCATGCCTCTAAATAAAAGTGGTTAGGTAAGATGAGGTCTGAAAAGAGGCTGGTCTCATCCATAAATGAACTAAAATTCACAACTAGAGGGATCTTTTCAAGGGCCTTTTCCATTATCTCTGGATGAGGCAGGCAGTAACATGGATTGGCCTCAAAGATCATGAGCACATTGATAGGATAATGGCGACCACTCCTGATATTTTCTACAAGACGATGGGCCAAATTGGTGACTAGTGGATACCTCTCTGTACCTGCATCATCAATCCTCTCTATATTTTGGGCATTTTTGGCTACTTCATCAAGTGGCACCTCAGGCCAAAATGTATCTGAGATGTCCTTAAAGGAGACCACCCCACCACCTTTATTGATATTTCCCATTAAGGCATTTAGGCTATGGATAGCCATTACCTCATACAGACCACTTGGTATATCTCCCTTACCCCTTCCCCATACAGCTATTGGCCTCTTTGCCTTTGCAAATTCATGTGCAATCCTTAAAATGTCCTCCTTTGCTATGCCTGTAATATCCTCTACAGCCTCAGGCTTATACCTCTCTAAGACCATATCTTTAAAGGCATCAAAACCAAAGCTTCTTTCCTCTATAAAGGCCTTATTATAAAGCCCTTCTTTTATAATTACATATGCCAGGCCTAGGGCCAAGGCCGCCTCTGTCCCTGGCTTTATAGGCAACCACTCATCTGCCTTAGCTGCCGTTTCAGAAAGTCTAGGTTCAAACTGAACAATCTTTGCCTGTTGCCCTTCTTTTAGGCATCTATAAGCAGCTATCATCCTTACAGGCGTACCCCAGCCTTCAAATAATTGGCTTCCAAAACTTAGGATATAGTCTGCCCTTTCTATGTCAAAACCCACCCTACCTTGGTGGCCTTGCATTAGCCTTATAGCTAGAGGTGTAGCCTCATCAGATGGTATCTGGATATAATTTGGGGTTCCATATGCGCTGCAAAATCTCCTTATCAAACCAGACATAATTCCTCTTCCTCTCCCATCTATACAGACTACCGTATGGGACTGGCCTGTTTCACGCAGCTCTTTTAATTTACTAGTCAACATCTTTAGTGCAGAAGACCATTCGATATCCTCAAATTCACCCTTTCCCTTTTGGCCAACCCTCTTCTTTGCCCCCCTTATCCTTGTAGGCCCATAAAATAACTGCAGGCTTGAGGCACTAAGTGGAGAGATGCCCCCCCTTCCAATCGGGTCTAGGGGACTGCCTTCAAGCTTTACTATCCTCTCATTTATCTTTCTTACCTTTAAACCAACTACATCACTTCCCAATTGACACCAGCTATAGTCCCAACTCTCCCTCCCCTTAGGGCCCTGTGGGGTCCACCACTGTGTACACAAAACAAATTCATCCGCCATTCGCCAAGGTAGGGGAGAAAAGAGTGTACCTATTGCACCACCTACAATAAATTGCAAAAATCCACGCCTTGTAAGCATCTTCTATCTCCTATTTATGGCAAGTAAAACAATACTTTTTGGCCTTATGTTTATTATGACAATCTATACACTCCTCCATTACCATTACAGTATGTTGGGGGTAGCGTGAGACCCTTGAATATACATAGACTGGGGGTTTTCTTGTATGACCAAGTTTCCCATGGCACTCCTCACACCTCATATTTGCAAGTTTGATATGGGCAACGTGAGAGAAAAAGACATTTTTTGGTTGCCTTGAATATATCAGCCAAGGTACTTCCTTTCCAGGTTCTACATATTCTTCAATAAATTTTCTTTCCTCGGGACTCTCACCCTGTGGTTCTTCATGACACTCTATACACTTTTCCAATTTAGGGACACCAGACCAGGTCCCATCATCCCTAAAGTAGTGGCAATCCTCACAACTGCAACCTACATCCTCAGAGGTATGTTTTACATGATCAAAGGCTACTGGCTGCTCCAACTTTCCATAGAGTGGAGGTACAGCAAACCAATTACTAAAAAAATACCAACCGACCAAGAAGGCCAGAATAAAGCCTAAGATAAAAGCCCCCCATCCGCCCTTTTTTTCTTCTTCACTCATTCCTCAACCCCTCAAGAATTTTCCTTTAATCAATTCAACATTTTATTTACCCTTATTATAGATATTTGTCAAGAAAAAAAGCAAACCTTCTCTGTGCCTAAGTTTGACAATATATTGAATTTTGTATATCACACTTGTGATATTTAAGAGGAGGTGTAATACAAAGTGGATACAAAAAAAACAAAAAAATTGCCACGAAAGGCCGTTTTAAAGTGTAGGGGCGGGAAACGTGCACCACGTAAGTTTGATTACCCAATGGGACTTAAAGACTGCCGTGAGGCCATAAAGCTCTATGGATCAAACTTAGAATGTGGGATTGGGTGTATTGGCTTAGGCAGTTGTGCCAATGCATGTCGTTTTGATGCCATTGAGATCTCTGAGGAAAAAGGTCTTCCTATAATAGATGAAGAGAGGTGCAATGGGTGTGGAAAGTGTGTAGTTATCTGCCCACAACATGCATTGGAGTTGGTCTCTCCTATCTCCCCCCTTTTAAGATTTAATCGAGAGGATGATTGCCTTTCGCCCTGCCAGCAGGCATGCCCTGCTGGGGTAGATATCCCAAGATTTATTAGATTTATTAAGGAAAGAGATTATGAAAGGGCCCTGTTTACTATTAAAGAGCATATGCCCATACCACTTGCTGTAGGCAGGGTGTGTCCAAGGCCTTGTGAAGATTATTGCACTAGAAATGAGATAGATGAACCTGTAGCCATTAATTTTTTAAAGCGTTTTGTAGCCGATTATCAGTTAAACAGTGGAAGGCACATCTCCTTATTTGTTGCCCCATCTACAGGGCATAGGGTGGCTATTGTTGGAGGAGGGCCAGCAGGTCTATCTTGTGCATATTTTCTAAAGAGGTTAGGGCATGATGTTACAATATTTGAGGCCATGCCAAAGCTAGGTGGGATGTTACGTTATGGCATCCCTGACTATAGATTACCTCAAAAAATATTGGATCTTGAGGTTAAAGAGATAATTGATTTGGGGATCGATTTTAGATCTAATACGGCATTGGGTAAGGATTTTTCATTAAAAGACCTAAGAGAACAAGGTTATGAGGCAATTTTTTTAGGTACAGGGGCATGGAAAAACAGAGAGATAAATATAGAGGGGAGGGATCTAATAGGGGTGTGGCCTGGTTTGGTGTTTTTGAGAAGGATAGCAGAGGGGGAGAGAATCAATTTTGGCCCAAGGGTAATGGTTATAGGGGGAGGAAATGTAGCCATGGATGTAGCCAGATCCGCCATCCGCTTAGGGGCAGAGGAGGTCTATATTATTTATCGTAGAAGTTATGCTGAAATGCCTGCCTTAAGAGAAGAGGTCAAGGCAGCAGAAGAGGAGGGTATAAAATTTTTATTCTTGGCAAATCCAATAAGGCTTATTGGTAAAGATAATAGGCTAAGGGCAGTAGAATACATAAAGATGAAATTGGGAAGGCCGGATGTAAGTGGTAGACCTTCTCCTGAACCTATCCCTGGGACAGAAAAGGAGATTGAGATAGATACCTTTATTGAGGCAATCGGTCAATATCCCGATATATCATTTTTAAAAAATGACCCTATTGGCAAGGAATTAGAATTTACTAAGCGTTGTACTATTGTTGTGAACAAAGATACCTATCAGACAAATATCCCCTTTATCTTCTCTGCAGGGGATGTGGTATTAGGGCCAAGGCGTGTGGTGGATGCCATCGGTACGGCAAGGCTGGCAGCATATAGTATTCACTCCTATTTAAAAAAGGGTATAGTAAGACCTCCAGAAAAATTACTTAAGGGGCCTCTTCCTAGACCAAAAATAGATAAAAGATATGTTAGATGCATGCCTAGGGCCATGATGCCTAAGAGGGGAGTAAAGGAGAGGATCAAAGACTTTAAAGAGGTTGAGCTTGGCTTTACAGAGGAGATGGCACAATATGAAGCAGGGCGATGTTTAAATTGTGGGCTAGTCTGTTATGATAAAACTTAATATTTATAATAATTAGCAGGTATAGCCTGAGAAATATACTCTACTGCCTTTCCTATACAAATGCGGATTGCCTTTTCCATTGGGGTCTTAGAGTACATCTGCAAACCTCCTCCTAAGGCCCCCCCACCAAAAAAGGCACCTGCAATGCCTCCTAGATTAACATCTTTTGCTTCACCCTCTATCTTTGTGGCAGCAACTACCTCAGAGGTAGCAGAGTCAATTATTCTAATATCAATGGCCAAATGGGCCTTTTTTACAGCACCACCTATAGCTGCAATGGCAGGGATCCAGCCACCCCCGCCTATTCCACCCCTTGTCCCAGAGGCACCGGGTTCAAACTCTGTTACCGAACCCACAATGAGGAGATCAGCACCCTTTATCTTGCCTCTAGAGATCCTGGCTCCCCTCTCTACAGCCCCAGTAGCAGATAGCTCTTGTTCCTTCATAATAGCCCCTAATTCTTGCCTCTCAACCACTGAAAAACGCTGAGATTGAACTAGGGCTGTGGCCAGCATATCCCTTAGCCCATCCCCAATGGCCTGACTTGCCTTAGCTGCCCTTACATCAAATCGGGCTACAGCAATCCTAGCCTTAGGACCTTGGTAGGGCGGCATACTTGCAGGCACAGCGCTGACTGCCTGGGCCTTTGGCTGCGTATATTGTTCAAGAGCTGTACAACCCCCTATTAACAATAATATGCTTATAAGCGAGATAATGCTTACTAAATAGCTATTTGCCCTCATTATATTTCCCCTCCTTTTTTAATTTATTAATCAATTTTACAGCAAGGTCTTCTGCTGCTTGCTCTAGTGCTTCCTTTCCAGCGGTAATCACATTGGGGTGAAGAGAATCACCACTTGCGGATAGATAAGCAATAATTTTTCTATCTTTAAGCCTTACTACCTTGGCTGTTATATTGGCTGAGGAAGAAATCATACTAGTTCCAGCAACTCTAGCCCCTTCTGTGGCCAAGGCCTTTCCCAAAACAACTAGATCAGCCCCATAAGTATGGGCAATTTCCAATGCCTCATTGGTATTGAGGCCAAGGTGCCGATATGCCTTTTTTACTTTGAATCTTCCCATTACTGAGGGATCTATAACCTCAAAACCTGCATCAGTAAGCCTTTGGGCTAGAATAGACTCCACTGAGGAAAGATTGACCTCTTCAGCCAAAGCACCTCCCCACCAATAATGATAATGCTCTCCTATATTTTGTTCTGCAATAAGCAATAAGATTTTTGTCCCTGCATAGGCTAAATTCCAAGGAAGGCTTACTAAAATTAATAAAATAAAAATTTTCTTTCTCACAATACCTTTTATTATAATATAATTTTTCCTATGTCAACTTTTTTGTTGACAAGATTATCCTTGTTGTTATATAGGTAAGGGAAAAGATGAATAAAGAGCGACCATATTTGACAAAAAGAGATGGGAAGTACGAGATCAAGGTCCGTGTGAAGGCCGGGCACCTGAGTCTAGAGCAACTTCAAGCCCTAAAAGATATCTCCGAGAAATATGGGGCAGGAGAAGTTCATCTAACAATAAGGCAAGAGGTCTTACTATTTGATATAGAGGAAGAGCATATTGAAGAGGCATTGAAAAGACTTGAGGCAGTAGGTCTTAGGGGTGGTTCTGCTGGTTTTAGGGTAAGGAATGTCACCTGTTGTGTAGGAAAGAGGTGTAAAAACTGTGCATGGGACCCACTGGCCTTGGCTAGGGAGTTGGATGAAAGATATGGAGAGATGGAACTGCCTGGGGCAATCAAAATAGCTGTTTCTGGTTGCCCCTTTCCTTGTATCCGCCCACAGTTTAATGACATAGGAATTATAGGAAGGACAAAGACACATGTAGATGAAGATAAATGTGATGGCTGTGGTAAGTGTACAGAGGTCTGCAAGATGAGGGCAATTACCTTGAATGAGCAAAAAAAGGCAACAATAAATGAAAAAAAATGTAAGATGTGTGGGAGGTGTATGCTGAATTGTCCAATCTCTGCTATCGGTATAGAGAGGCAGGGTGTGACAATAATGATAGGAGGCCATGGTTGTTGGCCAGCATTTTCGGGAGAGACACTGGCCAAGATGGTTAAAATAGAAGATGTCGTCCCACTGGTGGGGAGGATATTGGAGTATTACAAAAAGAATGCCTTGCCTAAAGAAAAAAGGCTTAGGCCCTTAGTAAAAAGGGTTGGAATAGAAAGGCTAAAAGAAGATTTGTTAAAGGGGATAGAGGTTTTAATGTAAAAAAACCTTTGACAATTATCTCAAAATATTGTAATAAAGATTATCAGTTTTTTAAGAGGGGTAAGCAATGATAGAAATTGCATTAAATAAGGCATTATTTATTCAATTTGTTAATTTTGTTTTGCTCATTTTTATCTTAAATGCCTTACTCTATCGCCCTATTCGTCAGGCAATAAAACAACGTGAAGAGAAAATTAACCAAGATAGGGAAGAGGCTAACAGATTGGCCAAAGAGGCAGAGATTAGGTTGAATGAGTGGAATAAGGGGTTAGAAGAGGCAAAGAAGGCAGGCTTGGAAAAACAAGGGGAGTTAATGAAGGGGGCTAAAGATGAGGAAAGGGCAATTATAACAAAGGTACGCGAGGAGACAGAGGATTTTATTAAGAAGATGAGGGCTGAAATGGCAAAGGATATGGAGGTAGCAAGAGAGACATTAAAGACCCAGGCAGAGGCGTTTTCATTAGAGATTGCCGAAAAGATTCTAGGGAGGCCTATTAAATGATGTCTTCAAAAAATAATAAGATAGCCTTTTTCTTAATTTTAATATTTGTCTTTTCCTTTGGGTTTGGTCTTGTTTGGGCAGCTGAGGAGCATGCTACTTATGAGAAACATGCAGTCCATGAGGGGGCAGTCCATGAAGTCCATAAGACCCATTATAGTAGAAGTCAATTTTTAGATCTACTTTGGCGTGCCTTAAATTTTGGATTATTTGTAGCAATTCTTGTCTATCTTACAAGAAAACCTATAGCCAATATGCTGCGTCAAAGGCAGGAAAGCATAAAACAGACCATAGAGGAAGCAGATAGACAAAAACAAGAGGCCCGTAAAAAGTATTTAGAGTATGAGGCAAAATTGGCCCAGTTAGACAAGGAGAAGGAAAAGATTATTAGTGCCTTTATTGAACAAGGGGAGAAGGAAAGGCAGCGAATTATAGAAGAGGCAAAAAAGGCGGCCGAGGCCATTAAGAAAAGTGCCCAAATGGCGGCAGAGCAGGAGATGAAGACAGCTAGGGCAAGGTTGAGAGAGGAGATTGCTGAGTTGGCAACAAATATGGCAGGTGAAATAATAAAACAAAAATTTACTAAAAAGGACCAAGATAGATTAATAGGGGAATATTTGGCTAAAATAGGAGGGTAAATTGATAGGGAAGGTTGTAGCCCGCCGCTATGCAACGGCATTGTTTAAAGTAGGTCTAGAGGATGGGTTAGTAGAAAAATATAATGAAGAAGTAAAGGCATTTGCTGATCTTTTAAAGTCTAGTAAAGAGCTCAAAATCTGTCTTACAAATCCACTTTTTGAAAAGCAACTGCGCCAACAGATATTAAATACTGTCTTAGAAAAAATGGCTATTTCTGATGTGATAAAGAGGTTTTTAACACTTCTTGCAGAAAAGGGAAGGATCATCTACCTTGATGATATATTAGAATTTTATAATATCCTTCTAGATGATTATAAAGGTATTGCCAGGGCAGATGTACTTTCTGCTACAGCCTTATCTAAGGATGCAATAGAGGAGATAAAGGCCCGCCTCAAAGAAATAACTGGGAAAAAGGAGGTAATTTTAAATATAAAGGAAGACCCCAGTTTGATAGGGGGTATTGTTGCAAAAATTGGTGATGTGGTATATGATGGGAGTGTAAGAACACAATTAAATGTTTTAAAAGAAAGATTAAAGAGAGGTGAGGTATAATGCAAATAAGAGCAGAAGAGATTAGCCAAATTATTAGTCAGCAAATTAAGGGTTTTGAAAAGGAAATAGATGTTAGTGAGACAGGGATTGTACTTTCAGTAGGTGATGGAATTGCCCGTATCTATGGTTGTGAAAAGACTATGTCCATGGAGCTTTTAGAGTTTCCAAAGGCAGAGGTATACGGTTTGGCACTGAATCTTGAAGAAGACAATATAGGTGCAGCCATCTTAGGAGAGGATGTCCATATTAAAGAGGGAGACCCTGTAAGGAGGACAGGGCGTATCGCCCAAGTGCCTGCTGGAGAGGCAGTAATCGGTAGGGTCATTGACCCAGTTGGTAGGCCCTTGGATGGCAAAGGGCCTATTGAGACAAAGGAATATAGAAGGATTGAGCTTAAGGCCCCTGGGGTGGTTGAGAGGCAACCAGTGAAAGAGCCTATGTATACAGGGATTAAGGCCATTGATGCCATGATGCCTATAGGTCGTGGGCAGCGTGAGCTGGTTATTGGGGACCGCCAGATAGGTAAGACTGCCATCTTGGTAGACGCCATTATAAATCAAAAAGATTCTGATATTTATTGTATTTATGTAGCTTGCGGGCAAAAGCGCTCTTCGGTGGCTATGGTAGTAGATACGTTTAGAAAATATGGGGCTATGGAGTATACTACTGTAGTCTGTGCAGCTGCTAGTGACCCAGCCCCACTTCAGTATATTGCACCTTATTCAGGTTGTGCTATTGGTGAATGGTTTAGAGACAATGGAAAACATGCGCTTATTGTCTATGATGACCTAACAAAACAGGCATGGGCATACCGTCAGATTTCACTCCTCCTGAGGAGACCACCAGGAAGGGAGGCATACCCTGGGGATATCTTCTATAACCACTCACGACTTTTAGAGAGGGCAGCAAAATATAGTGATGAAAAGGGCGGAGGCTCCCTTACAGCGATCCCTGTTATTGAAACACAGGCAGGCGACGTCTCTGCCTATATCCCTACAAATGTTATCTCTATTACAGATGGGCAGATTTATGTTGAGCCAGGTCTCTTCTTCTCTGGGATTCGCCCTGCTATTAATGTTGGCCTTTCGGTCTCCAGGGTAGGGGGTGCTGCGCAGGTAAAGGCCATGAAACAAGTGGCTGGGAGTTTGAGATTAGATATGGCTCAATATCGTGAAGTAGCAGCATTTGCCATGTTTGGTAGTGAGCTGGACAAGGCCACAAGAATGCAATTGGAGAGGGGTATAAGGCTAACAGAGGTCTTAAAACAACCACAGTATCAACCATTACCTTTGGAAAAGCAAGTAACTATCCTCTATGCAGGGACAAGGGGCTTCTTAGATGAACTTCCTGTAGAGGTACTAAAGGAATATGAACCAGCACTCTATAAGTTTGTAGAGGAAAAATATCCTCAGATATTCTCTTCTATTAAAGAGAAGAATCTGATAGATGATGAGACAGATAAATTGATGGCAAAGGCCATAAAGGAATTTAATGAAGAATTTAAAAAGAGCAAAGGATTGGCATAGGGATAAAAGATGGCAACTTTAAGAGATATCAAGAGGAAGATTGGGGCAGTAAAGAAGACACAGTCAATTACTAGGGCCATGAATATGGTGGCGGCGGCCAAGCTGAGGAGTACGCAGGTAAAAATGGAAAAGTTTAAGTCATATTCTGAGAAATACAAGGAGATTATAAATCGGTTGACCCAATTGGCACCTATTGAGGAGGGATATCCCTTACTTCAAGTAAGGGAAGAGATTAAAAAGGTTCATCTTGTTGTTATCGGTTCTGATAGGGGGCTTTGTGGTGCCTTTAATTCCAATCTAATTACGCGAGTGGAGAGATTTATTACTGACCTTAAAAGTAGAGGACAAGAGGCCATTTTGACCATTATTGGAAGGAAACCCAGAGACTACTTTAGAAGGCGTGACGTAAATATAAAGGCCCAGTATGTAGGTGTTGTAGGTAAGATTGATTATATCATGGCCCGCCGGATTGCAACAGATGTATTATCCTCATTTATAAGTGGGGAGTCAGACGAGGTCTATGTCTTTTTCTCTAAATTTGTCAGTATGGTAAGGCAGGAACCTACTGTTGAGAGATTTCTCCCTATTAAACCTGAAGTACCAGCAGAAGGAGAGGTATCTATAGAGTATATTTATGAGCCTGCCCCCAAGATAATCTTAGAAGAACTGTTACCAAAAAGCCTAAATATTACTTTATATAGCCATATTTTGGAATCAGAGGTGGCTGAACATGCAGCCAGGATGAGGGCAATGGAAAATGCTACAAATAACTGTAAGGAGATGATTAATACCTTAACATTATTATTTAATAAAACCAGACAAGCAGCCATTACAAAAGAGCTTATGGATATAGTAGGTGGGGCCGAGGCCCTAAGAGCAAGATAAAGGGGGATAAAGATGGCAGAAGAAAAACAACAAAATATAGGAAAAATTGTTCAAATAATTGGAAATGTGGTCGATGTAAGGTTTGAAGAAGGGAAAGTCCCAGCACTATTTAATGCCCTTACTGTAACAAACCCTGCTATTGATGATACAGAAGACAATTTAGTCTTAGAAGTAGCACAACAGTTGGGAGACAATGTAGTTAGGACTATTGCTATGGATACAACAGATGGTCTAGTAAGGGGGATGCCAGTAAAGGATACTGGTGGCCCAATTAGGATGCCTGTAGGACATGAGTGCTTGGGTCGTATTTTGAATGTAGTAGGAAGGCCCGTAGATGAGATGGGGCCTGTTAAGGCAAAGAAATATTATCCCATTCATAGACCTGCCCCTGCGTTGGTGGACCAGAGTACAAAGGTAGAGTTGTTAGAGACAGGGCTTAAGGTAGTAGATTTGATTATTCCATTTCCAAAGGGTGGGAAGATGGCCCAATTTGGTGGAGCAGGTGTAGGAAAGACAGTGATAATGCTTGAAATGATCCATAATATTGCTATGGAACATGGTGGTATCTCTGTGATGGCCGGTGTAGGGGAAAGGACAAGGGAGGGAAATGACCTCTATTTAGAGGTGAAAAACTCTGGTGTCCTCTCTAAGTGTGCACTGATCTATGGGCAAATGACAGAGCCTCCAGGTGCCAGGGCAAGGGTAGCCCTTTCAGCCCTGACTGCAGCAGAGTACTTTAGAGATGAAGAGGGAATGGATGTCCTTTTATTCATTGATAATATCTACCGTTTTATCCAGGCATGTTCTGAGGTATCTGCCCTTTTAGGCAGGATGCCTTCAGCAGTAGGATATCAGCCTACTTTGGCAGTTGACTTGGGTGAATTAGAGGAAAGGATCACATCTACTGGTAAGGGTTCTATTACCTCTGTCCAGTGTGTCTATGTGCCAGCAGACGATTTGACAGACCCAGGTCCAGCTACTACATTTGCCCACTTGGATGGGACTATTGTTTTGTCCAGACAGATTGCAGAGTTGGGGCTTTATCCAGCAGTTGACCCACTGGATTCTTCCTCTAAGATCCTTGATCCCCACTTTATAAGCTATGATCACTACAGCACAGCTAGAGATGTACAGGCAATACTTCAAAAATATAAAGACCTCCAAGACATCATTGCCATTTTGGGAATGGAGGAGCTTTCTGAAGAGGACAAGATTACAGTGGCTAGGGCAAGGAGGATACAGCGCTTTCTGTCTCAGCCATTCCATGTAGCCGAGGAGTTTACAGGAAGACCAGGTGCATACGTAAAGCTAGAAGATACCATAAGGGGATTTAGAGAGATAC
>Ga0190286_1000208_pt1 | contig 27565 bp, 25 predicted proteins | sample 48691834_MG_FD_183241 | JGI IMG/M metagenome (GOLD analysis project Ga0190286, IMG submission 183241) | Hydrothermal vent microbial mat bacterial communities from Southern Trench, Guaymas Basin, Mexico - 4869-18-3-4_MG | ecosystem: Environmental > Aquatic > Marine > Hydrothermal vents >... | reverse complement strand
CTTTTATTGTGTATGATCCCTCTTCTAATCCCTCAGTTTCACTGCCAGGTATCGTTACCTGGAAGACTCCAGGCTCAATAAGGCTTGCTACTTCGCTGAATACAGTGACTCCTGCTGGTGATACAAGAGAAATTGTCACGTAAGCTTTCTCTGATGGAGCTTCTCCTGCCTCCGGGAATTCAACTACCTCAATGATGCTAGCCTTAACCGTTATGTCGCTTCCGGTGGTTGCAGAGACCGGAGCATCTATCTTCTCTATTACCTCCCTTACGACCCTGTACTTGTAGTACCAGTAATCAGATGTGAACGGATAAGTTGGGTCTCTGAAGGCCTTAAGCAACATGTAAGGCCTTATTGGATCGTACGTCTCCACGTAGAATGGACCATTTGATATAAGCATGTGTCCTTTCTCGCGACCCCATCTTATGGCAGTGTTGTACCTAGCTATAGCCCTTACAGGATCTATGAATCCCTTAAGCGCATCTGGCACGTGTCTTCTGTTCCTCATTTCCTCAAGAGCAGCTATGAGATCCTTAACATGATCCTCAGTTATCAGGTTAAGCCATTCCTTGCCCTCAACCTTGTTCCATGAATAGAGGTTCCCAGTAACGCTTCCGTTATTAACTATTATCCAATCCATTGCTTCCCAAAGCTCCCATGGCCAGGCCGTCCATGGGACGATGAATGTAGCGGTTACTGCATCCGATTGAATCTCTATGAAGTTATGGTAGACCTCAACTACGTTAGGCTCGATGAACCTGAACCCCTTTATCAGAGGCAAAGTTTCTGCAAGATCAGAAGCATATCTAGCATCATACTTCCTGTCGCCTGGCTCATCCAGCGTTGCCCACTCAAACATGTGGGCAATAGCGTATCTTATGTCATTCATGTCCTCCATGATGCCGTGGTGGAAGTTACTGAACGTAAGGGTAAACGTGGCCTTAACAGCTGCCTTAACGCCCTCTCCTACCTCAACCCACTTGTTCTCCATAGTGTCGTACATCACTGCATCTGGAGGAACGTCGATTTCTCCTACAACTTCGCCTGCTTCATAGTGATACTTCTTCTCCATCGTCCAGTTTGCCCTGTAAGGCTCAGGCTCTCCTGTGACTGGGCTTGATTCTGTTCCATCATCCGTTATGGCTACGCGCACTCCGTACTCGGTGTATACATCCCCAAAGCCGCCTATCGGATTCATGGCCTCGGTGAACATTGCAGGCTGAGCAGATTCTACCGAAATCCTGAGCTTGTGATCTGGGGTATCTGCGGTGTACAAGGGCCATTCAGACCAAAGACCTCTTGCAGGATCATAAGCAACCCTGGTCACACGTTCCTTGTTAACCGGGAAGTACTCCCAAGTCTCAACTATGTAAATCCTTACTGACTCTTGAACTCCCATTTCCACAACTTCATGTGCAAGCTTGTGGAATTCCTCCATGGTTTCAACTTTCCTGAGCCATATCTTAAGGCCTACATCATCAAGAGTATCATTGGTATATTGCCACCATCCCTCCTCCTGATAACCTGGCATGAGCCCTATGAAGGGAGCATAGAAGATAACTGCATAATCAGCGTAGTAGAGAGGATTAATTCCCTGACCCAGCGACCATCCTTCTGTGTAAATGCTCCACTCATAGTCCTTTGGATCGGTGTAGTAGGTCAGCCTTATACCTTCTGCAAATGTTATCTCCCTTCTATCAACCTTTATCCCGCACTTCTCTATCTGATCAGCTATGTAAAGGCCCATCTCATGTCTCTCATCCTCTATCCTTATCAGGAACGTTATCGTAACTGGTTCCCCGTCGAAGTACCACCAGAAGCCTGCAGGAGCCTTTGGATCGATCCTCTTTTCAAGCCTTCCTCCAAGCTCAGATGCAGCCTTGGTAAGAGCATCTTGTATCAAATTGAAGCCGTACTCAAAATCTCCTTCTGGAGAGAATCCGGCCTTAGCGTATATGTCCTCTACCAAACTGTTTCTTGGATTGGACGGTTGAGGCATCCCATACATTCCCTGTCCTCCGCCGAGGAGGATCTCATCCACAACGTATTTCCTGCTGAAGATGAAGTTCATTGCAAATCTAACTTGCTTAATAGCGAAGGGATTGAAGTACTGCTTTCCACCAACTGTTACGAGGTATGGACTGTCCTCATCGTGAACTGGGTTTAATATTAGTCCATTAAAGCCGCCCGCGTTCTTTATTAACTTGAGATTCTTCTTCCATTCCTCAGGCAGTCCTGCGTAAACTGATGGAGAAAGTGACTTCCAGTAAGCATCGAGTAGGCCTGTGGCAACGTCGCCGACACCCACTTCTCCTGAAGCTCTTACCTCAATGATAACTTCGTCCACAGCTGGGCCTTTCTTTGGTTGTGCGGAGACTGGCATTATGGCAAAGGCGGATAGTGCGAATAGCCCGAGGATTAAAATTGCAGAAATCCTTTTCATATATCTCATTGACATCCCCCATTTATCGGGCTACTTTGTGCCCTAGGACTAAGGGCAATCAGTTCCTTAATAAAAATAATGTTATGTAGAGGTTCACTTAGCCACCTTCTTACATTAGAATCTAAAAAATTCTCAGGCGAGGATCTGATAGCTGTCTAAATGACATTCATATGTCCTAAAAACAAAGATTGTTTGAACGACAACTTCATGAGCTGGTTTAGCAAAAGGACTAAGCCTGATTTAGCAGGCATTCTGACTAACAACAAAAAGATTTTTACAGTTCAATCCAAGATTCGCTCGGGATATCACATGAGTAATACGAAGGAAGTAGACAAGCCCTATAAGCTTGCAATCAAGTTTGCCAAATTTTACGGGGGCAAAATATGCATAGCACCCTATGTTCCAGTTTATGACCTCAAGGATTTCGCAGTTTGGTATACACCTGGAGTTGCTGAGGTGTGTAGGGCAATACAAAAGGATCCTGATAAGGTTTGGTATTACACGAATAGATGGAACTTCATTGCTGTTATAACAAATGGAACAAGAGTTCTTGGTTTAGGAGATATAGGTCCAGAAGCCTCCATACCAGTCATGGAGGGAAAATCGCTGCTCTTCAAATATTTGGGAGGGGTAGATGCAATATCTCTTCCAATAAATGTGAAGGACCCTGATGTTTTTATAGAGACAGTTAAAAGGCTTGAACCTGCTTTTGGTGGTATAAATCTCGAAGATATTCGCTCTCCTGATTGTTTTTACATATTAGAAAGGCTTAGAAAGGAGATGAATATCGTCGTCTGGCACGATGATCAGCAGGGAACTGCTGGAGCAACTCTTGCTGGCCTAATAAATGCCCTAAAGCTAACTGGAAGAAAACTTAGGGATGCAACCATTGCTTTCATAGGATGTGGAGCAGCAAATGTTGCAAATGCCAGAGTTATAGAGGTTGCTGGAGGTAATCCGAAGAACTGGGTGTTTGTAGATAGCAAGGGGATTTTACATAAGGAAAGACCAGACATGGAGGATCTTAAGAAGAAGAATCCCTGGAAGTATAAGTGGACTATGAAGAGCAACGAGGAAGGTAGAAAGGGGGGAATAAAGGAGGCAATGGAGGGAATGGATGTAGTCATAGCGGCATCTAAGCCTGGGCCTGGAACGATAAAGAAGGAGTGGGTAGCTAGCATGGAAAAGGATCCAATAGTATTTACGTTGGCAAACCCAGTACCTGAAATATGGCCTTGGGAGGCTAAGGAAGCAGGAGCTAGGGTTGTTTCAACAGGCAGGAGCGACTTCCCGAATCAGGTCAACAACAGCTTAGTGTTCCCAGCGGTCTTTAGAGGAGCTCTAGAGGTTAGAGCAAGAACAGTAACTGATGAAATGGCCGCTGCGGCTGCATTCGAACTTGCAAAGTTCGCTGAGGAGAAAGGCCTCCATGAGGAGTACATCATACCTACGATGATGGAATGGGAGGTTTATCCAAGAGTCGCAACAGCAACAGGTCTAAAAGCCATAGAACAGGATGTTGCAAGAAGGGTCTTGAGTAGGGATGAACTCTACAACAAATGTGAAGAGAAGATAAGAGAAGCAAGGAAGCAGATGAAAGCTCTGTTGGATTCTGGCGTCATAAGAACTCCTCCAGGGAAGAAAATATACGGTTAATCGTTCCCTCCCTCCATATATTTTTCTAAGAGCTGATACATATAAGAAGCTATTAGCCAAGACTTCGTCAACCTTCCTTCCCTCGCTCATAAGTCTGACAACGAATTACCTATGTCTAATAATCTCTGGCCACTCCAAGCTGATGGAGATAGTGCAGGCTTCTCTGGTAACACGCGAAGTTTTCGCTATTTTTAGCCGTATGATCAGTACTCCAGCTCCCTTAAAACCAGCAGATATGTTTAACACTCTTTTTTATTTCCCAAGCTTTCGATGACAGCGATAGCATTTATCACAGGTTCATCTCCTCTAATTGAGACTATTAGGACTCAAGATACCACTGAAAGTGGAACTGGTACATGAACAGGATGCAGCACAGTGAACTAAGCTGTTCCATACATCTGTAATTGTGGGAAGCTCTCCCATGTTCCAGCCGTAGTCCGTCATTTCTAAGTAGTCTCTTTCATCATGTTCTATGAAAAATCTCGCCCGTTTCCAATCTCAACTCCAATGGCAACATGCCTTACAAACAGCATCCATGTACCAACTAGGAAGTCCAGCTCTTTTCAGTTGATTAAGGCTGTAGAGGCCCTCTATTTTACTACTAGCTTTCTTGAGTGCTAACTTAATCGATTTCACGATTAGATCGTTACATCTGCTTATCGTCTCTATACAAGATGAGTTCTGAGCCAAATTCCTTATATTCTCAAGCACCTTCATGAGATCGTCGATATCGCTTTGGCTCCTCATTTCCATCTAGTAAAGGATAAATGATCATCTAAAAATCTTATTCGCATTAATGATGGCTTGCTGCCATTTTGAGGAGTTCTAAGATTTTCGGCGGTATAAAGGGATCATCGAACTCAATTAGAATGCCAGAAGCATTCGTTTGATGGGTTGCTGCAAGTAAATTCAGCAAAGCTGTTTCATCCTTTATTCTCGCTATTGATAGGTCTATTTGGACTAAAATAGGTTTTTTAAATCGTTCAAATGCATTTACATCAGCCTGCACCGCATGCAAAATGAAATCTGCAGAGGGAGGCACGTGACGTACAAAATAATCGATTAGTTCAAAGATCTCCTCCGGATTATGCCATTCCCTTAACTCCTCTGCTGGAAAACCTATAACTCCAATTCCTAAGTCCCTATCTCCTACCTCTTTCCTGATACCTTCAATGAGTTCTGGAGTAAATATAGCGGGTTTTCCACAGATCCTTAATGCATCTATCTGGCTTCCTATGGCAGAAATTAGGGACTTTATGTTGGACTTAAGGCTGCTTTGATCAACTACGAAGATCGAGATCTCTATGATGTCCACGACTCCCTTAACTTCTGAGATAAACGTGAAAAGCTTTGGATTTCCAAGATCTCTCTGGTGCACCCCAATGGAAACCCTATCTGGATTCAATTCATGGATTAAGTTGAGCCATGCATCAAGCAACTTTTGATCGACATGCCTTAGATCAGGGAGTCTTATGTAAATAGAAATAGGCTTCGCTAGAAGGTTTGGAGGCTTAACCTCACCGGTTGCATAGACTACTACGAAACTGCCGAAGACGGCCAATATCTCAGATCTTATCGCGAATAATCTCATGATCCTTAGCTGTTCTGTCGTCAAAACAAAAAGACCGCTTTTTCTACCTTGAGCAATTGCCCTAAACATCTCTTCAGTTCTAACCTCCGGATACATGCCATGATCGGTTCTCCTGCCCGTTAGAAGGGTAATGGCATCTGCAAGGGGGCCTACCCTTACGTGTATTATCTCGTCCTCTCTTGTGTTTTCAATTATCCAATCAGCTAATGATATTAGGTCCGGATTGTTCAGGCTGAATGCCCCCCAAGCCTTAGGCTCCTCTGAAACCATTGTAGTAAGTTCTCTTGTCAATGGAGCTGGTTCTATGATTTTAGGCCTTTTTAATTGTCGTCTAGGTCCTATTGGAATAAGAGAAAAGCTGAATAAGGAATTCACTGTCAGAAACACTAGAGTAACAGTTAAGATAAGCTTCCTGTTGTTCGTACGTCCAATAATCCTCTTGTAGCCAAGAGCAGCTATCACTGAGTTCACCAGAGGTGCATGGAGGAAGTACCTCGAACCATAAGTGAAGAGGATTGAAAAGAAACCTAGGAAGCTCCCGATAAACAGCCTCCCTTTGAGCTTCTCCTTAAAACAGGCATAAATCCCAAGAGGGAGCAGGAGAAGGGTCGGGATGCTCATGGATAGGAACCCGAGTATTTGGAATTTTCCTCTGGCCAAGTTTGCTCTGAGAGCATCGAGGTTGTTGAGGATGTGGAAAGCCCAAGGGAAGAAGAGTATCAGGGAAAGGCAAGTCACAAAGGCAGCTTCCTTGAGGTAGCTATGATCCAGTTTATACATGAGAACTGCTGATATTGCTAGAGAAAGCATTATGGTGTAGGGCATGCCTAGGTGGGAGTAAAGGAAGATCGTAAGGAGGGCTGTTGCTATATATCTCCTCTTTTTCAGGAAGAAGTAAAGGAAAGGCATGTACAAAGCCAATATCATAGCGGTAGGGGCCACAGTAAGTTGCCAGCTCCAAAAGCTTCCGTCAGCAGACAAAAGACCTAGAAAGGAGGCCGCAGTTACATCATCGAAGAGAAGCCTGATTATCAACCAAGAGAGGAAGAGGGTCAGAGGATATTGAACTACTGCTATCAGCCTTCCTATTACAACGTAATTCAGCCCAAGGCCATCATGGATCCACCAAATGAGAACGTGCTCGAATGGGGGATATAGCTGAGGTCTTCCTACGGGAGCAAACTCATAATAATCCCAGAGGACTACTCTATCGAAATCAGCGTACATCTTCCCCATCAGAAGGTGGTAAGGTGTGTCAAAGCCAAAGGGAAGCATGTTCCTTTTTGAAAACAGCAGGATGAAGTGAGCAACAATAATTGCGATCGAAGCCCAATCTAATAGCTTTAGGTAGCCAAACAATCTTAGATAGCGTTTTATTTCGCCCAAACCATTTCCCCGTATTTTTCTAACATTTCACAATTTAATTGTTGAATGCCAAGATAACGGCAAAAAGGTTTCACATAATAGAGCTAAATAAACGTTTGTTTCAGAGGATATTGCAACGCACTGAAACGCAAGAGGCATGTCCAAATATGGATAAGGCATAAATCTCAAATGGTCTAAAAACATAAACTGGACCTTAATTGAAACCAGTTCCATGGACTAGAGTCCAAGATTGGAGGTGTTTTGCTTGTGGAGAGTGCTGTAAATGGTTTTTGGTTCCTCTAAGAGCAGATGAACTTGCAAGGATGCTTCATACGTTCGGAGAATGGGCCATTGAGTTCAAGGTGGGAAAAGCCTACATTAGAAGGACCTCTTCCAGGTGCATATTTCAGTATAAGATGCGGAATAAGTGGCTTTGTCTCCTACAGGAGATGGATATGAAGCCTGTTGCATGTAAACTTTGGCCTTTCATCCCATTATCAAAGCCAAAATATGGCAGAGATGAGGAAGCCATCTTTGAGCATTCAGGAGAACGCTTCTACATTTATTTGGATCCAAGATGTCCAGGAATAACTTACGGAAAGCCATCAGTTCATTTCTTCCAGAAAGTATTGCCAGAAGTGGTAGAGCTAAGGCTTGGCACTAGGACACATCAAGACTTCACAACATCCCACCTTAAAAGACCGATTCGAGAACAATTGTTTCCAATGCTTACTTTAAGCATAACCGACTACCAGATAGCAGAATTCGCAAGGAGCATCGAGTTTCAGGATTATCTGATAAATCAATTGTCTGCTCATCGGAAAGCCTCAATGTCAAGGGAGATCTCATCTTACATATATGATAGGAGAATCTAGAGCTATTAAATGGATTTTCCTAAGTCATGGGATGATCTAAAGGTTATTGAACTAAAACTACCAATTCTTAAAGCGAAATCTTTTGTAGGGCATTTGCCGGCATGCCCAGCTTTCTATTTTTTGGTTTTTGCGGCTTGAGACAATAGGGTTCACGCTGTGAATATGTGAAAGATTTTAATCATAATTCCAAGTAAGATTCAATAACCATGATAACAAGAGCAATGGAAGATTACCTAGAAGCGATCTATTGGCTCTCTAAGGAAAGAGGATCAGCAAAGATCTCTGATATATCACAAACGATGGGTGTAAGGCTTCCAAGCGCTAGTGAGATGATGAAGAGGCTGAAAGCCGAGGGACTTGTTGAATATGAACCTTATGGCGAGGTTACCCTAACGGAAAAAGGTATGGAGATAGCAGCAAGGATAGCAGCGCGTCATGAATTGCTTGCAGATTTCTTTAGGGCTTTAGGTGTGGAGGAGAAGATTGCGCTGGAAGATGCATGCAAAGTTGAACATGACCTTCATCCAGACACGCTTGAAAAGCTTAGGAAGTTCATCAAGTTCATATCCGAAAGGTCCATATTTTCCGAGTTTTCCAAACAAACATCTGATGAGAAAGAAGGTTAACTCAGATTCTTTTTATAGAATAAGCATTTACCATAGGGAAGTGGCTCAAGTCATAGTCTCGAGGGACCTAAAAAAGAGATTTGGCAGGGTTCAGGCCCTAAGAGGGACCTCCTTTTCAGTGACTAAGGGATCAGCAACGGCTCTACTGGGGCCTAACGGCGCGGGCAAGACCACTACTCTAAAGATATTGCTTGGTCTGCTTAAACCTGATTCAGGAAAAGTCGAAGTATTCGGAATGGATCCTTGGAAGAGCGGAGACAGAATAAGGAGCATTGTAGGGGTTCTTCACGAGAGGCCGGTCTATCCTGAGTGGACCAGCGTGAGGAAGCTGATAAGGTACGCCGCTCGACTTCGAGGACTAGGAGAAATGGATGAGAAAAGGGCAATAAAGCTCTCTGGGCTAGGGAAATACGCTGATGTGAGGATATCTTCCCTATCCAGGGGATATTTGCAAAGGCTTGGGATAGCCCTAGCAATACTTGGAGATCCTGAACTTCTCCTCCTTGATGAGCCTACCGCTAACCTAGATCCGGCTGCCAGAATGGAGATATTACACCTGATATCACTTTTAAAGGAGGAACTGGATGTTACCGTGCTAATCTCCTCTCACATAATTCCAGAGCTGGAAATGGTTTGCGATTCTGCTATATTCATAAATGAAGGCTTAGTTCTTGACAAAGGAAGCTTAGATGAACTTGCTAGAAAGCATAATTCCAGAGCAATAATTACTGTAAAAGCGAAAAAGCCTAGAGAACTTGCTTCTAAATTAATAGGGGAAGAATTTGTGAGATATATTGAAATAATCCCTGACGGAGTGAAGGTTGAAGTCTTACCTGGAGAGTTATCCACTTTAGAGCTGACAATTTCGAGACTTTCTAATGAATATGGAATTGAAGAGATAAAATCAGCCATTGGAAGGCTCCAAGACCTTTATTGGAAGGTGATAGGAGTTGCTAGATGACTTAAAATCGTTCACGCATAGGATGAAGCTGCACTTTGAATTCATACTCGCTAGGTACATGCTTGTCTATGGAGCTGTCGCATTCATTGCTTCGATAATCAATGCATACCTAGTTATACCTTCAATATTGGAGCAAATAGTGATCTCATCTATACGAACTCCATATAGCACAGTTATCTCATCGACTGCTAGCTCTGTAGGTTTCTCCCTAAACTTAGCCCATCTGGTCTTCAGCATAGTCTCTCTTTCTTTGGCAGCATCAATGGCTAAAGAACTGAGTTCAACATCCCTGTTCCATCTATCACAACCGCTAAAGAGGTCTGAGTATGCAACCTCCTGGCTATTTGCAATAACGTGGTTTCCGTCCCTTCTTATGGCTCTCTCCCTTTTTGTCCCCATCTCTTGTTTTGATCCTAGGCTCTTACTTAGAGTTGGCTTTCAACCAATGTATCTCAGGCTTGTTGAAGATATCTTGACCTTCTCAATATTCTGTTGGGCTGCGTTGAGTAGGAGACAGGGGATTGTCGCATTTGTTGGACTGTTTTTCATCCTAATTTTCCCATATTTATCGCTGGTAATAATTAGTTTGATATTCTACGCCATTAGAGCCACAAATCCACCAAACTTTTTGTTAACGATGTATCAGGTCATATTCCCTTCGACAGCTTCGAGCCTCTTTCAAGGTTTGACGGGATCCTCAGCAATTAATCCAATGACAGCCTCTTATGGGACTCTCGTGATCTCAGCAATAATTCAGCTAGCCTATTTGCTTTACTTTACTGGAAGATTTGAGGTGAAATAATGTGTTAAAGGCAGCAGGAAAACTCCTTATAGTCTTTGGCTTGGCTGCTTTGGTATCTATGGCTGTGTTTGAAGGAGTTTCAAGGAGAAGAGTCCCCTACTACTATATAGGCAGAAGAGGATGGGGTGGCTCAGCTTGGGTTGATTTAGGCAATAAAAGTGCGTTCATAATAACGAGTTCTTGGTTTAATCCACCAGTAGTAGAAGGAGTATCGTACGAGTTAGAATGTAGGGCGTCTATTTGGTTGGGAAGGTTTAAACCTTCCCCTCCCCTGCCTAACGCCTCCATACCAGGTGTCTTAACCAATATTACAATATACGAGATGAAGCTATACGTAATTAACAAGTCAGCAGCTGGAGCGGGAGGATTTATTTGGGGAATGCTGCTATCATCAAAGCTGCCTGATGCATTGAAAGTCTTAGAAGAATATTCAGAGGTTAGCGTGAATCTGGAGGAAGAATCTCAATTAATAACCCCAAAGCCCCCGTTCAGGTCTTATAGAGCCAAAGCACCCCTTAGACGATCAAATGAAGAGAGAATGGCGATTTTCATAATGTTATCTAATGCTACAAGCGGCTCAAGGGAACCGGACATAGACCTTGAACTCCTGATGAAGATAGAACCTAGCCTACAACAATACGCTAGAGGGATCTATTTACTCTTGGCTGGAATTTCTTTAGTAGTGCTGCACTATTTAAGAAACCCTCAGGAAGCAGAGGATCTATTGAGGAGAATTAGAAGAAAGTTCCTTCTTCTCTCTGGGAAATCAGCCAGAGAAAGTAGTTCATGAAGGCTAGTAGGAGCAATGGATACCTGGATAGAGGGATTTTGCATTCAACGTATTCCTCTACTTTAGTCTTCATTTCAACCCTTCCAACAACCTCACTTACTTCGCTTGCCAACTTTTCCAGGGATTGAACCAAGTTCTCAACTGTTTCAGCAGTATGTTGCTCCCCTCCAGTTCTTTCGGCGATAAACTTAGTTTCAAGCTCCCCTTCATCGCCCCTCGGCCCAATATATACGGAAAATATAGGGATTCCAGCATCGGAGAATTCGGAAAGAATTTTTCTGTACTCCTGCACGTCTGCTGGCAGACCATCTGTGACAAACACTAGAGCGCAAGAGATGTTGAAATACGTATATGCCCTAAGCCAAGAAAGGGCTGTCATTAAAGGAGTGCTATACATCGTCCCTCCCTCAGGTTTAAGCCGAAAAACAACCCCTTTAACCTCATCTCTATTCTCAGTTATGGGCACTTGAGCGACTAATTTGCCCGAGAATGCAATTAAACCGACGTCTATTCCTTCTGGGAGTTCCATTAAAAAGGTTTGAATGGCTCTTTTTGCTGCTTCGATCTTAACCCCTCCCGGGATAGTACCAGACATGCTACCAGAAACATCAATAGCAATGACAACAGCTGGATTTGCCACTCTATATGAATATTCTACTTCTCCAGTGACATATCTTACAACCCTCTTTCTAACAGTTACGGTAGGCGAGGCGAGAGCTATAGATGCAAGAACTAACAAGCAAACCTTCAAAAGGGTCCTTTTTCTATTTTTCCTTGGCTTTTCCCTAGCAATTATGGAAATAAGAGGATATCGGAAAACTAGAGAGCTCCTCAGCTTCTTTAGCAACCAATTGTTTAAAATAAGGAGGGCTAGTCCGAAAAAGAATAATATCAGACTTAGGAGAGGATTCTCAAAAGATATTCTTAGCATTAAGCTCCACCCAAAATCTGCAATAAGATTAGAATCCCTAGGATTGCAAGCAGGGTTTGATGTGCTGATTTGTAATCTTTCAGCGTTATCTCAACTGAAAGTTTGTTGGAAGATTCTAGTGCCTTATAGCCAGCTGATCTAGCAGTTTCCTTTGCTAGAGATGAGATTTCTTCGTAAGAAGCCTGATCCAGCCTGAAAAAGTATCCATTAGTCGTCCTAGCCAACTCTTTCATGAGCTTAGGGTCAGCCCTCGTGCCTGAGCCTATTTGAATGGATATGATGGAGTAATTCAACTTCGCTAAGGCTTCAGCGGCATCAAGGGGATCAGATCCCCCATTATTTCCTCCATCGGAAACTAAAACTATAGCACTTGGAATATCGGAGGATTTTGCAAGGTATAAGGCAAAGAGAAGGGCATCTCCTATGGAGGTGTAACTCTCATTGGGACTAAGGGATTTTAATGCATCTTGCGCTCCGCTTGAATTTCCCGCATAAACGAGTTCAGTTGATCCAGAAAACTTTACTAGGCTAATGGTGACATTTGAACCAAATTCTCCAAGGAAATTTTTTAGAAAATCTCTCGCTGCCTCGAATCTGGACCCATATCCCATGCTCTTAGAGACATCTAAAAGTAAGATAACGTTAAGTCCTCCAATCTTATGTGGATCTATCTTGTCAGGTGTGATTTCTACCCTCTGAACCTTTATGAAGTAGGGATCTGCAAGCAAAAGTGCAAGACAAAGCACAAGAGCAAATCTTGAGGTCAAGACAAGCCTGTAAATGTTTCTCCAAGGAGTTATGCCCTTGAAATCCAGCTCCTCTTTCATGTTGGAAATGAGCTTTCTAACCCTAGAATGTAACCATAGGAGGAGGATCCATCCAAGAAAGGAGAAAGGAAGTAAAATCCAAAGATTATCGACTCCAAAATCAATCATCAGGTCTTTCCTCCCTTCCAGCCCCAGATCCCGTCAAACCTCCTTGTTGAAGCTGACAAGTAAGGGGGAGCTGCATAAGGGCCCTAAATCTTCCTATCTGATATGCAAATCTACCAGCACTTGAAGGATTTAGGTTCTTAGACGCTTGTATGGCGGCTTGAACTTCCTGATTTTCAAGAAATTCTCTTAGATCCACATCTATCTGCTCTCCTGCTTCTAGAGAAAGAGCAGTATTCAAGATCTTCTCTACTTCTTCAGGTCTCTCCTTAACCAAAAGGAATAGAGATATGAGCTGATCTAACTCGTCCAAGAGTTCTTCTAGTCTACTTAGGGACTCATTAACAGTGAGTTCATGAGCCTCTGAAAGCAATGAACTTCGATCAATCTCGATGAGATGCTTAATTGAATTACCTACAAGTAAACGGGATTTTATAACTTGAGACTCAACATTGCTCCATAAGCTAAGAGCTTCTGAAACATTTCCTTTGAGAAGGAGGTCCAGTGCATCCATAATTCCTGGCCTAGCCTTATCTAGTAGCGATGCCGTTATACTAGCATTGATTGAAGCTGAAGACACGTTTTCATAGGAATAAGTGGCTTTTAGCAACCTTTCCCTAAGAGAGCCGCCTACAGTTGCTTTAACTGCCTCCTCAACATCTCTGAGGGAGTTAAGAGAGGACTCAGCAGTAGCACCAATATTTGAAATTTCTGCATCGCTTACGTCAGACCAAATCGATTCGTAAGCTAGACTTGAGGATGCATTGATTGATTTCACCGATAGCTCGGCTAAAGGAGCCAGATCTTTGACCCTCTCTGGATTTATCCTCTTCTTACTCTTCATTGATATTAAGGGATAGAAGAAAGCCGTTAACAAGAGTATTAACAGAACAATGATTCCTGCTGTTGCTATTTCTTTAAAGCCAATTCCTCTCGATTTGAGTTTAAGCATATGCCATCTCCCTTGTGCTTACGTACACCCATGCCAATCTAGTCCCAGATTGCTCAACCCCCCTTATTCCCACAAACTCCACGCTAGGAACACTCCATTTCCTTAAAACGGAACCTATCTTAGCCCTGTGTAGTTGTAGCTCTTCAGAAAGTCCTTCTCTATGGAATTCCAAGAAAGAAGCTCCATTCTCAGGATCCAGAATTAAGGAGGATCCGATCCTAGGCAGGGAGATTTCGCTTTTATCCGAAGAAAAAGCTACTCCAACTCCGTTCTTAACCGCTCTCATTGCCCCAAAGAAGTTTGATAGCTCCTCTGGCGTGTGAGCTGTGTCAGTTACTAAGATTACAGGGCTCCTTCTCCTCGCAAGCCTGAGAACTACCTTCTTGATCAGGTCTAGATTTGCCTTTCCTCCAGGCCCTGGCCCCTTACAGATATAGGCTATCGTTGCATAAGCCGCTAGTCCTGGGTCAATGTTGTGGAGCACTAAAGGATCTCCACTTCCTAAAACAACGATAGTAATCCTATCATCTAAGTTTAAGGCAAGAGTGGATAGGAAAGAAATAGCATAAACTGCTGCGGCTAGTTTTTCCTTATAATTCATAGAAGCTGATGCATCTAGAATGAGTACAGATTCAAGGGACCTCTCAGCTCTTCTTTCTCTTAGGATGAACTTCTGTTTGCCATCTGAGCCTATGGCCCTGCTTGACAACCTCCAATCTATGAATCTGAAATCATCTCCTGGTGTATATTCCCTGTAATCCTCAGGCTCTACACCTATTCCTCTAGATTTCACAGCTGTTTGACCTACTAAATAAGGCATTGCTCTTCTTCGGGCGGTTTCAATCAGTTTTCCTACAATTGAACAAAGATTTTCGGAGTTCAACTCTAAGTTATTATGCGCGTGTGCCTTTTTATCTTCACCCGTCTCATTGCAAGATGCCCCGGTTTTATGATGAGAAAGAACTAAGGGGAGCTGTTGTGGTCGATAGTGAGGGGCTCATATACGGGAAAATTTCGAAGATTTCAATTGAGGAGAAAGGTGTAAAGCTCTGTGTAGGCATCGATGTGATGGCTGAGGTTGAAGAGATAGATATCAAGGGATTAGGGGAGTTGTTGAAAGACAAAGTTCCTAAAAGGGCTGAAGATGAAGAAATAATATCTTTAGCAAAATCTTTGGGCATAGAAATCCCAAAGAAATTGGTAAGAAAGGAACTCTCACATGAGAAAGGAATTGTACCTGTTGAAGAGATAGCATGCATAGCGGAGGGCGATGATACCAGAGTGATAGTACTTTCGACCCCTAGAGAGGCCATGTATAGGGGAGTAGGCGAGAAAAATCCGGAGTATACTGATTTGAACAACATAAAGGGGAAAATGGTTATATCCCTTTCCGGCGAGGTTCTCGGCAAAGCAATGGAGGTTGTAGTAAGCGCGAGAAAGCCAGGGATAAGAGTAAGGAGATTATCTGCAAAGAAAATGGTCAATTGGCTGCGATTGCTAAGAGATCTAAGGAGAGAACAAAGAGATACAGCCCTTAGGTTAGAAGAAAAGCTAGATCCTTATAAGAACCCAAAGATACCATTAGAAGAAGCAGAAAAGGTCGTTAGTATGCTCAAAGATGAAGGAATTGACCCTAGTTTGCTCGATAATTATGTAGAGGAGCCAGAAGGACGTTCGTATGTTGATATTCCTTGGGATAGCATTATAAAGATAGGAGATGTAGTTCTGCTAAGGGAATAGCGACGATTATGTCGTTCTAAGGGCTCAAGTAGTAATAAACACTTTTCTCATGATTTGGCCTGATTAGGCTCTCTTTGGCAGTATCGTTATGTCTCCTGTTTCAACGTTGTGAGGTTGCCTTAGAACACAGGCAACTGCTTCTGCTACGTCCTCTGGATCAAGGATTCCCGGTCTTAACCTTCCAACGCTCTCCAATAGCTTTGTTCTAACTGGTCCTAGATAAATTCCAGTTACCTTAACACCAGTCCCCCTTAACTCCGCGCGCTTATTATGTGTCCAATCCCTTGAGCTAGCATTCTAGGCAGAACTTTCATTGTCAAGTAGTAGGCCCCAAAGAAGTTGACGTTCATCATTTCTACAACCTTCTCGAGGGGTATTCTTGTGAGTTCACCGTAATATGCTATTCCTGCGTTATTTATTAAGAACTCAACCCTTGGAAAGTGTGTCATCGTATCCTTATAGAACCTATCCACGTCCTCCGTTTTGGAGATATCTCTAACAGTATAATAACCCTTAACTCCAAATTCTCTCACTTTATTTGTCACTTCCATGAGTTCTCTTTCTGTTCTGGCAAGCAAGGAGAGGTTTGCGCCCTCCTTTGCTAATTTTAGGGCGATAGCCTTACCAATTCCTCTTCCAGCTCCTGTTATCATACCATAAGAACCTTTAAGTTGCATATCGCATCACTTAAGATGGCAAACTATATAGCAATTTCCATTGTTTGGTTTCGGATGTGAAGCTTCATGGAAATCGTTGAGATAGAGGAAATGACTTCAAAAATAATTTCTTCGCTGAATAGGGCCATAATAGGATATGAAAAGGAGCTTAAACTTATCCTAGTTGCTTTACTATCGAATGGACATGTCTTACTCGAAGGCGTTCCTGGAATAGCTAAGACAACAGCAGTAAAAGGATTAGCTAGATTGATAGGCCTTGATGCGATTAAAAAGAAGGAGATAAATGGTGTTCCATTCAATGGCTTAAGTAGAGTTCAGTGCACTCCAGATCTTATGCCCTCAGACATAACAGGGAGTCTGATCTATAATCCAAGGGACCTGAAATTTGAACCAAGATTTGGGCCAATCTTCAGCTATATACTGCTCACAGACGAGATAAATAGAGCCATACCGAGAACTCAATCTGCTCTTTTACAAGCGATGCAGGAGAGGGAAGTAACGATAGGAGATAAGACATATAGCCTGGAGTTCAGGGATAAAGGGAAGTTCTTTTTCGTGCTTGCTACACAGAACCCTGTAGAATATGAGGGAACCTATCCTCTTCCTGAGGCACAGCTTGATAGGTTTCTAATGAGAATCGTTATGGAATATCCCGAAACTCTGGAAGAAGAAAAACAGGTACTTAGACTCCACATGGCAAGGCTAAGAGAGCCTATAGAGGAGTTAGATAAAGTAGTAGAGCCAGAATGGATCGTAAAAGCACAGGAATCTATAGCCATGAACGTAAGAGTCCCAGAATCCACTTTAGAATACATCACTCGAGGAATTAGGTATACCAGACCCGAAATGTTTGAGCCAATGAGGGAGTCCCTGCTTTTAGGTGCAAGTCCGAGGGCTGGAATTTATCTGATGAGGGCTGCAAAGGTTCATGCTGCTATGAGAGGGAGCGAAGAAGCCCTTCCAGAGGACGTTGATGCTGTAGCATCTGCTGTCTTGAACCATAGGTTAATACCAAATCCTGAGAAGCTAGTTGAACTCAGGATGAGCGGAGTAACCTTTACTTCATCTTACAAGATAGCAAAGGAAGCAATAGATCTTGCTCTAAGCACTGCAAGAAGAGAATTGTGATAATTCAAATTTACTATATCGTTTGAGACTTGAAAACAAGACAGGGCTAGAACACTTTAAACTGAAAATCTCAGTGGATTATTAGGCTAGCAGTTATAACAATCGTTACAAACAACGTTAGCAAGGTATACTTATAGTTCTTAGCCAGGGAGAAGTAAACTACTGAGAGAACCGCTCTTAAGTAAGGGGTGAACATGAGGACAGCCAATCCCAGAGACATTAGGTTGAAGTAATTTGGCCCTTTTACTGCAGAACTAATCGTATTTAGGGAATAAATGAAGAAATTCTCCTCTTTAACGACCAAACTTCGGTCTAAATCTATGTAGATGTTATTGCTACTAGATATGTACAGAATAAGTCCCAATACTTCCAAAGAAAGTGCCATTATGACGCAGATAAGGAGCGTATATCCTATTATCAATTCAAGGACCACAGGTTCACGAGACAATTGCCATCACCCCTTTGTAGATCATCTGGACTATGAGATAGATCAGCACTACGATAAAGAGCAGTCGAACAGTTTTATTCGACAATTTATTTAGGATACGCGTCCCTAAAAGGGATCCAATCGTTGTACCTATAGCCATAGGAGCAGCGAGCAACAGATTGATAAAACCTGAAGCTATAAACACGCTTGATCCAGCAAGGGCTGTCATGCCTATTATGAAGTTGCTGGTGGAACTCGATACCTTGGATGGCATCTTAAGGATTAATTCATGTATAGCTACCTTAAATGCCCCAGCTCCAATCCCAAGCATTCCCGCAGCTAAACCGGCAATAACCATTCCTAGACCTCCCCACAATGCGTTGGTTATCTTGTAACGGACTTCTCTGCTAATAGCTTCGTCATAATAGGATCCCTCTAATTCGAGCCATCTAGAAAGTGTATCTTGAACGGTGTTTTCGTGAACCTCCTCTGTTATCTCACGCCTAATTCCATAGAAGGACGACATAAGGAAAGCCGCAAAGAAAAAGTAGAGATACTTGCTAGGTGCGAGGAGCGAAATATATGCTCCAATTATGGCTCCAGAAACTGTGAATATTTCTAAGTACATTGATGCCTTTATGTTTGTGAGTCTCTCTCTAACATAGGCCGAAGCCGATCCACTCGAGGTTGCTATAATTGTGATCATGCTGTTCGCTATTGCATATTTTACCGGGATTCCTATTGCTACAAGAAACGGGATCATAATCGATCCCCCACCAAGTCCTGTTATAGCACCAAGGAAGCCTGCGAAGGCCGAAGCTAAAAGTACTGTGATTATATTTGCCATATGACAGCAGAACTCCAAGGTTTCTTTAAATTATTGCCTTGAACAGAGCCGTTGGAATTGAGCTATTGGATCTTTGTTGAATCGTAGAGACTACGCTTGATCCAACATAGCTAGCTGATCCTGTTTTGTTTCACTTTTAAGAAATCAGAAGCTTTCATCAAGATAATATAATACTTGTGAGTGCTTCTTGAGGTGCACGCGGGTGATACTAGAACAGTTTCTAGTGTTCGTAGTTGCCATATTCATAGGCATAATCTCATCTATGGTAGGAATAGGCGGAGGAGCCTTAATGGTTCCCATAATGGTTCTTCTTCTGGGAATAGAGCCTCATCAAGCTGTAGGAACAAGCCTTCATGTAATCATCCTGACGGCAACGTCTTCGACGATAGCATATTACATGCAGAGAAGGATTGATTTCAAGACCGGATTGTTAATGCCCCTGATGACAATACCAGGATCGGTTCTTGGGGCATATACTACCAAATTCATCTCACCAAAGGGGCTTGTTGGAGTTTTCGGTGCTTTCTTAATGTTTATTGCTTTGAAAATGATCAGTTCCAGAGAAAAAGCGAGTAAGGGCGTCGAAAGAAATAGATATGAGACAAAAAATGAGGAAGAGGAATCCATAAGGATACTGACGGACAGGGATGGAAACGTCTTCAAGTATAAGCCAAGGCTAAAACTTGGCCTATTGCTTGGCTTAGTTGCTGGTTTTGCATCAGGGTTTTTAGGAATAGGTGGAGGAGCGCTTGTCGTTCCTATCCTAAATTTGGTTGTTGGGATTCCTATTCACATAGCAGTTGCAACTTCCATGTTCATAATGATATTCTCATCAACCTTCGGGGCAACAACCCATCTTTTAATGGGGAACGTAATTCCGGAGTATGTAGTTTTACTTGGGATAGGTGTCATATTGGGAGCTCAGACAGGTGCAAGGATTGCTAAGAAACTGAAGGCATCTAAACTTAGAATGGCCTTTGCATTAGTTCTAATGTTTATAGGGCTAAGAATGCTGCTAAAGGCCTTAGGCTAATTCTTCTTGACGAATTGCTATATCCCGTGCAAATGAGCCCAAAATTAACATATTTAAGCTACGTACTAATTACTGGGCCCCAATCAATTGCTTCGCAAAAGATTTTTTATCCTATTACTTAAAGGCCTTGAAATCAACCCTAGTTATACTATTCCTCCAATCAGGATCGAAAACGGTTCAGATATGAACGGCAAAACAATCAAAGAGCTAGAAGAGCAGGGAATTTTCGTACAAAGCATACTAGATGAGGGAAGATGCATCATACCTCCTAGAGATCGCATTATAAAACAGAATGATGTGGTCTTGCTACAGTTTTTAAGCTCAAAACCATTTTAACCCACAGGAACAGGCGGGGGAGGAGGTCTAAACTCGAAGGGATCCACAAAATATTTCGGAACCCAAGGAATGAGGGATGAATAGATGTTCATCCATCCTGTTATGGTTGAAAGGATGAATGTAGCTATAATGGCCTTATTTACTTCTAATCCATAAATTATCCTAAAAATCTTATAGAATAAATAGGTCTCCCAAGCAAGAAAAATCGAAGTAATTACCAGTACGTCCCACGGCCTAAATTCATAGATATTATAGAGTTCTTGGGTTACCTTAACTCCAAGAGAAGCTAAATACCTAGATGACTTTGCTCCTGAGAGATCAAAGTTTACTATAACCTCTGGAGGAAGTCTGAAGAGATGTGTGGCGTACATAGCTATGACTCTAAAACATTCAGGGACAAGTGTCGCTGAAAAAGCCGTAATTGCCGAGGATAAGTAAGCTTCTCCCTTCAATCTTTCTCCTACTACCTTCATAACAAAGATTCTGCACAATATCATGGCAATTAGAAATCCAGGAACAACAAGAAGGGATTTTATTACGGCTAAGTTAAATGCTCTATCCTCAACAATCCAAATATCAGCAGAAGTAACCCATTGAGGGACATTTAAGTAATTATATCTAATTCTAGCAGAAACAAGATAATTTCCAATTATTATCAAGGATGACTGAAGGAGCCACAGCAGAAAGAAAACTTCTAGTTTAGAGGCCCTTGAAATCCTTGAAAACATCTTCTCTGAACCTAGACTTGCTTTAAAGAACTCTCTAAACGAGTATAGGGCCTCTTTACCAAGTATAGGTCTTTCAGAGTCCTTCATATTCTTTCATTACTGTAAAAACATTTGACTTTTTAACAATAATGTCAGAGGTAGCTAAGGCTCTATTGAGGATAGGAAGGAGGTTAGGCTTCCTACATTAAGTTTAGATAATCTCAATAACCATTTTAGAAGGATTAAAAACATATAACCTGCTGCTCACAGCATGTTGAGTCTTTCTAACCTCTATCTTTGAATAATTCTTTCTGATGCCTTGGGCTCTCATGCATGCTCTTTGATCTGGCTTAAATTCCACCGTATATTTCGGAAGTGATGGAAATTCCCAGAAGAATTGGAAAATTCAAACTTTTTAGAAAGAAAGAGAGTAGTAGTTAATGAGAGCGTTAAAAATCCTTTTAGTAATGTTCTTATTAGTGAGCATATGCATGCCTCCTCTATTAATAGCTTTAGCAGATGAGCATCCCGGTCCTCAAGGTCCTTCACGTCAAAAACCTAAGATTCCTTTTGAAGAAGAAGTACGTAGAGCCCGTCGCAGCGCACGCCGATGGAAGAGAGCTGTGACTGCTTTTCTCACAATAACCGGTAATCCTAAGAATTGGGTTGGTGCCAAAAGTGGGGAAGAGGAATCACTTTTCTAGGAAATACTTATGAGCCAGTTCCAAATGGAGCTGTAAGCGACCGACGCCAGAGATGGCGTAATACATAAGGGTCTTCATAGCAACTGATAGTCTTGAAAACGCTAACATTTTCAATTTAGCCAGTTAAAAGAAAAGATGTAAGATCTAGTCATTATGCGATGTATTTCATAGGAGATCCTCTTTCTTTCCTTTCATTCTTTGGATTTGCGTAGATCGCGGGAGCCTTCACACGCCTTTCAAATTCTTCAGCCATTCTCCTGTAGCTCTCAAGCTTTCCAGCTAGGCTTGGGCCTACTTTCTTCATAGCCTCATTAAAATGCTTCATACTTATCTTAAGTTGATCTACGTGTTTCTTAGCATCCTCTGGGTTTGGGTACTTGGATATTAATTCCTGTATTGCCAACATGGCTGCGGTGTTACACAAAGCCTCAAGATCAGCTCCAGTATATCCCTCAGTAAGCTCCGCCAACCTGTTAATGTCAACATCTTCAGCAAGAGGCTTGTTCCTTGTATGAACCTTTAGAATCTCCTTTCTTGTCTCCAAGTCCGGAGGAGAGACGTATATCAATCTATCAAATCTTCCTGGTCTTAGAAGCGCAGGATCTAACAGATCTGGCCTGTTTGTTGCTGCTATTACAACTACGTTCCTAAGCTCCTCTAAACCATCAATCTCCGTTAAAAGCTGGCTAATAATTCTTTCAGTTACCCTTGAGTCTCCTATCCCAGACCCTCTCATGGGAGCTATGGCATCTATCTCATCGAAGAATATTATGCAAGGAGCTGCCTGTCTAGCCTTTCTAAAGATCTCTCTGATGGCTTTTTCGCTCTCTCCAACCCACTTGCTTAAGATCTCGGGCCCTTTAACGCTAATGAAGTTCGATTCGCTTTCATTTGCAACGGCCTTAGCCAATAGGGTCTTACCGCATCCAGGAGGTCCATATAGAAGGATCCCCTTTGGAGCCTTTGCTCCGCTCTTCTCGAAAAGCTCTGGATATTTTAGAGGCCACTCTATTGCCATCCTTAATTCCTCTTTAACCTTCTCAAGACCACCTATATCTGTCCACTTCACATTTGGTACCTGTATCACAACCTCTCTAAGGGCGCTTGGCGTTATGTCCTTCAAAGCTGTTAAGAAGTCGTCCATTGTAACCACAAGTTTGTCTAAGACCTCTGTGGGAATCTCTTCCTGCTCTATGTCAATTTTTACTTCAGCAAAAACTCTTCTCAAGGCTCTCATTGCAGCCTCTTTCGCAAGGGCAGCAAGATCTGCACCTACGAACCCGTGAGTTAAGTCTGCAAGCTTCTCAAGGTCCACGTCATCGGCTAAGGGCATTCCTCTTGTGTGAATTTGCAGGATTTCTAGCCTTGCGTTCCTGTCTGGGACTCCTATTTCAATCTCCCTGTCAAACCTTCCTGGTCTCCTCAGGGCTGGATCTAAAGCATTTGGCCTATTCGTTGCTCCTATTACGATAACCTTACCCCTTGCCTCAAGACCATCCATTAAAGTTAGAAGCTGAGATACGATTCTTCTCTCAACTTCTCCGGTTACTTCTTCCCTCTTTGGGGCTATAGCATCTATTTCATCTATGAATATGATACTAGGAGCGTTATCCTCTGCTTCTTTGAAGATCTTCCTTAAATTCTCTTCACTTTGCCCGTACCATTTGCTGTTGTGCATCACATGTCCATAGACCGTGATGAAGGTCCCTGTGCTGGTCCCTATATCGTAGAGTTTCCTTTCTTCCTTCACCACTAATACATTAGTAACCTTATCGAGCAAGATCTTGCGATTTATTATCGCGTTTAGGAGATCTAGGAAGAGCCTTTCTTCTTTAGTCATTTTTTCTTTGTTCTCAGAAAGTATGTTAGCCACTTTCTTTAGCGTAAATACGGTAGGTCTTTTCCTGAGGTTTAGATATGGCTCAAGGCTCCAGTCCTCCCCATAAGGGATACCTAACCTCCTTAGAATTTTCTTAGCTATAGAAAGGAGCTCTCCAGGAACGTATTCGAATGACCTACCGGAGACCGGAATGGGCTTTAGCTCTGGTAGCTTCCCGGTAAGCTTCTTAAACCACAAGAGGTTAAACTTCCCCTTAATCACTATCTTATAGACCCTGCTGATTCTAGTCCTGTGCTCGAATGGTCCTTCGATTACGAGTCCTCTGGCAAGACCGTAAGCAGCAATCAAGCTCAGCACTTCCCTCTCCTTACTATATATTACAGCCGAGTGACTTTCTTTTGTCCCATCAGTTGAGTAGAGCCCGTAAACAAAAGCTCCGTATGACTCTGGGCTCGATCTAGACAGCCAATTCAGGATGAAATCCTTGTATTCCTTCTTTCCTTGCCTGAATCCCAAGTAATTGAGAAATCTAGCAAGATCTCTGTTATAAATAACTGATCTAATGTTCTTCCCTGACCTGTAAGTGCTTATCTTATGAATTCCAAAGAGTTTTCCAGCTAACTGCCTCCAAGTGGCATGTTGCTTCTCATCTTGACCGCAGAAGACCACTCCATCCCTTCCGATGTGGCCGTCTCCAGCCACAAGTCCTAGAAACAGCGAGAGCTCTGGGGTTAGGGATTTGGGTACCACAATGCTCCCATCAGATTCCCATTCTATGGCTGGATCTTTTAGATCGAGAACCGCGACCAGGCAATGATCACCTTCTTTTAGATCCTTGGCCATCTTCCAAGACAATCCAGCATCATCAAGACATAGGAACGGATGATTTTCAGATACCTCATACTCTATCTCTCCGAATATAATCTTGTAAACTTCTGGAACCCTAACCTCAGTTAACTCCTCTATTTCTGAGGGACAAACTTTCAACCCTGGATTGCTTAGGGATAAGATTTGTCCTGAGGAGTTGAAAGTTCTATGAACTTTATCTTCCTCAAGTAGCATTCCTTTTCTCTCTCTAAATAGTTGAGAGACAGTTTTTATCTCTCCATCCACGATAAGTGGTGTCTTCCCATCTATACACATTATCTCTGGACCGCTTATGCTTATGAAATGCGCGTTACTTTCATTTGCAACGGCCTTAGCTAATAGGGTCTTACCGCATCCAGGAGGTCCATATAGAAGGATCCCCTTTGGAGGCTCGATTCCAAGCTTATGGAAGAGTTCAGGATGCCTAAGCGGTAGCTCAACCATCTCCCTTATCTTTTGAATGGCCTCATCTAGACCTCCAATATCCTCATATGTGACCCTTGGAATCTTCCTCACTAACTCTGGAGCTGGAGTCTTGCTAACCACAACTTCAGTCTGAGGAGTGACGATTACAGCATCTGCAGATGGCTGAATAGAGGTAACAATGAAATCGACCCTAGTTCCCATTATACTAACTGGAATGCTGTTTCCTCTGGCTAGAGCCATGCCCTCTAACATTCTAGACAAATAGCTCTCAATTCCGACTATTCTCAGCGCCTCGGTAGGTGCGAAAACTATCTTCTTAGCAGGTTTTGCCTTAACCTTCCTTATCCTCACGAAATCATCTATTCCAGCGCCAGCATTCCTTCTGGTATAACCATCGATCCTAATCACGCCTTTTCCATAGTCCTCAGGATATGCCGGCCATACTATGGCTACTGCCCTATTCCTTCCAACGATCTCAATTACATCGCCAGAACTCAAACCAAGTTCTTCCATAGCTTTTCTATCAACTCTAGCAATGCCCCTTCCGACGTCCCTCGAATGAGCTTCAGCAACTTTTAGGGTAATTTGCTTCCTTTCTTCATTCAATTTCGATCACCTAAATTAAATTCTTTTCAAAATAAAAATAAGTACAAAAAAGAGGGAAAAAATTCACTCTACGTTAATCTTAGTTCCAGAAGGCCTAACCTCTCTTTTTGCCTTGAAAGTAACCTCTAACACGCCGTTGTTGTACCTAGCTTTCGCACTTTTTACGTCTACCTCGATTGGAAGATCAACGCTTGCCTTGTACTTTCTGTCACCTCTTTCAGCCCTTATCTCAACACTTTTCTCTGTTGCTCTAAGATCTATATCTCTCTTTTCCACGCCAGGCATCTCAGCAATTACTTTGACCTCGTTGGTCTTGTCGTCTACCATTACATCAACGAAGGGAGTTCTGAAGCCCTCGACTTCCTGCACTGGAGGCACGTTGCCAAAAGTCCTGACTACCGGCTTTCCTTCTGGTCCCATGGTTATTGAGAATCCGTATACGTAGGGTCCAAAGGTTTTTCCGGTCTTTATTGAAGAAAATTCTCTGTCTAGCATTCTCTCCATTCTTCTAAATTCCTCTTCTATCTCATCAAATACCTTTCTAATCCATCTGTCCCAGTACATCCCAATCACCCCCTTCTACTTTCTACTCGGATAATTAACCCCAGATTACATATATAAAATTTCTCCCCAATTCGAAGATAACATGCTAGGAGGATTTTCTTGAAATTTTATTAGTTTTCTTAAGCTCTAGGCTAGGTAATACCACCCATTGTTTCTTTTATAGTCCTCAAAACCTCTCTTTTCAACCACAACAGATAGGACTGGGACTCTTCGAGCAACTTGATACCTTTATCTATCTTAGCTAAGAGTTCAGCGGACCTCCTCACCTTTTCCTCAAAGGAATTGCAGCGCTTTATTCTGGTCAGTTCTTTCCTTCCTTCTGTTAGAATTTGAATTACATCTCTATCAAAGGAAGGCTTAACTTGCGAGGTAAGATTGGATGCAGAAATTCTGTGGATGCTATCTCCAAAACAAAGGGAGAGAAATATGTTCTTTTTCAAACGATAATATCTTCTAGGGAGAGCATTTATGTCGCTTATCATTTCATAACTTTCAAGAAATCCCTCATCTTCTAGTTTTTTCAGATGTTTAAGAATGGCGGTTTGGGAGGCCATATCTCTAAGCTCTTTCCTAAGTTCAAACAAGTATCTTGGCTGTTCGGAAATAAGCTCAATGATCCTTCTTCTTATCTTGTTTGAAAGTATTTCGAATATTGTCTCAAGATCCTCTTCCATTTGTCCTCCAAGTTCGTTTTGAAGAAGAACCAATATATAAGTTTGGGTGTAGTATTCATTAAGAAAGATCTTGCGTAGACTGAAGATAGATAGCAGATTTATCGGAGAAAGAGGTTGAACTACCTATCAGAGGCAGAGAGGCAGTGCTTACAATTGCTGTTCCAAACGAAAACGGCAAAACCTACTCTGAGACCATGAGAATCCTAAATGGCGTCCTAAAGTTAAAACTGAATAACTCTCCTGTATATAGAAGTCAAGCCTTGAGGTATGTAAGGATCCAAGGAAGTTTTTAGATCTTAGTATATTGTTCTGATCATTCTGTCAATTCTTCAACCTCTTTCTTACCTTCCTCCAGCTCCTTAACCTGCTCTCTATCGAACTTCAATAATAGGGCTAAGAACTCACCTACATGTGTCTTTTCTTCCTTTGCTATATCTAGAAGGATCCTTTTGATGTTTTCATTTTCAGTAGCCGCTGCCATTTGTTCATAGAGGTTTATGGCATCGAGTTCAGCGATTATTCCAGCTCTCAAGATCTCCTTATCCAAATCCTCCTTTTTTAGGAGATTAAGGTTGATAGGTAACTTTGATAACATGTTTCCTCCCAATTCCTCCAAAACCTGTTTTAACTTAAATCTTCCCTAAAATTACATCACTTAAACGTATTATTGAGTCGTATGTTAGATTCTTTCCCTTTTTGTCAAAGAAACTAGTTCCCTTCTCTTTATGTTTAACTCCTATAAAAGACCCTAAGATTTTTCTTGGCTGCGAATTCGTTACCATTATAACGACGAAATATCCTTTAGGTATCGGAGACGATGAGATTTCTAACTCTAGGTCTCCTGAAATGCATTCAATGCGCAAGCAATAGCTTATGCCTGAAACTAAGAGGAAAGGAGAAGGAATTTAGATCTAAAGATGTTAGCGATATACCTGTAACAGGAGCTCTGGAAGAGATTCAGGAAGGTATTGTAGTTTGTGAGAGCTGTTTCTTCTATTATACGATAGGAGTACAAGGTCTAGGGATTCTGGATGCTTCTCCTGCTCATTTTAGAGATCCTTTGAA
>Ga0190286_1000205_pt1 | contig 27647 bp, 22 predicted proteins | sample 48691834_MG_FD_183241 | JGI IMG/M metagenome (GOLD analysis project Ga0190286, IMG submission 183241) | Hydrothermal vent microbial mat bacterial communities from Southern Trench, Guaymas Basin, Mexico - 4869-18-3-4_MG | ecosystem: Environmental > Aquatic > Marine > Hydrothermal vents >... | reverse complement strand
ACACTTAAAGAAAAGGAGACAATAGCCAGAACTTTATGCACTAAAAAGGAAGAAAGAGTTCGACGAGATATCTCTACTTTTTCCTTTCCCTGAAGGTAGGAGATTATAGTAAATAGAAGCACAGCAAAGGTGGAAGTTTTAATTCCTCCCCCCGTGGAGCCGGGAGAGGCTCCTATGAACATGAGAAAGATGAGAAGGAGATAGGTGGGTTCCCGAAGCAAGGATATGTCCACCGTAGAGAAACCAGCAGTTCTGGCAGTAACGGATTGGAAGTAGGAAGCCAGAAGCGCCTTACCAGGTTGGTGAGGTAATATGTTTCGCTTCTCCAGAAGAAGAAAAAGAAAAGTCCCTACCACCAGGAGGGAGAGGGTGGTAAGCAGAACTAAGCGAGAATGGAGGGAAAGACGCACAAATTCTCCTTTAATTTTTCTATAAAGAAAACGCATAAAGTCCTGAATTACCAGAAATCCTAATCCTCCCAGGATGATGAGGGTGGTGATGGTGAGATTAAAACCTAACTTGTCCTGAAAATCCTGAAAACTATTGGTAAAGAGGGAAAAACCTGCATTACAGAAGGCGGATACAGCATGAAAAATACCGTAGTAAAAAGACTTTAAGGGATTGGCAAGGTAATGATGGAAGAAGAGAGTTAAGATACCTGCTCCCACTGCTTCTAAGAAAAAAGTGGTAAGGAGCATTGTCATTATAAGTCTTCCCAACCTTCCCATCATCTCGTAATCCAGCACATCCTTAAGAACCGCTCTTTCTCTCATTCCCATCCCTTTTCCCAGAATCAGAGCAAAGAAAGAGACAAAGGTCATCAATCCTAATCCGCCTATCTGGATTAAAAGCAGGATAATGCATTGCCCGAAGGTGGAAAAAACTTTAGAAATATCCACTACTGTAAGTCCAGTAACACAGGTAGCCGAAGTGGCAGTGAAGAGCCGGTTAATGAAACTTACTCCCTCCTTTACGGTAGCCCGGGGGAGGGAGAGAAGCAGGGTCCCTACTATGATGATAGCCAGATAAGTGATAATTACTAACTGACTTGGCTTTAATCGTAGATAAATTAAGGATTTATGAATTCCGATTAATTTAAGGAGAATATTGAAACTCAGGTATATCTGTATAGGGATAAGATAGCCTGTTTGGGGAGTAAAGTGATGGGTCCTCTCCAGGAATCCTATAATTTTGCCACTATTAATTAGCCAGCTGTAAAGCAGAAACATTATCACCAAAAGGATAAGGAGAGCGGTTTCCGCCAGGTTGTTTCTTAGAGTCTTAAGATTTAATCCTTCTCTTATCCATAGGAAAAGAAACTCTAAGAGAAAAATTAGAGCAAAGGATAATTGAAGATAGTGAAAAACTTGGAGAGTGAGAGAATCCAGCGAGAATCCATACTCTATTACCAGGATGGTGAAAGTGAGAAAAGTCAGAAAGTAAAGAAAACGGTTAAAATATAAAGATGGGGTTCCTTTCACCCCAGTAATTCCTCCATTTTAATTTCCATTCCATCCTTAGCCACAATTACCTTCACCCCGGTATTCTCTTCCATTTCTTTAGCTACTTTCCAGGGATTTGCTCTAAGCACACTCATCCCAAAGTGGGTAATAATTCCAAGGCGGGGTTTATCTTCTTTAAGAATTTTCTCTACATCCTCTTTACATAGATGGTCAAGATGAGAGGGAAGAAGTCTTACCATGTTAAAAATCATAATCTCTGCTTTGTAGGTGGAAGCCAGTTTATCAAAATAGCGAGTATCGGTTATCCAGGAGAGTTTATATCCGGAGAGATCAAAGATAAAACCATAAGTCTCAGCATTTCCATGAATATGGCGTAAAGGTGTGGAGAATTTTACCTTCCCGAGGAAGTATTCTTTGCCTTCCTCTAAAATCTCTATTCTCTCCACATATCCCCGCACATACTTCAAGATAACCGGGTCCTCTTCTAAAGCATCGCGAGGAGCAAATACTATACCTTTTTTCTTAAATCCTCCTTCCGTCATGGCTTCTATCATGGTGTTTATATCTGCTGAATGGTCAAGATGACGATGGGAAAGGATTATTCCAGAAAGTTTGGTGGGATTCAGTTTCCTCTCCAGTGACCTTATCAAGGAGCCTGGACCAGGGTCTAAGAGAAACTGAGTCCCTTCCACGTCAAACCATGCTCCTCCCGAAGCACGAATTTGTTTGAAAACAACTATGCGAGCTCCTCCAGTACCCAGGAAAGTTAGGCTGACCATAATTATATTAATAGGTTATAAAAAAGGTATCGTATTCACCTAAGTACTCTTCCCACCTTACCTCCACCTTCTCCACTCTGGACATGGGAGAACCTCTATGAGCCCACTGAATAATTTTCTCCACGGCTTTCTTTTCCCCTTCCACCACTGCTTCTACCTTTCCATCCCCTCTATTCTTAACCCATCCTGTAAGACCCAAACTTCGTGCTTCCCTCTGCATATAAGAACGAAAAAATACCCCCTGCACTAACCCAGAGATGAGAAGATGAACCCTTACCTTTTCTTTCTTCTCTTTAGCCACCATGATTCTCCAAAGATTTTACCTTAATTTCTCTTTTCTTTGCAATTCAAAGGTCTGCTAAACTTGAGTCATTCTCTGCGGTCATCTTGATAATACAGAAGATAGAAAGTTCTGTCAAAATAGCGATTGATAGAAGTTTGGAATAAGTAATACCCCAAAGGCTTGAAAAATTTTCTCTTTTAAATTATGCTATCTGGTCATGGCTAAATTAAAACTGGGATTAATTGTAAGTCTGAGCAGAGACCCCTCCCAAGCCTTTGAAAAAGTGAGAAGACTGGGGATACCTACATGTCAGGTAAGTGCGGTGGCAGAGAGAATGGTGGGTAAATTTGACCCCGAGTTTATAAGAAAATGTGCGGATAGAGAAGGAGTAGAAATTTCCTCTTTCTTTCTTCTCTTTGAAGGACAGGTATTCAACCTTAAAGATGGTCCTTCCACTATGGGTTTTATCCCTCCCGCTTATCGGGAGAGGAGACTAAAACTGGCAAAAGAATTTTCCAATATGGTGAGAGATATGGGGGTAAATTCCATTACTTGCCATGTGGGGTTTATTCCTGATGATGAGGAGGACCCCATTTATAAAAGTTTTTTACCGGTAATGAGAGAATTTATTCAACACTGTGCTAAAAACGGGCAGGTTTTCTGTTTTGAAACGGGTCAGGAGTTACCTTCCACTTTAAGGAGAACCATTCTGGATCTGGGAATGGAGAATGTAGGGATAAATTTAGACCCTGCCAATCTCATTCTTTATGGGATGGCTAATCCCTTAGATGCGATAGAGATTTTTGGAGAGTGGGTGAGAGGGATGCATGCCAAGGATGGATTATGGCCTAATAGAGACGAATATCTGGGAAAGGAAGTTCCCTTGGGAGAGGGGAGGGTGAACTTTAAACTTCTTATCCCCAGACTCAAGAGGAAAGGATTTAAGGGTCCCATAACTATAGAGAGAGAGATTACTGGTCCTCAGCAGATAAGGGATATTAAGAGGGCTATAAGAATCCTCACCCCTCTTCTCTAAATTTTGAGAAGAGGCAAAGATTCCTTTTACTTTTGTTCCTTCTTCTCTCCACAGATATCATTAGCAAGTAAGGAGGGTAGTTTCTTTTCTATAAATTGGAAATAAATTTCTTTGTCTTCTGAAGTCTCAGGTAATTCTCCGTTAAGTATCCCTTCCAAGAGGAGAGATTTAATCTTACCAATCAAAGGTCCAGGGCTAAGGGAGAATCTTTCCATAATTTCAAAACCATTTACCGGACAGGTAACTTCCCTTACCGAGAGCAGTCTTTCAACTCTGGAAGATAATTCTCCCAGAAGCCTGAGTCTTTCTCTCACTCTCTCCGGGCGATAGGAAGTAATATCTGCTTTAGCCAGAGTCATGACTTTTTCCAATCGCTCTCCCATCTCCCTGATGAATCTTCTCACTGCACTATCCGTCCATTCTGAACGGTAAAGAGCAGGTCTCATGTGTTTGGCTACTAAGAAAGCCACTTCCTTAACCATTTTCTTAGGAAATTTCAGCCGGGTAAGGATATGGAAAGCCATCTCCGCTCCCAAGTCTTCGTGCCTATAAAAATGAATCTCTCCCTGCTCTACACTTCTCACATAAGGCTTGGCTATATCGTGTAGAAGAGCTGCCCATCTCAATACTTCCTCCGGTGGAGTATTACCTACCACTCTTACAGTATGCTTCCACACATCTTTATGATGTTCCTGGATACTCTGGTGCAGATCTTTGAGGGGATAAAGTTCATAAAGGAAGTAATTGAGAAGGGTGGAGTTCATAAGATTAAGGAGAGCCTTTTCTACGAACTTACCCACCAGGAGTTTGTTCATCTCCATCTGTATTCTTTCTTTGGAAAGAATCATCACCCGGAAAGCGTTTCTTTTGATAGAATCAAAGGTGTTCTTCTCTATCTTAAAACCCAGTTGAGATTGAAAGCGGAAGGCTCTAAGCATTCTTAAAGGGTCATCCTGAAAAGAATCATCAGGGTCTTGAGGTGTGCGTATTATTCCCTTCTCCAGGTCTTCCCTCCCTCCAAAGGGGTCAATAAGTTTACCTTCCGGGGTAAGAGCCATAGCGTTGATGGTGAAATCCCTTCTCCTGAGGTCTTCCTCAATACTTCCTCCAAACTCCACCTCTGGCTTGCGGTCCCCTGGTTTATACTTTTCTTTTCTTCGGTAGGTGGTAATATGCACTTCTTTCCCTCCTATCACAGCTCCCACTGTCCCAAATTCCCATCCTACAGGATATGTCCTTATTCCTGCCCCATTCAGTATCTTCTTTATACGAGGAGGCTCTACAGGAGTGGCAAAATCAATATCCTTTATTTCCTCACCTCTAAGAGTATCTCTCACTGCCCCCCCTACCAAGTAGATCTCTACCTTCTCTTTTCCAAAAATCTCATAAATTTTCTTAAAAATCTCTCCCTCTTTCATTTCCTAAAGGAGTTTAACTTAATCGGGGGAAAATTTCTACCGAAAGAATATACTCTCAGAGTGTGGTATAATTACAACATAGTGAGGAAAATTTTCCCTTTAAGGCTGGAGAATAGACTAATAATAGCCTTTGTAATAGTAGCCCTTTCTCCCCTTATTCTCTCCTTCCTTATAACTACTCGTTGGGTCTCTGTACGTCTGGAGAAGGAAATTGAGGGAAGGTTAGAGCAAGCAGGTAAAGTGGTAGATAATGCAGTGGTGGAGATGGAGAAAAAAGCCTACCTTATAGGGAAAATACTGCTTCAGGAGCCAGGATTTAAAGAGGCTTTAATTGCTCAGGATGAGGAGAAGGTATCCTCACTCCTGGCTAAGTTCAAGGTAGAGTTTCCTGTGGATGTGATACTGGTAATGGGAGGAAAGAGCCCCATAAAAGGTAAAAGGATAATCCGGATAGAGATGGAAGACTTAAAAACACTAATCGCGGGAGCAGTAATACCTGTAGAGGTGGGAGGAGAAATCTGGGGAAGAATTATTACCGGCTATATTCTGGGAGACAGGTTTGCCCATAATCTCTCCCAGAATGTGGGGCTGGAGGTGAGAATTTATCAAAAAGTGGGAGAGGAAAGTGCTCTCCCTCTTCCTGATAGATGGATTCGGGATGTGAGAGTCTCCCAGGAAGCAGTAAGAAGGGTACTCTTAGAGCATCAATCTTTTTATGAGCCTTATGGGATTCTGAAAGAACGACCATATGCCCTTTATCTTAAGCCTTTGGTGGGAGAAGAGGGCAAGATACTGGGCATGGTAATTCTGGGGTTCCCTCGCAGTTATACCTTCCCCGTGGTCTGGAAACGGTTCCTTCCCTTTTTCCTTTTTCTATGGTTCTTTATAGCAGCTGCTTTAGGGTATGTGGTGGCTAAAGGGGTAGTGAGACCCATTAAAGAGTTTACCAAAGGAGCGCGAGCCATTGCGGAAGGGGATCTGGACCAGTTTATTCCGGTAAGAACAAAGGACGAGATTGGTAGGCTGGCTCAGGCTTTTAATTTGATGGCCCAACAACTAAAGAAGATGAGGGAAGTGGAGGAAGAATTGCGAAAGAGTGAAAGACTCATAACCTTAGGAGAGATTGCTGCCACCATTGCCCATGAAATAAGAAATCCCTTGGGAATTATTAAAAATTCTGCTCAGATGCTGAAAAAGGCAAATTTAACAGAAGAGAGGAAGAAAGAACTTCTCTTTTTCATTGTGGAAGAGTCGGAGAGACTTAATCGGGTAGTTAACGATTTCCTTCAGTATGCCAGGACCCCTGTACCCAAGAAAAGAAATGTGGAGTTAGAAGGTCTTATGGAGAAAATACTTAATCTACTTCAGGGCGAATTTAAGAAGAGAGGTATTCAGATAATAAAAAATTATCAACATCCTCTCTCTCCAGTGGAGGTAGACCCTGAACAGTTTCAACAGATGTTTCTTAATCTTCTCCTTAATTCTATTCAGGCTATGCCGGAAGGAGGAAGGATTGAGATAGATTTGTTCTCTCTTAATGGCAGGGTAAATATCATTTTGAGGGATACGGGGACAGGTATTCCTCAAGAGATGCTCTCCAAAATCTTTGACCCCTTCTTTACCACCCGTGAAGGGGGGACAGGTTTAGGGCTCTCTATTGTCAGTAAGATTGTAGAGGCTCATGGAGGAGAGATAAAGGTGGAGAGTGAAGTAGGGAAGGGAACTACCTTTCATCTAATTTTCCCTCAAGAGTAAAAATGGGAAGAATTCTGGTAATTGATGATGAGGTCAAGATAACCCGTCTTCTTCAGATTCAACTGGAAGAAGAGGGACACCGGGTAAAGACTGCCACTACCGGAGAAGAGGCTCTAAGGGAGATGGGAAAGGAAGAATTTGATGTAGTAATTACCGACCTTAAGATGCCGGATGTAGATGGGCTTACCATACTGGAAAAGACCAAGGAGAATTATCCCTCCACCCAGGTAATACTTATTACCGCTTACGCTACTGTGGAGACTGCGGTAAAGGCTATGAAGAAAGGAGCCTTTGATTATATAACCAAACCCCTCAATCTGGAAGAAGTAGGGGAGATTGTAAATAAGGCTCTGAGAATTAAACGATTGGAGACAGAGAACCTTCTCCTGAGAGAAGAACTCTTTAGAGAAAGTAGAACCCGCATAGTGGGGAAATCTGAGGCTATTAAGAAAGTGTTTCGTTTGATAGAGAAAGTAGCTCCGGAAAGGACTACTGTTCTTATTCAAGGGGAGACTGGAACAGGTAAAGAACTGGTAGCCAGAGCCATTCATATGTTAAGTCCCAGGAGAAAAAGACCTTATGTGGTAGTTAACTGTGCAGCTATACCTGAGAACCTGCTGGAGAGCGAACTATTTGGGCACAGTAAAGGAGCCTTTACCGGAGCAGTCAAGGATAAGAAAGGGAAATTTCATCTGGCTGAGGGAGGGACTATCTTCCTGGATGAGGTCTCTTCTCTTTCTTTGGGATTGCAGGCTAAACTCCTGAGATTTCTGGAGACCAGAGAGTTTGAGCCTCTGGGAAGTAATACCACTTACTCTGTGGATGTAAGGGTAATTGCTGCTACCAATCGAAATTTGGCGGAGGCTACTCAGGAAGGAAGTTTTAGGGAAGACCTCTACTACAGGTTGAATGTCTTTCCCATCTATCTCCCTCCTCTAAGGGAACGGAAGGAAGATATTCCGGTACTGGTAGAACATTTTATTAAAATTTACTCTCAGGAGATGGGGAAAGAAATTAAGGGTCTCACTCAGACAGCCTTAAAAAAATTAATGAACTATCACTGGCCAGGAAATGTTAGAGAACTGGAAAACTTGGTGGAGAGAGCCATAGTTTTGAGTGATTCCCCTTATCTGGATGATAGAGTCTTCTCCATCCCTGAAGAAAGAGAAGTCTCCCTTTCTCTCTCCAGTTACCGGGAGGCTAAGAGAAAAACCTTAGAGGAGTTTGATAGAAGGTTTATAGTGGAAGTTCTAAAGAAAACGAGAGGAAATATCCTTAAAGCCTGCCGCCAGATAGGGATGGATAGAAAGAATTTCTACCTGAAGTTAAGAAAACTCAATATTGACCCCAGGAGTTTCCGTTAATACCACACTTTTGTGGAAAAAATTCTACATTTTATCCTGGTTTTTAGACTGAAAAGCCTGAAGAAGGGAGGGTTAGAGACTTTGGCATATAAGTTGCAAAAACAAAATTTGATGGAGATAAAGTTAAAAGAGCTGGCTAAACTGGTAGGGGGAGAAGTTGTAGGTGACCCCGAAGTAGTAATTAAAGGGGTAGCCTCCTTAGAAGAGGCAAAGGAGGGAGATATAACCTTCTGTGTTAACCATAAATACTTACCTTTGCTTTTTAAGACACGTGCCTCTGCCATTATTGTAGATAAAAATTTCCCCGAAAACGGTAAACCCATGATTCGCGCCGATAACCCTTACTCCGCAGTGGCTAAGATTTTGAATCTTCTTAAAGAGGAAAAGAAAGAAGATCAGATTCATCCTACTGCAGTTATCGGTAAGAATGTGGAGATTGGTAAAGGTGTCTCCATTGGAGCCTATGCAGTTATAGAAGAAGGAGTGAGAATTGGAGAAAAGACGGTTATATCTGCTCACACCTACATTGGGAAGAAGGCTATTATTGGAAAAGAGACTTTTATTCATCCCCGTGTAACCATAGGGGAGAGAGTAGTTATCGGAAATAAGGTGGTTATTGAGAGTGGAACCGTTATTGGGAGTGAGGGATTTGGATATTATGAGGAGAATAACAGATACCATAAGATTCCTCATCTGGGCACGGTGATAATTGAGGATGAGGTGGAGATAGGAGCCAACGTGACTATAGATAGAGCCACCCTGGGGAAGACCTGGATAAAGAGGGGCACCAAGATAGATAATTTGGTGCAGATTGCTCATAATGTCACCATTGGAGAAAACTGTATTATTGTGGCACAGGTAGGTATTTCTGGAAGTGTCAAGATTGGAGATGGTGTGATTTTGGCAGGACAGGTAGGAGTCTGTGACCACCTGACTATTGGTGAAGGCGTGAAAGTAGCTGCCCGTTCGGTAGTTACTAAGGATATACCTCCTCACTCTTTTGTATCTGGATATCCTGCCCGTGACCATAAAGAGGAGAGGAAGATAAAGGCTTCCCTTCCCCGTCTCCCTTCCTTACTAAAAGAGATTCAGGAAATAAAGAAAAAACTGAATACTCTTTAACCTTTTTGACACTCTTAAAATAATTTACTAAAATTACCCGCGTATGGCTTATCGCATAACTTTAATTCCTGGAGATGGTATAGGACCCAGTGTAGTGGAGGTTGCAGTCAAGGCAGTAGAGGCTACCGGGCTGGAGGTAGAATGGGAGAGAGTAGAGGCAGGGGAGAAAGTTGTGGAGAAAGAAGGTACTCCCTTACCCGAGAAAGTTCTGGCTTCTATCCAGAAGAATAAAGTAGCCTTAAAAGGTCCCATTACCACTCCCGTAGGCTCAGGATTTAGAAGCGTGAATGTAGCCATCAGACAGGCCCTTAACCTTTACGCTAATGTGAGACCTGCCCTGTCTCTCCCGGGAATACCCGGGGTTCCTTACTCCAACATTGATTTGATAGTTATCAGAGAGAATACCGAAGGTCTCTACAGCGGAGTGGAACACTGGGTGGATTCTGAACACTCTGCGGCGGAGAGTATAAAAATTATAACCCGCAGAGCCTCGGAGAGGATAATAAGATTCGCCTTTCAGTTTGCCCTTAAAGAGGGAAGGAAAAAAGTAACCTTAGTACATAAGGCTAACATCCTCAAATACACAGATGGGCTCTTTCTGGAAGTAGGCAGAGAAGTTTCTAAAGAGTTTCCCCAGGTAGAGTTTGAAGACCGATTGATTGATAACATGTGTATGCAACTGGTTAAAAAACCTCAAAATTACGATGTTATCGTAACTACTAACCTTTACGGAGATATTATCTCTGACCTCTGTGCGGGTCTGGTAGGAGGTTTGGGGGTAGCACCCAGTGCTAACATAGGGGAGAAGATAGCGGTTTTTGAACCCGTACATGGAAGTGCACCCAAGTATGCAGGTAAAGATAAGGTGAATCCTGTAGCCACTGTCCTTTCTGCTTCCCTGATGCTGGATTACTTAGGAGAGAGGGAGAAGGGAAAGTTAATAAGGGAGGCAGTAAAAAGAGTGATAGAGAGAGGAGAAGAGGTTACCTATGACCTAAAAGAGAATCCGGAAGACCCGCAGGCTGTAGGTACCCGTAAGATGGGAGAAGCCATTGTGAGAGAAATAGAGAGGTTAAGGAATGCCTAATTTGGTGGTAGTAGGAACTCAGTGGGGGGATGAGGGTAAGGGAAAGATAATAGATATTCTGGCTGAGAAGGCGGATTATATAGTTCGCTATCAGGGAGGAAACAATGCAGGTCACACAGTAGTGATAAATAATAAGGAATTTGTTCTACATTTAATTCCCTCTGGCATCTTGCGAAAAGGTAAAAAATGTGTAATTGGCAATGGAGTAGTGATAGACCCCAAGGCACTGATAGATGAGATAAATGATTTAAGAGATAAAGGTATTGCGGTAACCCCTGAGAATCTCTTCGTGAGCAAGGGAGCCCATGTAATCTTCCCATACCATAAACTTTCTGAAAGAATTAGAGAGGAGGAGAGTATAGGCAGGATTGGGACCACTCAGAGAGGGATAGGTCCCTGTTATGTGAATAAAGCGGGAAGGATGGGAATCCGAATGGTGGATTTGCTTTATCCGGAGGTTCTCTCTTTTAAATTACAGAGAAACTTGGAAGAGGTAAATCTCATACTTGATAAAATTTATGGGAAGAAGGGTTTTGAGTTTGAACCCCTATTTAAGGAGTTTCTCCATTATGGAGAGATTCTACGTCCCTTTATAATGGATACCACTTCCCTGTTAAACCAGGCTATCAAAGAAAAAAAGAATATTCTCTTTGAAGGAGCCCAGGGGACCATGCTGGATATGGACCATGGAACTTACCCTTACGTGACTTCCTCCCATCCTACAGCAGGAGGTGCGTGTGTAGGGTCTGGTGTGGGACCTACTCATATTCACAGAGTGGTGGGAGTCATGAAGGCTTACACTACCAGAGTGGGGGAAGGACCTTTTCCTACCGAAATTAAAGGGGAGTTAGCAGATATTCTGAGGAACGCAGGTCCTATTGGAGAATATGGAAGAAGTACCGGCAGACCCAGAAGATGTGGATGGTTAGATTTGGCGATGATTAAAAAATCCATTCTGGTTAATGGAATAGATAATTTAGTTCTCACCCGGCTGGATATCTTGGGGATGTTGGAGAGGATAAAAGTCTGTATTTCCTACCGTTGGAGAGGAAAGGAAGTGGATATATTCCCTGAGGAGTACCAGATATGGAAGGAAGCAGAGCCTGTATATGAGGAGATGAAGGGATGGAGATGTGATATCAGTAAGGTGAGAAAATTTGAGGATTTACCTAAGGAGGCTCAGGAGTATGTAAGGAGGGTGGAAGAGATCACGGAGACAAAGATTTCCCTTATCTCTGTGGGACCGAGTAGAGAAGAGATTATCTTTAAGGATGATTCTCTTAAAGAATGGAATTTGATATAATAAAAAAGGGGCATTAACTCAGTTGGTAGAGTAACGGCCTTTTAAGCCGTGAGTCGCAGGTTCGATTCCTGCATGCCCCACGGGATGTCCCCTTCATCTAGCCCGGCCTAGGATACCAGACTTTCGATCTGGGAACGGGGGTTCAAATCCCCCAGGGGACACTAATGAGAATGTAGGAATGGGGAAGTGAAGAGGTGGGGGCTACACTTTAGGGGTAATGAGGAAAATTTGTATAATTCCTGCGCGATATCATTCTCAACGTCTTCCTGGCAAGCCTCTTCTTCCCATAGGAGATAAGACTCTTATTCAACTGGTATATGAGAATGCTAAAAGGATAAGAGGGATAGAGGAAATCTGGGTGGCTACCGATGATGAACGTATAAAAAAATCCGTCCAAGATATAGGAGGAAAGGCTATTATGACTTCTCCTTATCATCACTCGGGTACAGACAGGGTAGGGGAGGCAGCAGAAAAACTCTCTCTTAAAGATGAAGATGTGGTTCTTAATCTCCAGGGAGATGAGCCCTGTATAGATAATAAGTCTGTGGAAGCCATGCTGGAAGAAATTTCTTCTTCCTCAGAGATTCATATGATAACCTTAGCTTTTCCTTCTCAGAATGAGGAAGATTATAATAACCCTGATGTGGTTAAGGTGGTGGTGGATAAGGAAGGATTTGCCCTTTATTTTTCCCGTGCCTCTATTCCTTATTATCGAAAAAAAAGGGAAAAAGTGGAGTTTTTGAAACACTTGGGAATATATGCTTATAGAAAAGGTTTCCTAACTCTCTTAGGTAATCTGCCTGTTTCTGAGTTGGAGGAGAAGGAAAAACTGGAGCAGTTAAGGGTTCTGGAAAATGGCTATCGGATAAAGGTGGTTTTCTCTTCCCGTGATTCCATAGGAGTGGATACCCTGGAAGATTTAGAAAGATTAAAAAAGCATCTTGTAAAACAGGGTTAGTGTGTAAGTATATTTTTATAACTGGCGGTGTGGTTTCTTCCTTAGGTAAGGGAATTGCAGCCGCTTCCATCGGTAGACTCTTAGAGAGTCGGGGATTTCGGGTAACCTTTCTTAAGTTTGACCCTTATATAAATGTAGACCCTGGAACTATGAGCCCTTTTCAACATGGGGAAGTGTATGTAACTGAGGATGGAGCAGAGACAGACCTGGATTTAGGACATTATGAAAGATTTACCTCAGCAACTCTTTCCCAGGATAATAACGTTACCAGTGGTCAGATTTATTACTCAGTAATAATGAAGGAAAGAAAAGGGGAGTACTTGGGTAAGACCATACAGGTAATCCCTCATATTACCGATGAGATAAAGTTCCGGATTAAAAAAATTACCCGTGATCCGGAGGTAGATGTGGCTATTGTGGAGATAGGGGGCACGGTGGGAGATATTGAAAGCCTTCCCTTTCTGGAATCCATACGTCAATTTCAGTTTGAAGTGGGCAGAGAAAATGTGATTTATATTCATCTTACTCTTGTCCCTTATATTAAGGCAGCCCGGGAGACAAAGACCAAACCTACTCAGCATTCTGTTCAGAGGCTTCGGGAGATAGGGATTCAACCGGATATTCTTCTCTGTCGGACAGAAAAACCTTTTAGCCAGGAAATCAAGAATAAAATAGCCCTCTTTACCAATGTGGAGGATAGAGCAGTTATTCAGGCTATAGATGTAGAGTGTATCTATGAAATTCCTCTAATATTTGATAAACAAAATCTCACTGGACTTATCCTGGAATACCTTTCCTTAACTGCTCGAAGGAATGACTTATCCCAGTGGCAAAAAATGGTGGAAGAGATGAAAAATCTTAAAGAGGAGACGGTAATTGGAGTGGTAGGCAAATACATTCGCTTAAGAGATGCCTATAAGAGTATAATAGAGGCTCTTCAACATGGAGGTCTGGCTAATAAAACCAGGGTGAAGATAGAATGGATAGATGCAGAGGAGGTGGAGAAGAGTAAAAACCCGGAGAAACTTTTCCAATCCGTCCATGGAGTTCTGGTCCCAGGAGGGTTTGGGGAAAGAGGGATTGAAGGTAAAATAAGGGCTATTCAGGTAGTCAGAGAAAAAGGAATTCCTTTTCTGGGGATATGCTTGGGTATGCAGTGCGCGGTAATAGAATTTGCTCGGAATGTATGCGGGTTAAAGGGAGCCAATTCCTCAGAATTTGACCCTCATACCTCTTACCCGGTTATTGACCTTTTACCGGAGCAGAAGAAGATAAAGGATAAAGGTGGGACTATGCGCCTGGGTGGATATCCATGCAAGATAAGGAGAGATTCTTTGCTCTACTCCGCTTATAGAAGGGATATGGTGGTGGAGAGACATAGACATCGATACGAAGTAAACCCAAAATTCCGACCTCTTCTGGAAGGGAAAGGTCTCCTTCCCTCCGGAGTCTCTCCTGACCAGAGATTAGTAGAAGCAATAGAGATACCGGGTCATCCCTGGTTTGTAGGGTGCCAGTTTCATCCAGAGTTCAAATCTAAACCTACTGCTCCTCATCCTCTTTTTCGGGAATTTATTACTGCTTCTCTGGCTCGGAAAAAAGGGATTGACTTGAGAGGAAAAAGAGTTATAATTTAAAGAAGGGGAAAATGGGAAACCGAGAGCAGGAACTGTGGAAGGAGATTTTAGTCAATATCGGTCTGGTTACTGAAGAACAGTTAGAATTCGCTTTAAGAGAGCAGGAAGAAACCGGAGAGAGGTTAAGTGATGTTCTTGTCAAGATGGGGTATATTAGCCGGGAAGATCTCACCAAAGCCTTAAGTGTCCACTTTGGCTTAGTTCCGGTTAAAATTTCTGATTATCATCCAGACTCTGACGTTATTGCCAAGGTTCCTGCTCCCATAGCCAGAAAACACAAAATTATTCCTTTAGAGTTAAAAGATGGAGTTTTAACCGTGGCTCTCTCTGACCCCCTGGATTTTCTGGGATTAGATAATCTGGAGAGGATGATTGGTTGTAAGATAAAGGCAGTACTTGCTTCAGAGAGAGAGGTAAATCAGTATTTAAACAGATTCTATGGGGTGGAAGAAGAAACCATAGATACAGTTTTGGAGGAGTTGACCGAGCAGGACATAAGTTTTGCCGAGGGAACTGCTACAGAGGTAGAGGAAGTAGAACTTGCAGAAGAGGCACCCATAATTCGATTGGTGAGTTTATTAATTTTGGAGGCTTTCAGAGCCCGGGCCAGTGATATACATGTTGAGCCTTTAGCTAACCGCCTTCGCATAAGATACCGTATAGATGGTGTTCTTCATGAAGTCCCTGCTCCTCCTAAGAGACTGGAAGGAGCGGTGATTTCCCGTATTAAGATTCTGGCAGGTATGGATATTGCTGAGAAGAGACTTCCCCAAGATGGAAGGATAATGGTAAATGTATTGGGTAGACAGTTAGACCTGCGAGTATCTTCTCTCCCTGGGATTCATGGAGAGAGTGTGGTGATGAGAATTCTGGATAAATCCAGTCTTCTTTATGGCCTCACTGAACTGGGCTTTCTGGAAGAAGATTTGGATAGATGGCAGAGAGTAATAAATCTACCTAATGGAATTATCCTGGTAACCGGTCCTACAGGAAGTGGAAAGACCACTACTCTCTATGCAGTATTAAACCAGTTAAACTTACCGGATAGGAAGATAATTACCATTGAAGACCCGGTAGAGTATCAACTTTCTGGTATCAATCAATTGCAGGTCAAACCTCAGATTGGACTTACCTTTTCTTCTGCTCTTCGTTCCATCTTAAGGCAGGCACCCGATGTTATCATGGTGGGAGAGATTAGAGATACAGAGACCGCGGAGATAGCCATCCGTGCTGCTTTAACCGGTCATTTGGTTTTCTCTACCCTCCATACCAATGATGCTGCAGGTGCAGTGACCCGATTGATAGATATGGGAATTAAACCCTTCTTAGTTGCTTCTGCTGTGCAGGCAGTTCTGGCTCAAAGATTGGTGAGAAAAGTATGTCCCAAGTGTCAGGAGCCAGTTACTCCACCTGATGAGGTCCTGAGAGAAGTAGAGGCGGTAATGGGTACTCTTGAGGGAGCCAACTTCGTGAAGGGAAGAGGATGTTCAGAGTGTAACATGACTGGATACAGGGGAAGGACGGGAATATTTGAACTTCTGGTAGTGAGCGAAAACATTCGCCGGATGATTTTACAGAGAGCCACCAGTTATGAGATAAGAGAAATGGCTCGGCAAGAGGGGATGAAGCTTTTAAGGGAAGATGGGTGGGTAAAAGCCTATCGGGGGATTACCACGGTGGAAGAAGTAATAAGAGTAACCCAGCAGGATGTAGTAGAAGGAGTAGTCTAAAATGCTGGAGATAGGAGAACTACTGCGTTTAGTGGTGGAGAGAAATGCTTCCGACCTTCATTTAGTGGTGGGCAAACCTCCGGTATTAAGGATAGATGGAAGACTGGATGTGCTGGATTACGAGCCTCTTACTCCTGAAGATACGGAGAGAATGATGAAGAGTATAACCTCTCCTCCTCACCAGCAGAAGGTGAGAGAGGTGGGAGGGACGGAGTTCGGTTTTGCTTTTGGAGACCTGGCTCGTTTCCGGGTAAGCGTGTACCGGGAGAAGGGAAGAATCAGTATAGCCATGCGGCTTATTCCTTATAAACTTCTTACCTTTGAAGAAATTGGTTTACCGGAAAAAATCAAGGAACTTCTCTATCGTCCTCGTGGACTTATACTGGTTACCGGTCCTACGGGAAGTGGAAAGACCACTACCTTAGCCACTATGATTGATTATATTAATACCCAGCGGGATTGTCATATCTTAACCATAGAAGACCCCATAGAATACTACCATGAGCATAAAAGAGGGATTGTCTCTCAGCGAGAACTGGGAGTAGATGTGCCTTCCTTTGCCGAGGCTATTATAAGGGGATTAAGACAGGACCCTGATGTCATGATGGTAGGGGAGATGAGAGATATAAATACCATTGAGGCTGCTCTTCTGGCTGCTGAGACCGGACATTTAGTTTTCTCCACTCTTCATACTACAGGTGCTGCTCAGACAGTGGATAGAATCATTGATGCTTTCCCTGCTGAGAAACAGGAACAGATAAGGGTTCAGGTATCTTCCTATTTGATTGCGGTAATTTCTCAGCAATTACTTCCCCGTGCCTCTGGGAAAGGAAGGGTAGCTGCCTTTGAGATAATGGTAGCCATCCCTGCTATCCAGAGTTTGATAAGGGAGAAGAAAACTTATCGTATAACCTCCTTTATTCAGACAGGAGCCCGGTATGGAATGAGAACCTTGGACCAGCATCTCTATGAACTTTACTCCAAGGGAGTTATAACTTATGAGGATATGATGATAAGGGCTCAGAATCCGGAAGAGATTCAGGCAAAAGTGGAGGGGAGAGTGTGAAGGAGAAAGCAGTAGGGAGAAAGAAACTGGGCACCTTGCTTCTGGAGAGAGGACTTATAACGGAAAAACAACTTGAGCAAGCCTTGGAGGAACAGAAAAAGAGTGGAAAGTTGCTGGGTCGAGTCCTGGTGGAGATGGGATTTGTCACTGATGAGGATATACTCTCTGTCTTAGGTGCCCAGACAGGAATGGAGGAGATAGACCTCTCCGAGGTGGAAGTAAGTCCTCAACTTCTGGAAAAAGTACCCGGTCCCTTGGCTAAAGCCTACAAGATTGTCCCTGTAAGGATGGAAGGAGATACTCTGGTGGTGGCCATGGGAGACCCCCTGAATGTTCAGGCTCTGGATGATTTGAGGTTCCTTCTGGATTGTGAGGTGAAGGGGCTGATAAGTAATGAACAGGCAGTTAATGAGGCTATTGACCGTCTTTATGGGGCAGAGATGGAGACAGTGGAAGACCTTCTTAAAACTTTAGAAGCAGAGGCGGCTCCCCTGGAAGAAACTCCGGAGGAAGTGGAAGATGTGGAGACCCTGGAACAACTGGCTCATGAAGTCCCGGTGGTTAAACTTCTTAACCTGGTTCTTATTCAGGCTATAAAGGATAAAGCCAGTGATATTCACTTTGAGCCTTTTGAAGACCAGTTCCGGATAAGATATAGAGTGGATGGGGTGCTCTATGAGATGGTTCCTCCTCCCAAACACTTTGCTTTGGCTGTGACCACCAGAATTAAGGTAATGGCAGATATGGACATTGCCGAGAGGAGACTTCCTCAGGATGGAAGAATTTCCCTCCACATGGGAGGAAGAGAGATAGACTTGCGAGTTTCCACCGTGCCTACCGTTTTTGGAGAGAGTGTAGTGATGAGGGTGCTGGATAAAAGCGTCTTAATGCTTCCTCTGGAGAAACTGGGGTTATGTGAGGAAGACCTGGAGATAGTGAGGAAACTTATCCATAAACCCAATGGGATAATTCTGGTTACTGGTCCTACAGGATGTGGGAAGACTACCACTCTCTACGCTGCTTTAAGAGAGATAAACTCTCCTGAGGTAAAGATTATCACTGTGGAAGATCCGGTAGAGTATGATATTGAAGGAATTATTCAGGTTCAGGTAAAACCCCAGATAGGGTTGACCTTTGCCACTACCTTAAGGCATATCCTTCGCCAAGACCCGGATATTATTCTGGTGGGAGAAATAAGAGACTTGGAGACTGCGGAGATGGCTATCCAGGCTTCCCTCACCGGACACTTAGTCTTCTCCACTCTTCACACCAATGATTCACCTTCTGCAGTAACCCGACTGGTGGATATGGAAGTGGAGCCTTTTCTGATAAGTTCTACTCTGGAAGCAGTGATAAGCCAGCGATTGGTTAGGGTGATATGCAATTACTGTAAGGAGGAGTATGAGCCCTCTCCGGAAGAGCTGGAACTTCTGGAGATGAGTAGAGAAGAGGCTAAGAAGCATAAGTTTTATAGAGGTAGAGGATGTCCTGCCTGCAATAATATTGGATATGCGGGGAGAACGGGAATATTTGAAATTCTGGTAATGAATGAGGAGTTAAGAAGGGCGGTGGTGGAGAGAGCCTCTGCGGGAGAAATTCGAGAGATTGCTCTCAAGTATGGGATGAGAACTCTGAGGAAGGATGGATTGGATAAGATTTTTAGAGGGATTACTACTATTGAAGAAGTGGTTAGAGAAACCACTGGTTATGTATAAAAGATAGAGGGGGTGAGGAGAGATGCCCGTTTATACTTACGTGGCACTGAACAATCAGGGTAAAGAGGTTAAGGGCACTATAGAAGCAGATAATGTAAATCTGGCTGCCTCTCAGATAAGAGAGATGGGTTACTTCCCCACCCGAATCAAAGAACAGAGAGTTCCTGTAGCAGGGAAGAAAAAGGAGGCTAAGGGTTTAAGCCTCCAGATGGAGATAAAGATACCCGGTCTTACAACCCGGGTAAAGACTAAAGAGTTAACTGAATTTACCAGGCAACTGGCTACTCTTATTGATGCTGGATTGCCTTTGGTGAGGAGTTTGAATGTACTCCGGGAGCAGGCTAAACCAGGACCTTTAAAGAATATCATTACCGATTTAATAGAAGATATAGAAGGAGGTAGTACTTTTTCTGAGGCTTTAGCCAAGCATCCTGAGACCTTCTCTAAACTTTATATAAATATGGTAAAGGCTGGAGAGGTGGGAGGTGTTCTGGAAGTAGTGCTTTCCCGAATTGCTGAGTTTATGGAGAAGGAAGCCTCCTTAAGAAGGAAGATTAAAGGAGCCATGATATATCCGGTGGTGGTAGCAGTAGTAGCCTCCGGTATTGTGACCTTCATAATTACCTATATTATTCCTATATTCAAGAAAATGTTTGAGGAATTTGGAGGAGTGGGGGCAAACCTTCCTCTTCCTACCCGAATCCTTATCGCTGCCTCAGATTTGGTTAAGACCAGGTGGTATTATGGAATTGCTGCCTTAATTTTCCTCTTCGTGGCTTTCAAACTCATCTACCGTACTCAGAAAGGTAGATACTTAATAGATTTTGTAAAACTTAAACTCTTTATCTTTGGCCCTCTATTTCTCAAAAGTGCTATTGCCAGATTTACACGGACTCTGGGGACATTGATTAATAGTGGAGTTCCTATCTTACAGGCTCTGGCTATTGTTAAGGAAACATCGGGTAATGAAGTAATCTCCCGGGCTATGGTAAGAGTTCATGATTCTATTCGAGAGGGAGAAAGTATAGCCAAACCCTTAGAGGAAGCCAAGGTATTTCCTCCCCTGGTGGTGAACATGGTGGATGTAGGAGAAGAGACGGGAGCCTTGGACACTATGCTTATTAAAGTAGCAGATACTTATGATGAGGAAGTGGATACCGCTGTGGAGGGATTAGCCTCTATTCTGGAGCCTCTGCTGATTGTTTTTATGGGTGTGATAGTGGGCTTTATTGTAATTTCGCTTTTCCTTCCTTTGATAAGAATCGCCACCATGATTCATTAAGGTTCTCTAAACCCTACTTTTTGCAGTCTCTACCCTTTCCCTTTATAATTAAGATTGATGAAGTATAGAATCCTCCTCCTGGAAGATGATAAAGTACTGAGCAGAAATCTATCCATCCTTCTGGAATCTAAAGGATACAAGGTTTATCCCTTTGATAAGGCTAACTCTGCTTGGAAAGAAATCCGTAAGGTTTCTCCCCATCTGGTGCTGAGTGACCTCAAACTCCCGGATATGGAAGGCACTAAATTCCTGGAGAAACTTCGTCAGGAAGGATGGAGAATTCCCTTTATCATAATAACTGCTTACGGTAGTATGGAGACCGCCATTCAGGCTCTTCGCTTGGGAGCCTACGATTATATTCTCAAACCCTTTAATCCGGAAGAGGTGATAATTTCCATAGAAAGAGCCTTGGAGCATGAAAGACTTAAGGAAGATGTCTCTCTTCTTAAGGAAGAACTGGAGAAGGAGAGAGGCTTTGAAGAACTGGTAGGGTTGAGTGAAAAAATGAAGAAAGTTTATGAGTTTATACAGAAAGTAGCCAAAAGTGATGTCTCCGTATTGCTGATAGGGGAAAGTGGTACAGGAAAAGAACTGGTAGCCCGGGCTATACATAGAAGAAGCCCCAGAAGAGAAAAACGGTTTCTAACCGTAAACTGTGGTGCCCTACCGGAGACACTTCTGGAGAGTGAATTATTCGGACATGAAAAGGGAGCCTTCACCGGGGCTATGGAGAGGAAAAAGGGTCTATTAGAGGTGGCGGATGGAGGGACGGTATTTCTGGATGAAGTAGGAGACCTCTCTCCTGTTGTCCAGATGAAAATCTTAAGGTTCCTCCAGGAGGGAGAATTTTACAAAGTAGGTGGTACCGAGCCCATCCGGGTTAATGTGAGGATTGTCTCTGCCACCAACAAAGATTTAGAGAAAGAAATGAAAGAGGGGAGATTCCGGGAAGACCTCTTCTATCGTCTAAACGCTGTTTCCATTACTTTGCCCCCTTTAAGGGAGAGGAAAGAAGATATTCTCCTTCTGGTAGAGCATTTTCTTAACAAATACCAGAGTAAAGATGCTTCTATGAGAAAAACCTTTTCCCGTCAGGCTATGAAATACTTGGAGAGTTACGACTGGCCTGGAAATGTTCGGGAATTGGAGAATGTGGTGAGGGGATGTATTGTACTTGCGGAGGAGAGAGTGATTGATGTGGAGGACCTTCCGGAGAGGATAAGAGGTTATCGGGTATCTGGGGAGGAAAATCTCCGTGGGACTTTGGAGGAGGTAAGAAAGAGAACGGAGAGAGAGTATATATTAAGGCTACTTAAGGAAACCAGAGGTAATGTTAGTAAAGCCAGCCAGAAAGCCGGAATTTCTCGCCGACACTTTTATGAGAAGATGAGGATTTATCATATTCATCCTGAGGAAGTCAGGGATGTCGGAAAAAAGTGAGAGGAGAGAACTTCTTTACTTTCTGATATTTCTCCTTCTTTTGCTTCTACTCCTTTCTCCTTTCCCTCTTCTTATCAGACTTCCGCCACCTTACAGGAATCTCTTCTGGAGTATGGAATTTTTCTTTCTGGGTTTCTTTCTCTCCCTTTTGCTCTTCACTTTTACCAGAGTATCCCGCACTTTGTTTTTGAGAAGTACCTCTCCCCTTTCCTTTAAAGGTGAAGAGGTAGCCTCCTCCTTACTCACTGCTCAGAGAGAGATTATTCAGTTAAACCGCAGGTTAGAGGAAGAACTGAGGATTCGCAATGAGGAATTAAGAAAAATTAGGTCTGAACTTCTCTCTCTCCAGATGGAACTCATAGAGCAGGAAAAACTTGCTTCTCTGGCTAAGATGGCAGCAGGAGTGGTGCATGAGATAAGGAATCCTCTCTCCATCATAAGGACTTCCTCCTATCTTATTCGCAATTCTTTAGAAGGGACTTCTTCCCAGATAGGGAGAGAAAAGGTTATAGAACAACTGGAGCAGATTGAGAGAGAGGTAGCCCGAATTAACGAAATTGCCACCTCCCTTCTGGAATACTCCAAGACTTCCCAGGAAATTCCAGTAGAATGGGTGGATGCGGTTACTCTGGTGGGAGAGATTCTAAAAGGTCTTGAGGAAGAGGGCAAGTTAGAGAAAGTGAGAGTGGAAAATAACTTATCTTCGGATTTACCTCCCGTCTCTGGAAATAAGGAGAGGTTAAGGGAGGTGTTCCTCAATATAATTAACAATGCCTTAGAGGCTATGGAAGAAGGGGAAATCCGTATCTGGGGAAGAAAGGACGAGCGGAGAGTTTCTCTCTACTTTCAGGATACCGGTCCTGGGATACCTCAAGAAAACCTTAAATTTATCTTTGACCCTTTCTTTACCACTAAAGAAAAAGGATTTGGCTTGGGACTGGCTATCAGTTATGCTCTGATAAAGAGGTTTAAAGGAGATATAAGAGTTAGCAGTGAGGTGGGTAAAGGGACCACTTTTGAGGTGATTTTACCCGCCAAAGTGTGATGTATATATCACAGTCATGAAGGAAAGAATTCTCTATCTACCATCACCAAATGTTTATCAGAGTCCGGAACAAAAATTGCAGTGTTTATAAAGGAAAGAGGAGGGATGATGAAAGTTAAGAGTGAGAAAAGAGAAAAGGGATTTACCCTTATAGAGTTAATGGTGGTTATCTCCATAATAATTCTTCTGGCTGGTATAATGCTTCCTAATTTTCTTAAACAGATGGAGAAAGCCAAACTGGCTAAGGCGAAGGCGGATATTGAGATCCTTATCCGTTCCCTTACCTTGTATAAGATAGATAATGAAGTTTTTCCTCCCTCTCTCTCTTACCTCACTTCAGGAGAGCATCCTTACTTAAGTAGAGAAATTCCCCCCTCCCCGTGGAAAGGTGAGTATATATACTCTCTTTATTCCAACTATTATGTCATTCAGGCTACCGATTATTCGGGGAAAGTTAAGTATTCGGAGACTATTAAATTTTAGAAAGGAGGAAAGTTATGAAGGGGATAAACAAAAAAGGTTTTACCCTTACTGAACTTATGGTGGTGGTGGGGATAATTATACTTCTGGCGGGAATTCTCCTTCCCAATTTAGCCCGCAGAATTGACCGGGCAAAGATGGCTCGAGTAGAGGCAGAGATTGCTGCTCTGGAGACCGCCATCTCCATGTATGAACACGATATGGGTGGATACTTTGGGGATGTGAATGGTGATATATCTGTGGTGGAGACAGCCTTAACTCAGGACCAGGGAGGGAACTGGTCTGGTCCTTATATAAAAGGAATTGGAAACGACCCTTGGGGGAATCCCTACAGGTTCTTTGGGGGAGCAAACAGAAAAAATAATCTGAGTAATGAGACGGGTATACCCATTACGGATATACCAGACTTAGACTATTATATTTACTCTAAAGGAAAAGACAGAGATACAGGAAACTCTTCTACCAACAAAGACGATATTAACAACTGGGATGTGAATAAATCCTGGGAGCAGTATTACTGATTATGAGAGTTTTAAGGAGAGGATTTACTTTAATAGAGATAATGGTGGTGGTGGCTATTCTCTCCATTCTGGTAATAGCCTCTCTCCCCACCTTCAGGAATTTCTTCATAACTTCCCGACTCCGCCAGGGATGTTATGATGTTATGTCTGCCTTAAGAAGTGCCCGGGAGGCAGCCATAACTAAACCCACCCCTCCAGACGAGGAGTTCTACAATATGGCAGTATTCTATACTGATTACCAGGCTCTCTGGTCAGCAGTGGAGGTTTACAATATTGCGGAGGGAAGTATCGGAGGATGGAAGAGACTCCCTCCCCGCATAATTATAGAAAACTTGGAAGACCCGAGTAAATGGGAACTGCAGGGGCTGGATACACAAAATAACCTGGCTAAACCGGGAGAAAGCACCTATAACTCTTCTCTTCCCGTGGTTAAGTTTAACCGAAAAGGGGAGGCGAGAAATAACGCCATCATTGTATTAAAGGACCTTTCCAAGGGATACACTGCCCAGATAAAAGTGCTCCATTCCACAGGGAGGGTTAGAATTAAAGAATTTCGGGGGGTAGTAATTGAGGAATGAAAGAGGGCTAACACTCCTGGAAGTGGTAATATCTTTGGTTATACTCTCGGTGGGGATTCTGGCTATTGCTCATCTCTTCCCTATGGGTTTAAGGTCTTCAGAGAGAGCCGCAGAATTCAGTAAGGTGGGAACAGTAGTTAGTGATGCTCTCAATAAATTAAGATATGCAGTTTTCATATATGACCCGGGAGATATAGATGAGTATGGGAATGTGAATCCTAACTATAATGGTGTTGGATACTATGAACTTTGGAAGAAATACCATGGTGCCTATTCTCTTTATCTCTCCTCAGGAGAAGTTAGTGCAGAACTAAAACTGGAAGATGACCCCCAAAAACCTGCGGATGTTCTCCAGAAGGTGTTTTTAAAGGTAACCTGGACGGTAGGAGAGAGGGAGCGTTCAGATGTGATAGTAAGTTATATTTCCAACCCCTTTTATGAGGACTATGGAGATGTTCTGCCTTAGAAAAATTCCTTCTGGGAAGGGATTTACTCTGGTGGAGATGATGGTAACCGTGGCTATCCTGAGTATTATTGGAGGTAGTTTCTACCTCATATTTCAGGGAAGCCTTCTCTCCTCCCGGAAGGGGATAAATCTTGCTCAGGTATATGTGAACACACGGGCTGCTCTGGATTATCTGAGGAAAGATTTAAAGAATGCCTTAGACCCTCAAGTTTTTAGAAGAGGAGATGTATTCTTTGTAGGAGGGAAAACTACCTATCAGGGAAAAGAGTACTCCTATATGGAGTTTGTTGTTCCCGATGAAGAGAAGGGTAGAAAGCAGATAATCTACTGCCATTATAAGAGCATTTACTGGTCCGGGGGAAGGAAGAGAAACCTTATTTACCGGGCAGAGAGAGATTCTCCCTCTCCCCTTCTTCCCAATTATCCTTCTCCATCCACCCCTGATAGAGGATTTGAACCCAGTGGACCTTTTCACTCCACTATTCCGGTATGGGGAAATTATGAACTTGCTCTTCATATAACGGATTTTAGGGTTAGGTTTTATGAAGGGGAGAGTGAATATGAAAGTTGGGGAGAAGCAGATACTGACTCCAAAAGATACCGGCTTCCCACAAAAGTGGAAATTTCTATCACTGCAGAATACGGAGAGGGGAAAGGTAAAGGGGAGATAAAACAGGAAATGGTGGTTTATTTAAGATGAAAAGAATTCTTTGCTTAGAGGATAAAAGGGGCATGGCTCTGATAATAGCCATATCCATAATGGCTATCCTCTCTGCTTTAGCCGCTTCCTTCTCCTATCAGATGAGGATGGAGGAGGAGGCTTCCTTCAATTACTTAGGAGAGGTAAAGGCTTCCTCCATTGCTCAGGCAGGGGTAAACTTAGCTATTAGCGCTTTGGAGAAGGACTTAGAAGATAACAAATACGATGGTCCTGGAGATGAGTGGTTAGATGAAATCTATCAGGCAGAAGACTGGGAAGATGTAAAAGATGATAATGGAAATCTGGTGGGAGCCTATAAGATTAAAATAGAAGACGAAGCAGGGAAGATTAACTTAAACATTGCTGGAGACAGGCAGAATGAAGGATGGACTACTTTTGAGATAAGTTTAGTCGATTTTTTAACTGCTCTGGGAATTCCTTCTCCCGATACCGTGGCAAATAATCTTATCTATTACCGGGAGGGACCTGGACCTGGAGAAGAGAATTACGATGATGATAGAGATAATGTCCTCCTGGAGAATGATGGGATAGATAATGATGGAGATGACTCTATTGATGAACCGGGTGAGGGTTTTGACGAGCCGGATGAACTGGTAGTATGGAGTCCCTATCCTCCGTCTGCAGGTGAGGTGAACTCCGATACTCCTTTCTTGAGCCTGGATGAGGTGAAGAAGGCTGTGGGAGAGGATATTTTTAGCCAGATACAACCCTATATAACCCTCTACTCCTTTGACCTGGATATGGATGATTCTGGTTTAAACCGTATTAACTTAAATCTGGCAGAACCCGTAGTGGTGGATACCGTCCTGGTTCAGGAAGGTATTCATCCCGATACTGCTCTTCAACTCTCTGCTAACATTGCCGATTACCGGGATAGAAACCACTACGCCACCCACTTTATAAATCCGGATACCGGAGAAGATATATACGGTGTGGAGGATGTTCAGATAAATGAGGTAATGCCCAGGACCTGGGGGAAGTTTAGAGGGGTGAGAGCCAGTATTTACGATAATGGGTGGGGTCCTCCGATGGGAGAGATTTACTCCAATAATACGGGAGATTCTGCTAACTGGACCTGGGGAAATATTAATAATGGCAAGTACTATCTGAGGATATACTGTCACCCCAGTGGTCTGGGAGAGGTGAATGTAACCGTAAACGGCAATTTCCTGGGTTCCTTTACCCCCTCTTCCACCCCTCCTTATGCTATAGACCTCGAGGATAAGGGAAATGTAGACATCACTACTGGACAACTTTCCCTCACCTTACAGGATGTAAACGATGGAATCCCTGCCTCCTTTTTCTTTATCATCCTCTCCCAGCAGTCCCAGTATATAGAACTTTTAAACTTAAGTGAGGAGGATATTGACTTAAGTCTCTGGACGGTGGAGGTGGTGGGAGAAAGTGGTCCGGTATCCCGGGGAATTATCCCTCTGGGAACTACCTTTCCTGCAAGAAGTTATCTCCTTCTGGTGGACCGCAAGGATAACTCTTCTCCGGAAAGAAGGGATAATGACCAGACTTCCTTTGAATCAGGCTGGGGAGATAATACGGGACTGTGGGGGGATACTCCGAAGGAAGATACTCCTTTAGTATCCTTGGAATGGGGAGGAGTGGGAGACCATGCCTTGGATTTTTCCTCTAATAGATGGGACTCTGTCTCTCCTCCACAGGATGCTACGGATAAAGGAGATACGGTAATTGTTCGGGATGAGGAAGGGAGAGTGGTATGTAGAGCCTGGTTCTTCCCTAAGGAGAGTGATGCAGGGGATTCGGTTATCCTCTTCACTGCCTTAGAGAAGAAAGACCCAACTCTCCCTGACCCCGTAGAGAACTGGAGAAATAGACTATTGAGCGGAGTAGAGGATGAGGATAGGGGGATTCAGCCTCAAGGGACACCGGGTCAACAAAATACAGGGGTAAATTCTGTGGATTTAGACAAAATAATCGTAAAAAACCGCCCCTTTGCCTCCGTGGGGGAGTTATATAAAGTAAAAGGAGCCATAGGGAAAAATGACTCCTGGAAGAGGATAGAGGAAGTGCTTACAGATGAAACAGACCCCTCTCAGAAAGACCTCCTGCTGGTTCGCATAGCGGATAGATTCACCGTAACCTGCCAGAGACTGGAGGCAGAATATTCCAGTTATTACGATAATGGATGGGGGGATTCCTATCCTGCCTCTCCTCCTTTCCTTACCGACTATTACTACACTAACTCTGAAAGTGCAGGGACATGGGGATGGGGTTTTTCAGAGAGAATCTCTCCAGATACCGCCCTTTACTCCCTTTATATCCTGGGTAAGGAAGATGTTCCCCTTCTGGTGAAGGTGGATACCTGGGTAAAGGGTTATCCGGAAATACTGGTAAATCCAGGACCCGATGGAGTGGGGTATTACGG
>Ga0190286_1000204_pt1 | contig 27773 bp, 29 predicted proteins | sample 48691834_MG_FD_183241 | JGI IMG/M metagenome (GOLD analysis project Ga0190286, IMG submission 183241) | Hydrothermal vent microbial mat bacterial communities from Southern Trench, Guaymas Basin, Mexico - 4869-18-3-4_MG | ecosystem: Environmental > Aquatic > Marine > Hydrothermal vents >... | reverse complement strand
CAGCTTCGCTCACCAAAGAGGACCAGAACTTGGTTATAGAAATCTGGCGGTCTTCTATCAAGCCTGCTCCTTTGACTGCCTTTTCTGTCAGAACTGGCATTACCGAACCACTGCCACTGATGAGCCACAAATAATGGCTTCTCAACTAGCATCCCAGGTAGATGATTCCACTTCCTGCATCTGTTATTTTGGAGGTGACCCAACCCCTCAGCTCCCTCACGCTATCCTAACCTCACGATTAGCGCTGAAGAGGCGAGGAGATAGCATTCTGCGCATCTGCTGGGAAACTAACGGCTCCATGCACCCAGCGCTCCTAAAGCAGATGCTTAAGCTTTCACTGGAATCTGGAGGTTGTCTGAAGTTCGACCTGAAGGCCTGGGATGAAAAGGTACATTTTGCCCTTTGTGGAGTGAGCAATCAGCGAACCTTGGAAAACTTCCGGCTGGCAGCCAGTTACGTCCCTCAGAGGCTGGAACCCCCGCTACTGGTGGCCAGTACCCTCTTGATACCCGGGTATATCGATCGTGAGGAAATCTTCCATATTGCCCGCTTCATCTCCTCCCTCAATCCAGAAATACCGTATGCCTTGCTTGCTTTCTACCCTAGTTTTTGTTTAACTGATCTGCCGACTACCTCTATGAAACAAGCTGAAGAAGCCCTTGCCGCTGCTCATGAAGCGGGACTAAAGAATGTACGACTGGGAAACCTACATCTCTTGAGCTAGGATAGTTGTAGACAAAAGTCACCCTTAAAAACTTAATAACGGCAGACGTCACTACTGGAAGTAATTATGAGCCGGCGAAGGAGAGCCAGAGTCATTGTTCTGCAAGCATTATACGAGTCTGATTTTGTGGGTCATGACCCGCATGAGGTCTTAACCCGGCTGGCTCAGGAGAAAAATCTTACCAAAGAGGCTTTTTCATTTGCCCAGGAACTGCTAAATGGGGTGTTGAAGAGGGGAGAAGAAATAGATGTCCTTATCCAGCGCTTCGCTCCTGCTTTTCCAGTAGCTCAGCTTGCTCCAATTGACCGGAATATTCTTCGATTGGCCCTCTTTGAGCTCCTGTTCCATGGTCAAGCGCCTCCTAAGGTGGCCATAAATGAGGCGGTGGAGCTGGCTAAAACCTTTGGAGGCCAGGGATCTTCTCGATTTGTAAACGGCGTGCTAGGTTCGGTTAGCAAAGCTATACTAGCAAGCTAATCAAACAAAGAATTTCAGACCATGAAAAATCTGCAGGGAGGGAAAAATGGCCACGGTTTTTGAACGCGTGAGAAGGATAGTCGCCGAGCAGCTCGGCGTAGATGAAGGCGAAGTAACTCCAGGGGCTTCCTTCACCGATGACTTGAATGCAGACTCCCTTGATCTGGTAGAGCTAGTAATGGCCATTGAGGAGGAGTTTGGCCAGGAAGGCAGCCCCTTAGAGATACCGGACGAGGAAGCGGAGAAATTAACCACCGTACAGAAGTTAGTTGATTACCTCAAGGAACAGGGGATAGAGGACGAATAAGGGTTGGTTCTCCTTAGTGGGAGGGGCAGCAATCGGCTTTGTAGCTGGGCTCTTGGGGCTTGGTGGAGGTGTTTTTCTGGTTCCCCTGCTTACCAAGGTTCTTCGAACTGAGCAGCATCAAGCTCACGCTACTTCTCTAACAATCATCATCTTCATTGCCCTCTCTGGGATGTTCTTCTACATCACTCGTGGCGATGTAAATTGGATCCTGGTGGCGGAGATAGCCGCTGGCAGCATTGGTGGAGTTTTTCTTGGCTCTAGATTGATGGTTAGAGCCACTTCAAGAAATTTACGGCTAGGTTTTGGGGCCTTTCTCATCTTCTCCGCCTTGTGGATGATTTCCAAACCCTTCATTTAAGCCTTTGAACGCGCCCGCCAGGGCTTTCGTTTTTACCATGAGCATTGCCATAGCTATAGTAATTGGGGCTTTTAGCGGCATTTGTGCTGGGATGCTGGGCGTTGGCGGGGGGGCATTGATTATCCCGGGCCTGGTTCTTATACTTGGGGTAGAACAGCACCTGGCTCAGGGGGTGGCTCTTACTGTAATGCCGGTCACTGCAGTAGTAGGAGCTATAGCTCAATTAAGGCAGGGGAATGTCAGGACTCAACTGGTGCTACGAATCGCCCCTATTTCCATGGTTTTTGCCTTGCTTGGGGCTTGGATTGCTGGACTTCTATCGGCCCGTTTCCTCTCCGCAGCTTTTGGGTTGCTGTTGCTCCTAATTGGTTTTAAAATGATAGTGAGCAAGGAGGAAGGAAGTGTCGAAACTCACTGAACTTTACCGGGAGATCGAAGGCTGCCGGAGCTGCCCACTAGCTGAGCACCGTACTAGGGTAGTTCCGGGAGAAGGGCCAGAGGACGCCCAGATCATGTTTATCGGCGAGGCCCCTGGATTCTATGAAGACCAAGAGGGAAGACCATTTGTTGGGCCTGCAGGGCACTTTCTCGATGATCTCTTAGCCTCGATCGGGATTAGGCGAAATGAGGTCTACATCTGTAATGTGGTTAAGTGTCGCCCTCCGGAGAATAGGGATCCTTTACCAAATGAAGTGAAGGCTTGCCGCAAATGGCTTGACCTGCAAATCGAGATCGTTGATCCCAAGGTAATCGTTACTTTAGGACGTTACTCCATGGCTATGTTCTTCCCTGGCCAGAGCATCAGTAGGGTTCACGGCACGGCCCGCAAAATAGATCACCGAATTTATTTTGCAATGTATCATCCTGCAGCAGCGCTTCATCGGCAGAATCTTCGTGAGACAATAGAAGTCGACATCCGCAGACTGCCTTCCCTCTTGGCAGAGGCAGAAAAATTGCAAATGCAACCTCAGCAGCTTAGCATGTTTTAGTATCCGACTTGCCCAATCCCAATTGGCGAAGATGAAAAGGCCAAATATATCCTCATCTGGCGGAAGTAGGGCAGGGTATCGTGTTCCCTGGGCTGCCCTCAAATTGCTAGGGATTGCTCTAGCCGGTGTGCTAGCATTCCTTTTCTGGGCAAATATCGTCCGAGCAATCCTGGAGACGGTCGGCTTCGCTGCCGTTCTGCTAGCTGGGTGGTTTGTGGTGTTGCTTTGGGTGTTCTGGGGCCGGCACTTCCAGGTCCTGCAACGGAGGTGGAATCACTGGTTAGGAGCCATGTCCTTCACAGCTTTCGTCTGGGGGGTACTTTCAGTATTCCATCCCCAGACCTACATAGCTGCTGTAAACCTTGGTGAGGCCACCCTTGGTGGTTCCTTAGGAAAAGCTATCAGTGGCAGCTCTTATACTTGGGCTCGCCTTCTGGGCCTGGGGTTTGGTGGCCTCATCATTCTTACCCCTCGAGGTTCCTTTAAATTAATAAGTAGGTTTCTCCTATCCCTCTGGCAGCTTACCCTAATGCTGACCGAGCAACTCTGGAAGTTATTGGAGTTTTCGTTGAAGAAGACCACCCAAGGAATTTTCTCTCTAGTTCGGATGTTAGGCACAGGCCTTGCCGGTCTGCTAGTGAAGAAACCAGCCCCAGCCGAGAGGAGGCCAGAAGCACCCCCCCGGCTGGGTGGAAAAGTTCCTACCTCGGAGACTACCTTGTCGGCGACCATATCTGAAAAAACCTTCGCAGCTGATCTTGCTCAAGGCTCACCCCCCATTGAATTCCTTAACAAAGCTCCCAAGGCTGCTTTTGCCCAAGCCGATGAGAGTGAAAGGGCTAAACTGCTTGAGAGTGCTCTATCCAGCTATGGGGTAGAGGCCAAGGTGGTGCAGGTGAACCCTGGGCCTTCAGTCACCCAATTTGGGGTTGAGCCAGGGTGGGAGAGAAAATTCCGCCGAGTGTTGGAGAGGGAATCAGATGGCAAGATAAAAAAGGACAAGGACGGCAACCCAGTGTACCGGCTTGAGGAAATCTCGAGGACTAGAGTTAAGGTGGAGCGCTTTCTTTCTCTAGCTAATGATTTGGCCTTGACACTGGCTGTTCCCAGCGTGCGGATTGAAGCACCAGTGCCTGGCAAGCCTTTGGTGGGCATTGAGGTCCCTAATATTAGCACTGCCATAGTTCCTCTGCGCAGCGTTATTGATAGCTCGGTTTTCCAAAAAGCCAGGGGCAGATCAAAATTAGTAGTGGCTCTGGGTCAAGCTGCTGGGGGGGAGCCCGTGGTGTGTGATATAGCTAAGATGCCCCACCTGCTCATCGCCGGAGCTACAGGAAGTGGCAAGACCGTCTGCCTCAATTGCATGATCACTTCCTTCCTCATGCGCACGATGCCTAGCGAAGTTAGGTTAGTGCTTATTGACCCCAAGCGAGTAGAAATGGTCACTTTTAATGGAATACCTCATCTCCTTACCCCTGTAGTGGTGGATGTCGATAAAGCGATTGAAGCTCTGCGTCGAGTCACCCTGGAAATGGATCACCGTTACCGCAGGTTTGCCGCTGCAGGAGTGCGCAATGTTGATGTCTACAATAGCAAGTCGGCTGAGCCGCTTCCCTACATTGTGGTGTTCATTGATGAACTGGCAGACCTTATGATGACGGCTGCCGATGTAGTTGAGCCTCTCATCTGCCGTCTGGCTCAGCTTTCTCGTGCTACCGGAATCCATCTGGTAGTGGCTACTCAGCGGCCTTCAGTGGATGTAATAACAGGGCTCATTAAGGCCAACTTCCCAGCTCGTATCAGCTTCGCAGTGGTTTCCGTGGTGGACTCCCGTACCATTCTGGACACACCAGGTGCTGAGAAGCTGCTGGGGAAAGGGGATATGCTTTATCTCACACCAGATGCCCATAAGCCAAGAAGGCTCAGAGGGTGCTTTATCTCTGACGAGGAAATGGATAAAGTCACCAACTTCTGGAGAAAGTGGGCTGAGGAGCATCTGCCAGCGGAACGCGACCGTATAGCGCAGGACTTTGCCTCTCTCCCGGTTGAAAAATTGGAGCTAGATCCTTTTCTCGAGCGTGCTAAGGAATTAGCCAGGGAATATCCCCACCTTTCCATCTCTTTGCTACAGCGCCGGTTACATATAGGTTATCCTCGTGCAGCTAGACTAATGGAGCAACTGGAGGAGGAAGAACTCATCTCAAGCGAACCCAGTGAACATGAGGAAGAATGAGGGAATTGATTTCGCTACTGGCTTATTACCTGGAGCGGCAGAGGTTAAAGCAGCGGAGGCTGGAAAGATTCACCTCGCAGCCCCCTCCTGAGGAACCTCTAGAGGAAGCCCGCTGCCTACATTGCGGGGCCGATTTATCCCAGGCTGAACTATATCGGATCTACCGAGTTTGTGATGTTTGCCACTTCCACCACTATCTCCCAGCGTGGAAGCGAGTAAACTTACTGGTCGACCCGGAGAGCTTTCAAGAACTGGATCCTAGGTTGGCTACTCCGGAATTCTTACAGTTAGAAAGTAACCTGCCCTATCAAGAGCGACTCTTGGAAGCACAGAGAAAGAGTGGACTAGCCGAGGCAGTCTTAACTGGCAGTTGTTCCATCGGGGGAAACTCAGTTGTCCTGGCAGTGCTCGATTTCGGCTTCATGGGCGGTAGCCTGGGAGTGGTGGCAGGAGAAAAGCTCGCTCGTGCCTTTGAGTTTGCCTCAAGACGCCGACTGCCATTGGTCGTAGTGATTTCCTCCAGTGGCTGCCGGGTAGAAGAAGGGGTGCTTTCCTTGATCCAAATGGGTAAAGTGACTGCAGCCGCTAGGAGATTCCAGGAGGACAAATTATCCCTCATCTGTATTCTGAGCAGTCCCACCACAGGAGAAGTTTACGTCAGCCTAGCCAGCCTGGGAGATATTATCATTGCTGAGCCCCAAGCTTTGCTGGGCTTTGCTCCTCTGAGGGTGATGAAGGAAGAGGCGGGTGGGGTGCTTCCAGAGAAAGGTCATACTGCCGAAGCACATTTAGAACATGGACTAATTGACCAGGTGGCCGAGCGAACCGAGCAGAGACATCTGCTCTCCATCATTCTTGATCTTCTTACTCCACGTTATCGCCTAGGGATGCGGAAGAAGGCCAAGCCCTACTTCGCCCCTCTTCATGCCCAAGAGCAACCTTGGCAGACAGTCCAGCTCGCCCGACACAAGCTACGTCCTACCTTCCTGGATTACATGTCACGGATTGCCTTTAACTTTGTTGAACTGCACGGGGACCGCGTCTCCGGTGATGACCCAGCGTTAATCTGCGGCTTGGCTGAGATCGGTGGAGAGGCGGTGGTAGTAATTGGACAACAACGGGATCGGAATGAAGGGAGAGTAAGGCCTGAAGGTTTTCGCAAGGCACAACGAGCTATGAAGCTAGCCGCTAAGTTCAACCTGCCGCTTATAAACTTTATCGATACTCCAGGGGCTTACCCAGGGCCAGAGGCCGAGGAAAAAGGGATTGGCCAGGCCATTGCTTCCACTATGGCTTTCCTCTCCGATTTGCCCACCCCTGTTATTTCGGTGATCATTGGTCAAGGAGGGAGCGAAGGCGCCCTGGCCCTGAGTCTGGCCGACAGAGTCTTGATGCTGGAGAACGCCTATCTTACAGTGATCTCGCCAGAGCGTGCTGCATCGATCTTCTATCGGGATGCAACTAAGGCTCAGGAGCTTGCTCCTGAGCTGAGGCTGACAGCCGCTGAGTGCAAGGAGTTCGGAATAATTGACCTTATAGTTCCGGAGCCAGAAGGAGGGGCACATGCCAATCATGCTGAAGCAAGTAGGCTATTGCGCAATCTCCTCCTCCAAGAGTTAGCCCAAATTCAGGTCTTTTCTCCCAGCCGCCTGGCGAAATCTCGCTATCACCGACTTCGCTATCTGGGTGAAACCGGGCTGGGACCCTTAAAGTACCTCCGTCAACAGGCAGAGAAATTTAGAGAACTCTTCCAAAGCGGAGCGCAGCTCTTCAAAGAGCATCTTGGCCCAGGATGAAAATGATGGCTGTGAAAGCTGCTGGGGCAGATGAAGAAGCGGTTCGTACTCTGGATGGGAGCGCTTATTCTCTCCCTCAGTTTGGGGATCTATTTTGACATTAATTTAATTTAGGCACCCTCTGTCTTCCAATCTGGCTCAGGTGTCCTGGATTCCCCGGTCTCGCCTTTTCCTTCCTCCTTCTGCGAAGATCAGGCAGGCTTTTGAAAAATCTAGGGAAACCTTCGGGAGAGTGGGCTCCTAGAGAAGTTCGGCGAGAGCTACAGACAATACTGTGACAGAGTGTACCTCTTGATTCCAAAGGTCGGCTGTTTGCTCAGTGCCCTCCTCCACCCCATCCCGCCATCTCCAGAGGGGTGATTTACCCTCGGCAATAGGGATTTAATAGCCTCTAAGGCTATACCACTGGAGTAAGGCTTCTTCCCTCAATTTCTCCAGAATCCGTCCTGCCTCTTTCTTGAGATATTCCTGTCCTGGCTGAGCTAGCTCTGGAGGGTAATCAGCTTGGAGATAATCCTCCTCGATGAAATCTAGCCCTTTGATCTGTGAATATTCCTTTAGCGCCTCGTACTCCTGAGAACGAACTGGCCCGAAGTGTGAGATATACGCCAAAGGCACATAAATAGGAGCTGAGAAAGGGAGCTTGGTCACAAAGACCAACTTTAAGTGTCGAATGTGTCCTTTCCTGATTTCCTCTTTCAGCAATTGGCTTACCTCCTGAGAGGCAAATCCCTCCCTCTCCAGCATCTCCCTGAGCGTGTCCATCTTGAAGAAATAACGCTGGGCGCTTTGGGACAAAATTCCCCGGAGGAGTAATTCCAGCCGAGATTTTTGCACTACTCGCTCATATAGATCGAAAAGTTTCTGACATAGTTCTTCAGCTTCGGGAGTAGGGATGTACTGGTAGAGCTTCCCCTTAGCCCTCACCATTCCACTGGTTACCAGTTTCGTGAGTGCCTGCTCAACCCGGCCTTGACTCCCCGAGGTCTGGCTGATAATATCTTCGTAGGTGTGGGGTGTGGCATTACTGCGAAGATACCTCAAAATCTCGACTATGGTTGGAAGTCCAGACATCGCCTCCCCTGGTGAAATATGCTGGGAAAACTCTTAAGAAAATCTTACCCCACTTTCAAAGAGAAGTCTAGCTTTGACCTGGATGGTTACCAGCCCCTGCCTGTAGCCCATCAGATCAGAGGGGTTCTTTTGAGAAAAATAAGGCGGGGAGAGGAACTCTTGCCAGAGATCGATGGCCGGCAGGAAACTAAGGCTGATGTCGTACGGGCTCTTCTCTCCGGAGCACATCCCTATCTTATTTCGGAGGAGGGCACTGGGAAAACAAGGCTGGCCAGGTCACTTACCAGGTTGCTTCCGCGTGTTCCATTCATCCGGGGATGCCCCTACCATGATGATCCCAAGTGGCCTAGAGAACTGCTTTGTCCCCGTTGCCGTCAAGCTAAAGACCCGGTGAAAGAATTCGGAATCGACTTCATTCCCGGCCCAAGGCGATTCTCCCGTATTCAGGGAAATGAGTACACTAACGAGGCCAAGTTACTTGGCCTCAAGGATATCCAGGCAATTGCTAAAGGCAAAAGCCCCTCCGATCCTCGAGTTTTTACCGGTACCGGAGTGTTCCGGGCCAATAGAGGAATACTCTTTGTGGATGAGCTTCCTGCCATCCGCACCAAGGTACAGGTCCTCTTCCACCCAATTCTGGAGGAGAAGAAGGCTATCTTAGAGGAGTATAACTGGGAGCATCCTCTCGACCTAGTGCTCATTGCCACGGGCAATCCCCGGGGGTTCGCTCATGTGAACGAAATACCTCGTCCCCTCCTCGACCGCCTTGAGCCGGTCTACATGGATTTGCCTGAGGAGGAAGTTGAGCGCCGAATAATGCTCAAGGAGACTTTCCGGGTGAAGCCTTATGCTGAGGTGAATTTAGAAGAAGAGCCCTCTTACCCTGAGCTTGAGGAAATTGAGCGTAAGGCGATTGTTCCTTGGTGGATTGTCGATCTGCTCAATAAATCGGTAAGATATAGTCGTATCTGCCCCTACGTGGAGAAGAAACCCAGCATAAGGGCTAGCAACAGGGCTCTGGACCATACCTACGCCAGCGTGGAGCTGGAGAATCGGCAGGTAGCTAACTTGCGACAGGCTTATCATGGCCTCAAGTTGGCACTCCGAGGAAGGGTAGGCCTTCGAGCTGACCTCATTGACTTGGACAACCCCCAAAAAACTTTCCTGCTAGGCGACGAACTAACGGCTGATTTTATGTGGAATGTGTTCGAGGATCTTAAGGATGAGGGGCAATTCTTGGGCGAGTATAATCACCAGAAGTTGGCCCAGGAGCTTAGTTCCCTGCTCTCCGAGGTTAACCTTTCCACTGGCAAGGTGCCAGAAGAACTTATCTCCAAGCGTGAAGAGCTGTCGCAGGTTATCCATAAAATGAGATGCAGGTCATCAGAATTAGAAAGTCTGGAGCGGAACTCAGAAGTCATTGAGGAAGCCAACTTTTCTGCTCTGGAAATTCTAGCTAACCTTGCCCTGCACCAAAGGGCTTTGGACCGGGCGAAAATGGTCGGGATATTTTTACCGGACAAGTTCGGGGGCAGAATTTGACCTACCCAGCGAGGGAATATTGTGACCGATGTCAGCTCAAGACAGAGAGCGAACTGCTCCAAGAGCTCGCTCAGCTTGGGGGCCGCCCTTTAAGGGATGTTATCCGCCTGTCCTATCAACATCCGGAAAGCTCACTTGGACAGAGGCTGAGGAGATTCAAGGAGGAGAGAGACCGTGAAGAAAAAAACAGACTTCAAGAATATGAAAACTTATTGCAGGAGTACGAGGAGAGGCTCTCCTATGAGGTCATGGATAGCTTGCTTAAGGGTGGATCGGTAGAGGAATTAGCCCAGCGCCTCCTTGAAGACGAAATCAGAAGAGAGCTACAGGAAAGAATAAGGAACCTGAGATGGAAATCATCTGGCATCGGCGAAGGTGATGTTGAAAAAGCTCTGCAGGAATTGCGGCAGGAAGGTTATATCGAGATTGAGGATAGAAAGATTAAGATAACTTCCAGGGGTGCCCGGAAGTTGGCTTCAGGCATTTTAGAGCGCATTCTTCGTCACTTAGTTGGTAAAGATGTGGGCTCTCATCTTATGGAGAAGCCTGGCTTTGGAGCAGAGCTTTCCCTTTACACCAGGAGCTATGAATTTGGCGACGACTATTCCTTGGTGGACGTGGAGAAAACTGCCTTGAATGCCCTACGGAGATGCGGCGGGTTAAGGTTTGAGTTGGGGGATTTCGAGATACATGAGGAAATTCACCAAATAAATATCTGCTCCGGGATAATTATTGATGAGAGTGGTTCCATGAGGAATGGTTACAAGCTTGAGGCGGCCCTAGAAACAGCTCTGGCACTTTCTGAACTCGTCCGCCGGGAGCCAAAGGATGAAGTGTTAATCTTCAGCTTTTCCGAAAAGGTCAGGCGTATATCCCCTTGGGCGATCATCAATGAGGTAATGACCGGTGGAGCCACTGATATTCGCTCTGCCTTGCGAGCCTTTCGCAAAGCAGTAGCGGGGCAGAAGGGAGCTCGGCAGGCTTACTTGATCACAGATGCTGAGCCTAACATGGAGGACGGTGCCTATGTTGGTTTTGAACAGGCCGCTTTAGGCCTGCTGGAAGAAGCCTGGCTCTACCGTCAGCAGGCTATAGGACTCAATATAATCATGCTGGACGAAACCCCCAGGTTAAGACGCCTGGCCTCAAGTTTGGCCAGAAGAAATCTGGGGCGAGTGTTCTTTACCTCCCCGATTACGCTGGGCAAGGTGGTGGTCGAGGACTACCTCAAGTTGAGGAAAGGGGGAGTTTAGTGAAAAATCCTAAATCAGAAATCAGGTTCTACAGTCGGCCACAGCTTAAAAGTCCCATCCTCATCGCTGGCTGGCCAGGCATAGCCAACATTGGCATTTCTACGGTGAGTTATCTCAGGACTAAGCTTAGGGCCAGAAGATTTGCTGAGATAAATCCAGAGCCCTTTTTCTTTCCCCATAAAGTGCTGATTGAAGATGGCCTAATGCGGGACATGGAATTCCCGGAGAATATCTTCTTCTACTACCGAGGTGAACCTGACCTGATATTCTTCCTCGGAGGGGCTCAGCCACATGAGGAGAGTAAAATCTATGCCTTGACCAACCTCATCCTCGATGTAGCTCAGCAATTCGGCGTAAGCCGAGTTTACACCGCTGCGGCCGCAGTGGCCTCAATTCACCATACATTTGAACCAAGAGTCTGGGCTGTGCCTAATAGCCGCTACCTCTTGTCGGAGCTGAAGAGGCATAACGTGGTGCTACTCAGCGAACTGGAGGAACGGCGGGGTAGCGGGAACATTACCGGCCTTAACGGCGTTTTGATAGGGGTGGCCAAAGAAAGAAATATGGAGGGGGCTTGCTTTCTAGGGGAAATTCCGGTCTATATCGCTCACTTTCCTCTACAGTATCCTAAGGCCTCTCGGTCTATTCTTAGTGTCCTCACCCATATACTTGACCTTCACATTGACATGGGGGAGATTGGATTTTATGCCGAGCAAGCCGATCGAGAAATTGAGAAACTGTATGAGAGCTTCCCTCCAGAGGTGAGAAGAGAGCTTGATAAGCTGAAGTCCATTGTGCCACAAGTTGGGCCAATAACTGAAAAGGATAAAGAACGGATCATGAAGGAAATCGAAGAATTCTTTAAAGGCGGAAAGGAGAAGCGGAGTTAGAAACTATGGAGAAAATCAGATTTCTTAAACGGCCTAAAATCCGTCGGCCATGCTTATTGGTGGGCTGGGAACCAGATGCCGGAGCACTGGGAGGGGAGCTTATTGATTATGTGAGCCAAGAAGTCGGGGCAGAGGAATTCTGTCGCTTTAATCCCTTGGGTTACTTCTCACTTAACGCAGTTTCTATAGAAGCTGACGTGATTGAATTTCCTACCTCCACATTATATTACTCAGAGCAAGCCAACCTTATCCTTTTTCGTAGTATGCAACCATCACAGGCGCAGTATGAATTCTTGAGCCTGCTGCTTGACCTCGCCGAAGAGCTAAAGGTCAAAAGGATCTACACCATTGGGGGTCTGGTCTCTAGGACAGGGCACTTGGGAAAACGTCGGGTGCTGACGGTGTTCAACCGGCCAGAACTAAGGCAAGAGCTATCTCCATACCCTCTCGATTTTATCAGCTACCACGGCTCCACCTCAATGAGTGGCTTCTTGCTCTGGTTGGCTAAGAGGCGCAGGCTTTCGGCAGTCAGCTTCTGGGGGGAGGTTCCCTTTTACCTGGCCAATATTGAGGACCGCCGCATGGTGGAAATTATGCTGGAAAGTGTATGTCAGGTGCTGGAGCTGCAATTAAATCTTTCAGCTTGCCAGCAGAGGGCGGAACAGCAGGAGAGAAGAATTGCTGAAATAAGGCGGCAAAGACCTCACATAGATGAATACCTAGAGAGGGTTGAGAAGGGCATAGAACTCACTGAGGAAGAGGGCCTCACTCTGGTTCGGGAAATGGAAGATTCACTGCATGAGCCTTACCAAATCTAAATTTCAGCCATCAGCCTACCGTAAGTGAGCTAAGCATGGAATATGAGCACACACCTCCAGAAGAGATTGCCTCCCGAATTGCCCGGTTTCAGACTCTGCTGCAAAAGGCTAATATCAAAGGTGCCTTGATCTCCCAGAATGCTGATCTCTTCTACCTTGCTGGCACTATCCAACGTTCCCTTCTCTTCATCCCCGCTCAAGGTGAGCCTGTCCTGGCAGTGCAAAGGGACTTCGGCCGAGCTTCTAGAGAATCCCCGCTCAACCAGATACTTCCCTTGAAAAATAACCACCAACTGGGCCGAGCCTTGGCGAAATTCAACTACTCCGTGCGAGGGCGGATAGGCCTGGAGATGGACATCCTCCCAGTCAGATCCTACCTTGCCCTGCGTCAGGATTTCCCACAGGCGGAATTTGTGGACATCTCTGAGCTTATCAGAAAAGCACGGATGCTTAAATCAGACTACGAAATCGCCCAAATCAGGAAGGCCTGCGAGATTTTAAATGAGGTTATGCGGGAAGCTCAGAGAAGCATTCGGCCAGGAATGACTGAGCTCGATGTTGATGGTCTCCTGGGGAATCTGGCCAGGCGGCTGGGGCACCAAGGTCGCCTGCGGATGCGCGGCTATAATCAGGAGATGTTTTACGCTCACGTCTTCTGCGGTAAGACCGCTGTCATCCCCTCTTTCCTAGAGGCACCTTTAGGTGGCCAGGGAACTACACCCGCTATTGCTCAGGGAGCCAGCTTTAACCGCATCGCTAGAAATGAGCCCATCATCATTGATTTCGGCATAGGAATTAACGGATATGTAACGGACATGACTCGCACTTTTGTAGTTGGAGAATTGTCTCCGGAATTACAACAGGCTTACTCCTTCGCCAAAGAGGTCAAGGACTTTATGGAAGGGTGGGTCAGGCCCGGCCGGTGCTGCTCCGCACTCTACAGGGAAGTGATAAAACTGGCCCATCAACGGGGATACCAGGACTACTTTATGGGCTACAAGGGACACCAGGTCTCCTTTGTGGGACATGGAATCGGTCTTGAGATCGATGAATATCCCCTGGTGGCTCCCAACTTTCATGAGGAATTCCAAGAGGGCATGGTTTTTGCCTTCGAGCCCAAACTGGTCTTCCCCGGGGTAGGAGCTGTCGGGGTAGAGGATGACTACCTGGTTACCAAGGCCGGCGTTGAAAGGCTGACTACCTATGATGACCAAGTGCTTACGGTAAGCTACCCCTGATTCAGATAATGGGGTACGTTTAGCCAGCGCCGTGGCACTCACGACTTATCCCCAGAGGCCACCCATAGCGTCTCTGCCTCCTTACGGGCCTCTGGTGGCAAATGGCGTGTGGTCAGCCAGTGGGTCAAGCCCAGCAGACAGGGTAGGGCCATGGAGTAAACCAACAAGGACAGCGGTTCGCCGAAGAACCAGCAAAGCACGGGCAGGGGAATGAAAAGGGCCATCCCGCACCAAATAAGGTTACGGGTGAGAAAAAGCGGCACAGCAGTAAACCCTAGGGCGATTGACATTTCCCTGGGAAGGAGGATGAGGAGGACACCTATCATCGGCCCCATACCCCGGCCTCCCCGAAAGCGCAAGAACACCGACCAGTTGTGACCTGCCACTGCAGTGCCTCCGGCCAAGTATGCCAATAACCACTCCCCGCCCAAGGCTCTAGTTACCACCATTGCCAGGGCCCCTTTGCCTATATCCGCTACCAGGGTGGTTACGCCAGCAGTTAGTCCAGCATGGCGGAACACATTGGCCGTGCCCACATTGTGGTCACCAACTCGACGAACATCAACGCCTTTCAGCTTGCCGATAAGGTAAGCAAAGGGGGTAGAACCCAGCAAGTAGGCCAATGCGAGGCTTAGTGCCGCAACCATGCTGCCCCCCAATACCTAGTAGCACTAGGCTTCTTGGATTTTACCACGAAAGGGTGAGGAAAACCAACAGTCAGAGTGCTATTCCGCTCAGTCTCGCTAGATCTCAGGGCGAGCTTCAAAGCCCGTGTCTGCACGGTACAACCACCAACTCCGATTGCTTGACAAAATATCCAGCGAAGTGCTATTGTTTCTAGTGGCGGAATCGTGGAGAGTGATTATAACTTCAATTTTTCACTAGAGTTAAACAATCTTCCTCAAATTCTAAATTCCACCAGCTTCCCCAAGCAAACTTTCCTTTTACTACCCGAAGGAGGTGTTTGTCATGCCAGAGGCTAAACAACCAGAAATATGGGACGATACCTGGGTTAGGACCACTTGCGGAGGGTGCTATGCCACCTGCACCATCAGGGTTCATCGGGTGAACGGCGTGATTGTAAAGGTAGAAGGAGACCCTGACACAGACTTTGGCCCTCGAGGTGGCGTATGTGCCAAGGCTCCGGCTCTCATTCAGCAGTTCTACGACCCTAATCGGGTGAACTACCCCATGAGGCGGACTAATCCGAAGAAGGGACTTTTCGAGGACCCCCAATGGAAGCGAATATCCTGGGATGAGGCCCTCGACGAGATAACCCAAAGGCTAAAGGAGATAAAGGACGACCCTCGCCAGCTTCTGCACGGAGGCACCCCCACTCCAGGTACGGCCTCCAACTTGGCCTTAGGTTTCGCCGTTTTCGGATCCCTTTTCGGCACCCCCAACTGGTATATTGGCGGAGCTGGACTCCACTGTGGAAATGCAGCCCACCTAGGGGCTGGCCTTTTCCATGCTTCCTGGTCAATTGTCCCCGATTGGAAATATACCAATTACGTTATTTACTTCGGCTCTAACAAAGGTGCAGGCTCCGGCCATTCCTTCGGCTTCAATGCTCGGCTGGCAGCCGAGGCCCGAGCCAGGGGGGCTAAAATTGTAGTCTTCGACCCCATGTGCAACTTTGGTGGTGGTAAGGCTACTGAGTGGATTCCTCTGCTGCCTGGAACGGACGGGGCCATAGCCTTGGCCATGGTCAACGTGATTTTGAACGAGCTTGGGATATACGACGCCGACTTTCTCAAGACGAGGACGAATGGTTCCTACTTAGTTGGCTCTGATTTGACCTACGTAAGGGATAAGGAGACTGGTAAGCCGATGCTGTGGGATGAAAAGGAAGGCAAAGCCAAGGTCTGGGATGACCCTAGCATCATTGACTCTACCGATGTAGCGCTCTTCGGGAATTATGAAGTGCAAGGCATCAAATGCCAGCCTGCCTTTCAACTCATAAAGGAACACGTTAAGCAGTATACCCCGGAGTTCGCCTCGGAAATGAGTACCGTGCCAGCCAAGACGATCCATCGCCTCGCCACCGAATTTGCTCAGGAAGCCAGGGTAGGTAGCACTATTGAAGTGCGTGGAGAGGCTGGGGATGTAGAGAAATTACCCTACAGGCCGGTATCAGCCATAATGTTCCGCGGTGGTCAGGGGCATACCAATGGGGGGCACGCTTACATGTCCGTATGCCTGCTTAATGCCATAGTAGGGGCCATGGATGTTCCCGGAGGCACTATTGGCTGGCCTCCAGTGAGTTTGGGCTACCCCGGGACAGGCCGATTTATCATTATGCCCTACCCTGACCCCCGCGATGGCATGCTTACTACAGGGACCTGGATGGAGCATAAGGCCTGGCCCGTGGAGGAGTCTAAAGTGCCGGCCGATGTGTGCTTTAAGGATCTCGTCCCCACAGCTTCCTTCTCCCCTCACCCGGCAACCAGCGATTTTGAGGATTACTGGAACAAAGCCGGACGTCCCTATGAAATAAAAGTGGCCCTCATTTATGGGGCCAACTTTGCCCGCACAACTCAGAACCGAGAGGTAGTAACCGAATTCTTTAAGAAGGTTCCTTTTACGGTTTCCATTAATACTACCTTCAATGAATTCAACGAAGGCTTTGCTGATATAGTGCTTCCAGATACCCACTCCATGGAGAGCTGGGGGCTCTTCGAACAGCATGCCCCCTTCTTCACCTGGCCCATTGGGCTTGAGGGTTGGTATTTCCCCCTTCGCCAGCCGGTGGTCAAGCCACAATATGAACGCCGCCAGGTTATCGAGATCCTTTGGGAATTGATGGATCGGCTGGGGATGAGGGAGCAGCTCAACCACTATTATAACGTTTACTTCTCGAGCTTCGGCGGTGAGGCTCTCATCGGCGGTGATATTAAAGGCATGAGAGCCGCTTTCGGGATAGACAAGAGCAAGGTCGTGGAGCTAATAAAACCAGAGGAAAAAATCACCTACCCTGAGCTAATCGATCGAGTGCTGAAGTATTACTTCGGCCCAGACCACGGGCTGGATTATTTCAAGGAGCATGGCTACATACACTGGCCCAAGCGAGTAAGGGAGGCCTACTGGAGGCCATTTGTTAAAGCCAGAGTTCCCATCTATCAGGAACATATAGCCGAACTCCGGCCTCACGTGATGGAAAACGCCAGGAAGATCGGGCTGGAACTTGAGTGGGAACAATGGACGCCCTTGCTGAGTTACTTTAAACCGCAGGTGGCCAAGGAAGGAGACTCAGAATACGACCTCTACTGCTTCTCCTACCGTGATATACTTCATGCTGGCTCGGGCACTATGGAAGCCCCCTGGTTAGATGAGGCCAGTCGGCTTTCGCCTTATACCTACACCATTACTATGAATGCCGATACAGCAGCGGAAAAGGGCCTGAAAGATGGGGATCTCATTTGTCTGGAGACACCTTACGGAAGGAAGGTAACCGGTTATTTAAAGACGATGCAAGGCATGCATCCCAAAACGGTGTCCATCGCGGCCTGTTCCGGAAGTTGGGCCAAAGGCCAACCTGTCGCCTTTGGTAAAGGGACTAACTTCAATATTCTGTTAGAGTCAGATTTTAAGCATGTTTGCCCCATATCCTTCAGCCAGGAGACAGCAGCTAGGGTTAAGGTCTACAAGACTAACCGTCGAGTTGAGTATGAAGGAGCTTGGAAAACACCTTCCTGGCGGCCGGAGATAGAGCCAATAATATCGGCCGTGGAGAAAAAGTAGGAGGTGCCTTTATGAGATGGGGAATGGTCATAGATCTAAAGAAATGCATCGGCTGCTGGAACTGCGTTTTGACCTGCAAAGCAGAGCATTTCCTCCCTCCGGGGGTATTCTGGTGCAGGGTCTTGATTTCGGAGACAGGAAAGTATCCCCTGGTGAGCAAGCATATTCTGCCGGTACGATGCAACCATTGCAAGGAGGCCAAATGCGTGGACGTCTGCCCCACCGGGGCCACTCAGAGGCGGGAGGATGGCATCGTTTGGGTTGATCCAGACAAATGCATGGGCTGCCGGTATTGCATGATGGCCTGTCCCTACAATTCTCGAACATTCTACTCGGATGAGCATGAATACTTCCCTGATCAAGGATTAACGCCCTTCGAAGAGATTGGTAAGCAACTGTACCCTCACACGCCAGGCACGGTGGAGAAGTGTAACTTCTGTATGGAGAGGATTGACGCTGGGATGGCTAAAGGACTAAAGCCAGGTGTGGACCGGGAAGCCACTCCTGCCTGTGTAATTAACTGCCCTACTAAAGCCATGTACTTTGGCGATCTGGAAGACCCTGGAAGCGAAGTCTCCATGCTAATAAGAGGGCGCAAGGGCAGACAACTGCACCCTGAGTACGGGACTGATCCCTCAATATACTACTTAGAGTAATTGGAAGGAGGTCTGAAGTCATGATTCAGACAAGGCCATTTGAATTTATGACCCGGTACACCCCACAAAGAGAATGGATAGAGGGTCGGGGGGTTCTCCTATGGTTAGCTTTCTTTTTCATCGAGCTAGGTGCTGGAATGCTGTTTGTGGCTGCCTTGTTCAATAGCCTGTGGGGCATGTTTATCGGCTGGCTTATCTGCATCGTTCTGGGTGGCGGGTTCCACCTTTTGTATTTGGGACAACCTCTGAGATTCTACCGGGCTTTTCTTAGGCCGCAAACCTCCTGGATCTCTCGGGGCATGATATTCATTGCCCTCTTCATCGTCTTAGGGGCCATACACCTGGCCCTGGCCTATTGGGCCAGCTCCCCCCTGGCACTGCTAGTAATACTCGAGATTGTAGCTTTCTTGGTTACCATATACGGTGGCTTTGCCATGAGCTACGTTAATGGGATACCCCTATGGAATACAGCCTTACTGCCAGTGCTTTATGTGGTGGCGGGCTTTTGGGGAGGTGCTGAGTTAGCTTTAGGTGTGATGTTGGCTGGAGGCATATTCAGCCAGACAGGACCTGAACTAGAGGGGCTGATTAGGATGTTACTTGGAGCCTTTATTCTTGTCGTAGCAGCCTATTTGACTAGCGTCAGGTATAGCTCCAAGGGAGGGGAGCTCTCGGTTAGGGAGATAGTAACGGGAAGGTGGTGGCCATTATTCTGGGGTGTGGTAGCATTATTAGGAGTCTGCTTCCCCCTTGGCGTGGTGGTCAGCGGGTATCTCTCTGGCCTGGAGGCCATTCCAATAGCCCTTCTGTGGCTCTCCATCTTCTTCGAACTTCTGGGAGATGTTACCTTCCGCTATTTGATACTGCGCAACGGCTTCTATCATCCACTGACTCCTATTTCCACCGTGCCATCAGCTTAATTTTGGAGGTTTGATGAAGGAAATCAGGTTTCATGGGCGAGGTGGGCAGGGAGCTGTTATGGCAGCCAGGATGTTGGCCACCGCCCTTATGGCCCAGGGTAAATATGTTGCTAGCTTCCCAATGTACGGCTTCGAGCGTCGCGGGGCTCCTGTCGTTGCCTTCGCCCGTTTCGATGATAAACCGATCAGGGAGAAGACCCAGATCTATAATCCCGATTGCCTAGTGGTAATAGACCCAACCTTGATGACCTTGCCCACGCTATTTGATGGCCTGCATCCGGAGGGAATTCTCCTGCTGAACAGTCCTATACCGCTAGTAAAAAGACCGAGCGAGAATATCAAGGTGGCTGGTGTGCTGGATGCCACGACAATTGCGGTAGAGGAGATAGGAAGGGATGTCCCTAATACCTGCATATTGGGAGCATTTGCTGCCACGACTGGCTGGGTGGAGCTAGAGTATCTGCGGTCGGCCTTGGGGGACTATTTTACGGGTGAAATCCTGAGACGCAATATTCGCAGTGCTGAACGCGGGTTTGAGGAAGTGAAGGTGACTAAATGGTGAAGAGAGAATTTTCTTCCAGGTATGAAGGATGCTGGTCAAATGCAGAGGAGAAACTTTTATGCCTTGACACGGGAAGTTGGCGAACTGAGAGACCTATCGTGGACAACGAGAAGTGCACCTATTGTGCCCTGTGCGCACTTTACTGTCCTACACAGTGCATGATTGATAAAGGAGACCACTTTGAGGCCAATTTAGAATTTTGTAAAGGATGTGGAATTTGCGCCAGGGAATGCCCCCATGATGCCATCACCATGGTGTCTGAGAAGGAGTTCCTGAAATGAAGGACGTTTTGAAAGCAATAGAGGAAGAAGGACAAGTGAAGGTGATAACCGGCAACGCAGCTGTTGCTTATGGGGCCATGCTTTGCCGACCAGATGTAGTTACCTCCTTCCCTGTAACTCCGCAGACTGAAGTCGGAGAGCAACTGTCCAGGTTCCAAGCCGACGGTATTTTGGATGCTGAGATGGTGGAAGTCGAGGGTGAGAATTCATCCATGAATGTGGTGCTGGGGGCTTCGCTTGCTGGCGGACGTGCATTTACCGCTACTTCTTCTTGGGGATTGGTATTCATGTATGATGCCATGCTGGAGACGGCTGGATTTAGAGCCCCGGTAGTGATGGCTAACTCTAATCGGGAACCCCCAGGCATTCTAGCTGTATCCTCTGGCCAGCAGGATATGATATGCACTAGGGATACCGGATGGATCCAGCTGGTAGTAGAAGACTGCCAAGAAATTCTCGACACAGTAATAATGGCCTTTCGACTAGCAGAGGATATTGAGGTTCTTCTGCCAGTGATGGTCAACTACGATGGCTTTTACCTTTCCTATCTCTCAGAGGCAGTGAATATTCCCGCCCGGAAAGAAGTAGACCGGTTTATGCAACCTTTGGAGGAGCAACCCGAGCGCCTCAAGATCGTCCCGGGCAAGCCTCTGGGATGTGGATCCCACGGACTTTGGGCTGAGTACACTGAGCTACGGTACAAACACTGTGCTGCCATGGAAAGAGCCAAACGGAAACTGGATGACATAGATAAGCAATTTGGGGAATTCTTCGGCCGCAGCTATGGGGGTCAAATAGAAGAGTACCGCACCGACGATGCTGAAATAGTCCTGGTCACTTCAGGAAGCACCACTGGGACGACACGGGTAGTGGTTGACCAAAAGCGGGAAGAGGGAATAAAAGTCGGGCTGGTCAAGATAAGGATGTTCCGACCATTCCCTGGCGAAAGACTGGTTCAGGTTCTCAAGGGAAAGAAGGCCATTGGCGTCATTGATCGCAGCATCTCTTTCGGCTGGAATTGTGGGCCAATGTACATGGAGCTAAGAGCTCTTTCACCTGAGATTGGTTCTGTCCCCCTAATGGACTTCATAGATGGGCTAGCCAACATGGATATCACGAAGAAACATATCGAGCGGATGATAGAGCAGGTCTATGCCACTTCACAGGGCAAAGCATTCCAGGCAGTAACCTGGGTGATATTGGAGGAAGAGGAGTAGAGTATGGTAAAGAAGGCAAAAAAGCTGCCAAGGGTTTTTGAGCAACTTCGCTATGAAGATCAGTTCGCTGGAGGGGTCGCTTTCTGCTCTGGTTGCCCCCTCGAGCTTGCGCTTAGGCTTCTGACAAAGACGCTAGGTAAAGAAATAGTCATCGTGGGTACCCCTTCCTGTTCAGCTCCTGTCCTATACGGGCAAAACATAGGTAGCTGGCATCGTCTGGCCTACTGTAGTTCTGTTATGACCGGCGTGGCTTCAAAGGCAACGGGCATCACTCGGTACTATCGTAAAACAGGCCATGATATTACACTGGTGTGCTTCACTGGGGATGGATGCGCTGCCGACGTAGGCTTCCAACCCCTTTCCGGGGCAGCCGAACGGAATGAAAGATTCATCTACATCACCTATGACAATGAAGGCTATATGAACACCGGAGTTCAGAGAAGCAGTACTACCCCCTTTGGAGCTAGCACCACCACTACCCCGGTCGGGGTAGCCAGAAGAGGAAAGGAAACACAAGCCAAAAACCTGCCTTTGATTATGGCGATGCATGGAATTCCTTATGTGGCCACTGCTACCCTAAGCTATGTGGGCGATTATGTAAACAAACTGCTCAAGGCAAAGGAAATGAAGAACGAAGGGATGGCTTACATTCATATATTTAGCCCTTGTCCCACTGGCTGGGGGATACCTACCGATATGACAATCGAAGTGTGCCGAATGGCGGTGAGGACTAATTACTTCCCTCTCTGGGAGGCTGAAAGAGGTAAATTTCGTTTCACACACCTACCAGCCAAGCCTCAGCCAATTAGGGAGTATACCAAACTAATTCGGAAGTTCAGGCACCTGAACGAGGAGGAACTGGCTCAGCTACAGAAGGAGGTGGATTCTAACTTCAATTTCCTGCGCCACCTCACCGAGTTTGGAGAGCAGCCATAAACTTCACAGCCTCATCACGTAGCCCCTTTCCACTGGCAAGCTTGGTAACCCAGCTCAAAGGCCTTAAGATTAATCTTCGCCTGTTTTGGAAAACGCCTTTTAATGGTTCCTCTCATGGTGTCGGTTTTTATAGGAAGTCGTTGGGTGCCAAATAAAGCACCAAGCATGACTATGTTGGTTGAAAGGGAACCACCGGCCTGGCGAGCGAGTCGGTCACCATCTATAACAACCACTTCTCCCGCAGCCTGCCTGAGTTTTCCCAGGGCCTGCTCATAGCTAGGGTAGGGACTTAATCCCAAAGAAACGGTGTAAGGAATTATCTTCCGGGAGTTAATCACCGCCAAGCTCGATTTAGAGAGGTAGGCAATGTTTCTCAGCGCTTCGGCAAATTCCATCCCCACCAGCACGTCGCACTTTCCCTCAGGTATAAGAGGGCCAAATACTCCTTGACCGATCCGGATGATGCTCACCACAGCCCCACCCCTTACTGCCATCCCCAATATTTCAGAGCCCCTTACCTTCAAGCCGTCATCCACGGCTGCTTTGCCAAGCAGTTCAGACATCAGAATAACACCTTGTCCGCCAACTCCGGTGATCAGTATGTTGAGTTCCTCAGCCATTGTCCTGCTCTCCTATTACAATGGCATTATATGGGCAAATTTGAGCGCATAGTCCACACCCGGTGCAGAGAGAAGCATCAATGGTAGTCTTACCCCCTACCCTTATTAGGGCCGGGCAACCCAGGAGCTTAATGCAGGCATTGCACTTGATCTGGCACTTTTCCTCATCTACTCGATAGGGGATTATCTTCTCCCCTTTTTCCCTCTTCTCTCTGAGCTCTAGCGTAGTACAAAGCCTCCGGAATACTACCAGCGAGGGTCCTTCGAACCTGATCGCTCTTTCCACCGTGGCGATGGCTTTCTCAACCTCCAGAGGGTCAACCACCTCGACAAACTGTACCCCGCACCCCCGAGCCACCTCCTCCGGTCGCAGTTGCGTGGTCTTGTCGCCCACGGCTGTATAGCCTGTGCCCGGGTGTGGCTGAAATCCAGTCATAGCGGTGGCTGAATTGTCCAGCACCACCATGGTTATATTGGCTTTATTGTAGACCGCATTTATTAGCGGAGGTATGCCAGCATGGAAAAAGGTGGAGTCTCCCAGGTGGGCCACTATGGGAGCCTTTACCACATGGGCTAGGCCGTTAGCCATTCCAAAGCTACCCCCCATACAGATGGTGGTATCCACCGCTTCCAGTGGCGGAGTGTAACCCAGGGTATAACAGCCAATATCGCCAGGATAAATGGGTTGCACTCCCTCCCCGTAATCCCTGGCTACTCTCCGGGCAGCAGTGGTAATGGCATAGAAGGAGGCTCGATGAGGACAGCCTGGGCAAAGGGCCGGAGGCCTTAAAGGTACCAGGGGAGCTACTTCCTCCTTCAGTTTGTCTAGCTTGGAGAAATCTAGCGGAAGCTTTGAGTGGGTCAATTTAGCGATGGCCTCGGTAACCTTGCGGGTGGAGAGTTCACCAATTCGAGGCAGCAAGTCCTTGCCGTGAATCTTGGTCGAGAGGCCAGCTTCATGTGCCAGAGCTTTCAGGTGCAGCTCAACAAATGGGTCGAGTTCCTCCACTACTAACGCTTCTTTGACGGAGTTTAGCAATTCCTTAACCAGCTCTTCTGGCAGAGGATAAGGTGTCCCAATCTTAAGCAGGGAGACCTTTCCTTCCAGGCCAAGCCACTCCAGAGCCTCCAGGGTGTAGCTATAGGAAAGACCGCAGGCGACTATGCCCAATTCAGCTCCCTTAGCCAGGCTCAGTTGGTTATAGGGGAAGCCATTCGAGGCTCTCTTTATTGCCTCAAACCTTTGCAGCATCAAAGGCTTGTTCCTCCTGGCACCAGCTGGGGTATAGACTAGCCAGGAGGGATCCTTCCGAAAGGAGCCTCCTCTTCTCTCCTTTGTTATTTGGCCCAGAACCACATCGCTTCTGGCATGGCCTATGCGGGTCACCGATCTCACTATGAAAGGGTGCGCGAATTCCTCCGAGAGCTGGAAGGCTTGAGCCATCATATCCTTGGCCTCCTGAACTGAGGAGGGCTCTAGCACCGGCAAGTAAGCCTGCTCAGCGATGTGGCGGTTGTCTTGCTCATTCTGCGAGCTCCACATCCAGGGATCCTCGGCCTCGACTAGAACCAGGCCGCCCTTAGCACCTATATGGCTGGCGGTTACTATAGCATCATGAGCTACATTCACCCCGACATGCTTCATAGAAGCCAAAGCCCTGACGCCGCTTACCGAGGCCGCTAAAGCTACTTCGAAAGCCACCTTCTCATTGGTGGACCACTCGACGTATAGGCCCAATTCCTTGGCTACGCTGGCCAGGGTCTCCATTATCTCACTTGAAGGAGTGCCAGGGTAAGCGGCTGCAACTTGAACTCCTCCCTCTATGGCCCCCCGGGCTATGGCTTCGTTTCCCATCAGGAAAAGCCTTTTCCCGGGAGCATCAGAAGCTATGGATAATAGTTGTTCCAAATTAACCCCCTTCCGAAGTCGCTGTGAAATCTCAAATAATAGTATAACCTACGGAGTATGGAAAGGAAAATCCGGGTAGTAGCTATTTCCACCGTCAACATTTGCTGCTATAATAGTTTAGCCATAAGTAAGGGGTGAGCATCTGGAAGCAGTTGAGCTAGCCAAAAAAGTAGTAGAGGCAGCTCTAAATAAACAAGCCTTCGATATCCTCTTACTGGACCTCAGGGGAAGGTGTAGCTTCGCGGATTACTTTGTCCTTTGCAGCGGCGAAAGCGAGCGGCAGATCCAGGCCATCTGTGATGAGATTGACCAAGTGGTGAGTGAGGAGGGCCTTGCGTTCAATCGCCGTGAGGGTAAGACCGACTCAGGCTGGGTGCTCCTTGACCTCGGCAATGTGATCGTTCATATCTTCGCCCCACAGCAACGAGGGTTCTACGATCTGGAGAAAGTTTGGGAACGAGCTTCGACGGTGCTCAAGATCCTCTAAGTAACTCCCCCAAAAGTCGTAAGACTTTTGGGGACCCGTAAATTCAGTTTTTAAATTTCGGGCCCATAAAATCCAAGGACTTTGTGGGGTTTATTTAATCCAGCGATCTATCGTCCTCTCATAGGTGATTAGCTCACCAGGCGAGAAGAAGAGCGTTATTTCCCTTGCAGCAGTTTCCCGGGAGTCAGACCCGTGAATTAGGTTATATCCAATATCTAAGGCGAGATCGCCTCTAATGGTTCCCGGAGCTGCCCTTAAGGGGTCTGTTTCTCCCATGGCGCGTCGAACTACTTCTATCGCTCCTGGCCCTTCAAAAACAGCAGCGATGAGCGGCGCTGAGGTGATATAATCCACCAGCTTGCTGAAGAAGGGTTTCCCCTCATGGATGGCATAGTGCCTCCTGGCAAGGGCTTGATCCATGTGGATAAGCTTCAGTCCTACAATTTTGAGCCCTCGTCGTTCCAGACGGGAGATAATCTCTCCCGCCAGCCCTCTCTGCAGAGCATCAGGTTTGATCAACACCAATGTCCTCTCCATCTCTCAACTCCCTCTGCAATTTTTGTCCGAGCAAGATTGTAGAAACTCTAACACCTGCCGGGCGACCCGATCCTGGCTGGCTTGATCTACAAAGAGAACTTCTACTGCGGGATGGTGCTTGATGCCGTCGGCCCAAGGATGTGGTTTAAGCATGATGGTACCCAAGACTGGCTTTCCGCTCTGGATGGCCTCCATCACCGCTTCTCGGAAGGGAGAGGAGAAAAGCTCCATTTTCCCAATTTCGTCAACGACTACCAGCTCGCGGTCCCGGATTGCCTGGCGGATGGCAGGAACAGCCAGGCTTTCCAGCCCTTTTAAATCGACCCCATACTTGCTTACCCGATAGGGACTAGAAATATTTATATGGGCCAGAGTGGCAATTTTGCCATCCAGAGTGATGATTTTGAATCCCTGCCGTACACCCTGAACCCTTACCTCCTCAGTGTAGAAACCACCGGCATTCAGGCGCACTCGTGAAAGCACCTTTTTAATAAGAGTGGTCTTGCCACTTCCTGGCCCTCCAGTGAGCAAGCAAACATGCTTCGTCTCCCCAGTCATGACCAATCATTTCCTCTTCAAAGTGATTGAGGGCTTCTTCAAATACAGCGGCTGAAGGGTGGCTAAGTCATCCCAATCCCCGGCCTTCAGCCTTTGCCAACCGAGCTCGCACAGGTAGCCTGGCCTGTGCAGTCTGGAGCTCAAGAACAAAGCCCTCCCGCCCATCTCCAGTCGGATTTTATTGGACACTTCTGGCCCAATGTCACCACAAAACACGATTGGCCCCTCCACTTTGGAAGCTAAGGAAGCTAACCTCGCCGGGTCAGCGACCTGCTCCTCAGCCAGCTTCACAAACTTGCCCCCTTGGAGCTGAAAAATGGCAACTGCCAGCTCTCGTCCAAACTTAAGCAAAGGACAGATAGGCAAACCAAGTCGGGCGAGGGCAAGGGCCATAGCTTCGAGCGTGCTCACCCCTACCAAAGGGATGTTCAGGGCAAGAGCTAATCCTTTGGCCAGGCTGATCCCAACCCTGACCCCGCTGAAGCTACCTGGACCCCTGGCTACAATGACTCCCCTTACCTCCCCAAGTCCTGCTCCAGCCTGCTCCAAGAGGCGCAGCAAGGCAGGAATAGTCTCCTGAGTATGGTTTCGTCCCACAACCCAAGTAAGCTCTGCCAGCACTACTCCCTCCCTGGACAGGGCCAGTCCAGCTACCTCATTGGAAGTGTCTATGGCCAGTTCCATCTCTTTTTAAGCTCAGAGAGCAATTTCACATGACGCTCTCCATAGGCACTAAAGCGAAGTCGGCGTTCGCCCTGGCTTAAATGCCATAGCTCAACCAGAAGGTGCTCCGGGGGGAGAAGCTTCAGGCCTTTCTCAGCCCACTCCACCACACAGACGCCCTTTCGAGAAAGGTAATCCTCCAGTCCCATTTCTTCAATCTCCTTCTCCTCTAGCCGGTAGAAATCCAGATGGTATAGCGTATGCCTTCCCTGATACTCACGAACTAAAACGAAGGATGGGCTTGGGGTAGGTTCAACTATACCTAGCCCCCGAGCCAGCCCCTGAGCCAGACAGGTCTTGCCCGTCCCCAGCTCACCTGTAAGAAGGATTAGGTCACCAGCCTGGACAAGCTTCCCCAGCTCAGAGCCGATACGCCTGGTCTCCTCCTCGCTATGGCTTACTAATCTCAAGGAGTCTACCTGCCCTTGAAGTGCTCCCATCCTTTTCCCCGCTGGCTGAGAGGCTCTCCTCCTTCAAAAACCCTTACCCTTCCCGGTTCCCCAGCTACAATCTCCCCGATGATGGTCACCGGGGTAGGCATAACTTCTTTTAACCGGTGAACCCTTTTTCCGCTACCCACAAACAGAAGCTCATAGTCCTCACCACCCGCTAATGCCAGGCTCAGAGAGTCCTCACCGAAGGCAGCCTTCACCACTGGGTGTATGGGGAGGCTCTCGGCCCAAACCCTAGCCTCCACCCCACTCATCTGGCAAATATGCTCCAGGTCGGCCAGGAGGCCATCGCTGACATCAATGGCCACCTTTATTCCTTCCCGAACTAGCATCTGCGCCTCACCTATCCGGGGAAGGGGGTGAAGATGAGCCTGACGCAAGAAGAGTTGTGACTCATGGTTTAACTCGAGTTTTTCTTTCAGCAGCCGCAGCCCGGCTGCGGCTGAGCCCAGATAGCCGGTTACCGCTATAAGCT
>Ga0190286_1000203_pt1 | contig 27844 bp, 30 predicted proteins | sample 48691834_MG_FD_183241 | JGI IMG/M metagenome (GOLD analysis project Ga0190286, IMG submission 183241) | Hydrothermal vent microbial mat bacterial communities from Southern Trench, Guaymas Basin, Mexico - 4869-18-3-4_MG | ecosystem: Environmental > Aquatic > Marine > Hydrothermal vents >... | reverse complement strand
GGAGGCAAAAAGCCATTTCCCTCAGCCAAACTTGCCTATCAGACTTGCTAATGAGTTCAAACTCTCTTAGCCTTTCTTCCACCTGCCTTCTTACCGTGATATCACTTCTAAGATGCTTAACCTTTTTTACTAGCTCGATAAGCCCCATTTTCTTATCATCCGCCTTGCGTTACGATTAAGTATTGCTTCACACATCCGGTATTCAAGAAGGGAGTATTGTGATTAAAATGTCTGAGGAAGAAGATTTTGTGCAAGTTCTGAAGGGGCTTCCTGGTGTAGGGAATGTAACAGCTAAGAAGCTCATCGAAGCAGGTTACGTCACATTAGAATCCATAGCTTTAAGCACACCCGCAGAACTCGTGGTTAATGCCGGGCTAACCGAATCAACCGCTAAAAAAGTGATAAACTCTGCACGGCAAAAGTTGAACATCGAAGTAACGACTGCTTACGACTATTACTTAAAGAAAAAAGAAACATTGAGGATAACTACGGGATCTAAGAATCTAGATGACCTGCTCGGGGGAGGAGTCGAAACACAGGCAATTACTGAAATATATGGCCCCTATGGCTCAGGTAAGACTCAGCTTGCCCACCAGCTTGCCGTTACTGTTCAACTTCCGGTCGAGAAGGGAGGAATAGAAAGGGGCTGTCTCTTCATAGATACGGAGGGAACCTTTAGACCAGAGAGGGTGATGCAAATAGCTGAAGCATTTGGCCTAGATCCAAGCGAAGTGTTAAAGCGCATACTTTATGCAAGGGCCTACACCAGCGATCACCAAATCTTGGTCACAGCGAAAGCAGAGAAGATGTTGAAGAGAGAGAACATAGGCTTAATAGTGGTTGACTCTTTGATAAGTCATTTTAGGGGCGAGTACACTGGAAGAGAGACTCTCGCAGAGAGACAACAAAAGCTGAATAAGTACATTCACATGCTGCTGAAATATGCTACCGGTTACAATCTTGCCGTCCTCGTGACCAATCAGGTGATGGCAGATCCAAGTACATTCTTTGGAGATCCAACTAGGCCAACTGGAGGGCATGTAATTGGCCATGGAGTCACAACTAGGCTTTATATCAGGAGAGGAAAGGAGGGCAGGAGGGTCATAAAACTAACAAAGAGCCCTTATCTACCCGAGGGATCCGTAGAGATAATGATAACTGATAGGGGTATAGTTGACGCTTAGACGGGCGGGTGAAAGATCACTGACACCAGATGGTTGGATAGAAGCTAACGGAAGAAGAATAGAGATCTATAGTGGCATGCAGGTATCAGATCTGATGAGAGATATGGGAATTTCGCCCCTAACTCATATAGCTCTAGTGAATGGAAGACCAGTACCTGAGGACTATCCTTTAAAAGATGGAGATGTGGTAGAGTTTCTCATGTTCACAGTTCACAAGGAAATGGGCGGCGTTAAACGTTGAGAAGACCCTGTGATCGGTGTGGCAAAAGGGAGGCAGTGATAAGAATTGAGAGTTTGAATGAGAGCATATGTGATGAGTGCTTATCTGCCAGAATTTGGAGAAGAGTGAAACCGGTTCTGGATAAGGGAATTCAAGACGGTGATGTCATAGTAAGTGCTCTTTCTGGAGGAAAAGACAGCTCACTTACACTATATTACCTATGGAAGTATAAGAATGAATTTAACAAGGATTTCGAGATAATAGCTGTAACGATAGATGAGGGAACATGTTACAGAGCGGAATCCATATCAAAGGCAAAGGAATTAACGTCTCGCCTGAGAATTAAGCATAAAATCGTAAAGATGAGCGATATATTTGCCTTTTCCATCCCTCAAGTTCAGATTCTCCTTTCAAAAGGAAAGATAAAAAGAGATCTATGCACTTATTGCGGGGTCTTCAGGAGACAAGCTCTGAACATAGCTGCCAGGGAGGAGGGAGCTACGAAAGTCGCAACAGGACATAACTTAGATGACATGGTACAGACGCTCTTCATGAACTTGATAAGAGGGGATATGAGCGCGATGGCGCGTCTTTTTTCTAAGACACCATCTACAAGAAAGTTAATCCCAAGAATAAGGCCGTTAATTAGAGTTCCGGAAAAAGAAGCGACTGTTCAGGCTTTGTTGCTTGGAATTCCGGCTCACTTTGGCAAATGTCCATTGGTATCGGGAATGAGAGTTCGGGTAAGGAGAATGCTGGATCGATTTGAGCAGGAAAATCCAGGCTTTAAGGAAAGAGCATTTAATTTCATTGAGAAACTCGTTAAACAAGCTATTCCTGAACTTACATCCAATTTCGAACTAAAATATTGCAAGCAGTGTGGAGAACCAACAACACAAGAGCTGTGCAAAGTTTGTCAATTCAAGCAGGAGTTGGAGGCTGTGATGGTTCCTACAGTTAACTGATGGAAAGTGGAACAAGTTGACTTAGTCTAGGTATATATGGAATTTCTTCCGGTTTAGGCTTTAAACCATATTCTAAGGCCCTATTTGAATAGTTAAGGACCAGTCTCATTATATCCCTTCCTAAAACTGTACCCAGACCTCCTTTGATACACCTGAGCTCATCAAACCTTCCAGCATCATCCCTAGGAATGTCCTTACCAGATATCATTAGGGGAACAGGATCTCCTGAATGCTTTCCTAAAGAACATGGGGTCGAATGATCACCAGTTAGTAGTAGTAAATAATCCTCAGGTAAGTCCAGTATGGGTTCTAATGCACCATCTATCCTTTCAAGGATCTCTACTTTGAGTTTTGGGTCTTTCATGTGAGATGCTACATCTGTGGCCTTTATATGGACAAATACAAAGTCAAAGCCAGAATCTAATGCACTTAACCCTACTTCAATTTTCCCTCTGAAATTGGAATTTGGCATACCAGTTGCTCCCTCTACTTCTAGTAGCCTCATCCCCATGCTTTTTGCAATACCCCTGTAAAGAGGTCCAACCGCTATGGCTGCTGACTCGAGCCCCCATTTTTCCTTAAAGCTAGGTATAAGTAACTTGGAGGCAGCACCTCTTGGGAGGACTATGTTAGCAGGCAATAGGCCAGATCTCTCCCTTTCTATGTTAACTTCTAGATCCTTAAGGATCTTATATGATTTTAGAACGAACTCTTTGAGGGCAAGGGCAGTTTTTTTGGCGCTGGGAGATGGAGTTAAGGGTTGTGGTTCTAAGACAGGATATCCTACCTCATGAGGATCTACATCAGTTACCTCAGGCTTAAGATCCAACCCTTTCAGGATCAAAATCCCTCTGTGTTCTAACGTATGCCTAAGGAAGGCCTTTACTTCTCCATTCAATAAGTCCATCTCTGCTACAGCTGAAGCGACGGATTCAGCATCTTTTCCAGATATTCGCCCGGCCCTCCTGTCTTTCACGATTAAATTTTTGCCTTCCCTCTCAACAGTTCCAAAGTTTGCTCTAAAAACGACATCTCCATTTTCTACTTTCAATCCCCAGCCTAATGCCTCAAAATATCCTCTTCCAGGATATTCTGTTCTGATATCATACCCTAACATTGAAAGCTGGGCAGTGTCGCTTCCAGGAGGTATTCCAGGACCCAACGGGTAATGCCTTCCGATCATGCCCTTTGCAGCTAGAAGATCAAAACTAGGTAGGTCTGCCTTTTGAAGAGGTGTTAGTCCATTAAACTCCTTGCATGGCCTATCCCCTAATCCGTCCAATATTATGAACATGATTTTTCTTTGCATAAGGGTCGTCTTATTTGGCAGCATCTTAATAATTAGGATGTCGTAAATCTTGAGTGTTGAAGTAACATGGGATGGAACAAACTAGTTGAACTTATCGATGTGAAGAAGCCGGTGCCTATAGCTGTAGCTGGTTATCCAGGAATGGGAAACATTGGGATTCAAGTTGTATCTTACCTAGCGGATAAGCTAGACGCAAAACTTGTTGCTAAGATATACTCAGAATATCTCATGTTGTCAAGCAATGTGGCTGGGATAATAATAAACAGGGATGGGACCTTTAAGCTGCCAGCTATCGAAATTAGGCTAGCTGACAAAGGACCTAACAGACTTTTCTTAGTTACTTCTCCGGTTCAACCAGTCCCATGGGGGCAGTTAGAGGTCTCATCCCTTCTCTTCGACTATTTGAAGGATAAGGGTGTGGAAGTCGTTTTTATAATAGCTGGGTTCATTGATAGATCACTTTACAATTCTGTAATAATTTTTGGAGATGAAGAATGGACCAAAAGGCTTGAAGAATTGGGTTCAATAAGGAATGAAACGATAAGATCAGTTATAGGCCTTGCTGGAGCTAATTTAACAATAGCAAGACTAAGAGGAATTAGATACGTGTTTATCTCAGGAGTGGCTGCTGATTACCTTCCAGACCCGAAACCAGCCCAGAATATCTTGAATAAACTTAATTCTATCATGAAATTGGGTATAGATATGGAAGAAATGGGGAGAAGGGTCCGGGAGTTTGAAAGCAGACTTCGCCCAAAAGAGAACTTAAGCCCTAGTAAGGAGAAGACAAAGAACGAATCTATGAATTATTTGGGGTGATTTTATGCCTCTGGATAGGTTACGTCGAAAATTAACAAAGGAGAACTTGTGGATCTACATCCTATCACTATTGATGGAAGGACCTCAGTATGCCTATACTATACCATCGGAAGTAGAGAGAAGATTTGGCTGGAGACCTGCTAGGATAACTGGTTACATAGTACTGAAAAGTTTAGAAGCAAAAGGTCTGGTGAGGATGACAGAGCAGATGGCGGAGACTGGCAAGGTAAGAAAGTATTATGAGATAACAGAGGAAGGCAGAAAGCTGATGGAACAGGCAAAGGAGTTCCTGAAAGAGACGTACTCTAAGTTGTTTGGGGAGAGCATTTGAAAAGTTCTGTCTGGTTAGACACACTCACTCCTAAACAAGCAAGGCTGTGCTCCTCTATTTATAAAGAACTGAAAAAGGAGGGTTTGGAGTTTATTGTGACCGCAAGGGAGTATGCGGAAACTCTTCAAATACTTGAATTGGAAGGAGTACCTTATAAACCCGTAGGCGAATATGGGGGAGCCAATAAGATTGAGAAACTTATTGCATATGCAACTAGAGCCCAGAAGTTAGTAAGTGAGATATATAATAGAGAGATTTGTGCTTTGATCTCTTTATCATCTCCCTCAGCTGTCAGAGTTGCATTTGGTTTAGGCATACCATCCATCACGTTAAACGATACTCCTCATGCCTATCATGTAGGCAGGCTAACGCTACCGCTCTCCACAAAAGTAATCTCTCCTCTAGCGGTGCCTAGAAGGGAGTTAATTAGGCTTGGTGCTGAAGAAAGTAAGATATTTCAGTATGATGGAGTAGATGAGGTGGCTTGGGTAAGATCTCATGAACTTAAGACACAAGTCCTAAGAGACATAGGACTTAAGGAGGGAGAACTCTTCGTAGTGGTAAGACCTCCGGAAGAGAAGGCAGCCTACTTATCAGGTTTATCCGGAGAGAACTTCGTCGAGTTAATGAAGTTTATTGTAAGCAAAGGAGCCAAGGTGGTCTTGTTCCCTAGATATCCAAATCAGCGTAAGTTAGCTGAGGGAACTAAGGGCGTGATAATTCCGAAAAGTGCTCTAAATACCCTTAGCCTATACTCCTATTCAGCGCTCATAATCACAGGAGGAGGAACTATGGCAAGAGAGGGCTCAATGCTAGGCGTCCCTTCAATCTCCGTCTTTCCTTTAGACTACCCGCTCTATGTGAACGATTATTTGATGAGAAAGGGATTTCCAATTTACAGGTTTAGAAGCTGCAAAGAGGCCCTTCCGCTCATCTCTGAGATTCTAAGGGACCCTGAAAGCCATCGAATTAATACAAAATCCCTTCTAGATGAGCTAGAAAGTCCTCTTGAACCAATAAAGACTTGTCTAGAGGAACTCGCTTGCCTTCGCTAGATCCCTATCAAATCCTATATTTCCTCCTTAATGCTTCTGCAAGAACAGCTATGGGTTCTACGACTGGACTGACCAGGGGATGGTATCCAAACTCAATCCTTTCAAGTTCGTCGAGGCGAAGCCCTTTCATTATAGCAAGCGTACAGAAGATTACTCTGCCCCAAATCCCTCTTTTCCCGAAGAATTGAGCCCCCAACAATTTGCCTTGTTGATCCATAACAAGCCAGGTTACGATGGAGCCACTCCATGGTACTTCTTTAGCCATGTCAGGTCCTCTAAACCTCCCAAATATGTGTTTTATCCCTTCATTTTCGGCTCTACTCGATGTGAGACCGGTGCATCCGACTTCATACTCACCTAAATGAACTATAAATGGGCACAAAGCCCCTTCATACCTTACATCTCCTCCTGCAATGTTGATGCCTGCAATCCTGCCTTGAACGAGGGCAGTTGATGCTAGGCCGGTGATTATAGAGCCACCAGTAACATAATCCTTCACTTCTGCCACGTCACCAGCGGCATAAATGTTCGGATATTGCGTCCTCATCCATGGGTTTACGGGAATTCCGCCCTTCTCCCCCAATTTAATGCCCGAATTCTTAGCTAATTCAACGTTAGGCTTAGCTCCAGTGCATAGTATCACCGTATCTACCTCTATCTCTTTATCTCCTGCTATAACACGCGTTACTTCTCCTTTATCCCCGATTACTTTTTTCAGAGGGTGCTTAAGTAGGATCTTTACTCCCATCTTCGCTAAAGATTGCGCAACTAAAGAAGCTATGGGAGGATCCAGCTTTCCTGGCAAAAGTTGTTCCATCATTTCTATGATTGTCACATCTTTTCCTAAAGCAGCCAACTCTGCAGCTACCTCTATTCCTGTTGCACTGCCACCAACGATAGTAACTTTTTCTAAACTTCTCTTTCTGAGACGCTCAACGTCCTCAACCGTCCAAAAGAGGGAAACACCTTCTAAGTCCAATCCCTCAACAGGTGGGACGGTAGGTTTTAGACCAGTTGATATTACCAAAAAGTCGTATTCGAGAAGCTCCTTGCTTCCATCCTTCTCAAACTCTACCAATTTCTTGTAGGGATCTATCCTTTTTGCAATTGCATTTGTTATCAGCTCAATATTAGGTGGTTTGCTCTTCACTATAACATCTTCTAAGGGGATCTTTCCGCTCAATGCGTACGGAAGAGAACAGGGATGGTATGCTGGATAGGGTCTTCTTTCAATGGCGACGATCTCAAGTTCCGGATCTCGTTTCTTCGCTATGGCTGAAGCTGTTTGGCCAGCAGTTCCATAACCGATTATAACTACTCTCATGATAACCCCAGCCTATCTTTAGGAATACACTTTAAATCCTACTTCAGAACAGAAGGCTTGAGAGCAGTTGTCCATGATTGAACTGATAGAGCATAAGAAAGTCAGACCTGATAACCCTGTGCTCATACAAGGGCTGCCAGGACTGGGATTAGTCGGAAAAATCGCAGTTCAGTACCTGATAGATCAATATAACCCGCCACTAATTGCAAAGATTGTAAGTGACTTGATACCACTTCCAGATGGCTCAGCTGGTGTAAGAGTGGAGGAGGAAGACCTGAAACTAGCGTCTATAGATCTCTATTACCTTAGAAGAAAGGGTTCAAAGAGAGATGTGCTTCTGATGACTTCAGAAGCACAACCAGTACCTTGGGGTCAATATAGGGTTGCTGAAAAGATCATCAAATACGTCGGGTCCCTTAACGTTAACTTAGTCCTTGCTCTAGGAGGATATGTTCCAGGATCACCAAACATAAAGGGCGTTTTTGCATGTACAAACGACATGGACCTAATGAAAGAACTGGAATCTTACGGAGTTAAGAGGCTAAGGGGAGGATATGTCACAGGAGCCTGTGGGATAATAGTAGGCATAGCTCATGTGCACGGAATAAGAAGCGCGTGTTTGCTTGGAACAACGGGAGGATCTTTTCCGGATCCTGGGGCATCGAAGAACATTCTTATGATCGTAGATAAAATAATAGGAGGACGAACTGACTTCTCAGAAATGGATAAAATGATTGAGAGGGAGCGTGAACTAATGGAGGAGCTCAGACGCGCTGCAAGAGAGGTAGCAGAAGCAGAAACCCCAAAAGAGGAAACTTCCCTCCCATACCACATGTAAAGCCTATCACTTTTTCTTAAGCCTAATCTCTAAGATTCCGTTCTTGTATGACTTCTTTAGAGATGTATCTACCTTGGTTGGGAGTTCAATCGTTCTAGAATAGTGTCCTCCCTCTATGTGCAGTTTCTTATCCTTTATTTTAATCTTGATGTCCTTTTCTTCGACTCCAGGCATTTCTGCTATTACTACGACCTCGTTTCCAAAATCTAGCACATCTACGACAGGCTCTCTTAATACCTCTCTTCCTCCTTCTTCTATTTGGATTGGAATCTTTTCCTCCTCTCCTTCCTCAACTTCCCTTATCTCACCACTTCTTGGGACGTTTCCGAAGTACTTGATAACAGGCTTTCCATCCGGTCCAATTGTAAAGTAATAGCCCTGTATGAAAGGTCCTCGAACCCTCATCCCACTTGGCGTCTCCAATTCTGGAAATTTGTCCTCAAGCTCTTTCCAGTCAAATGTTCCCATCTCCCCTAAGCTTTTCAATAGATCTTCCTCTACCTTCTTAAACAACCTCATCATTTCTCTCATCCATCGATCAAATGGATCTTCTTCCATTCCTTTTCCCTCATGATTAATGCATGTAACCATGTTAATTACATTTACTCAACATTTATCTTGATACCTTTTCTACCCTTCTTTGGTAAGATTATCCTCAGCAAACCATCTTCTAGCCTGGCTTTTGCCCTTTCTACGTCAACTGATGATGGTAACGTCAATCTTAGATGATATCCTTTCTTAAATCTCCTTCTAGTAACGTACTCAGCCTTGGTTACTTCTTCTATGATCTTTCTCCTAGCGGTAAGTTCAATCTCTCTTTCCGATACGAAAAGGTCTAAATCCTCCTTTTTAACTCCAGGTAACTCTACCTCTACGATTATTGTATTATTTCTCTCATAAACTTCAACTTCTGGATAAACAAACCCCTCCCTAGCCTCTACTCCTTCCCTTATAGCTGGTCTGAAGAGCTCTCTATCTAAATCCTCCAATAATTTCCTAAACTCTCTAACCATCTTCTCCATTTCCTTCCGAATTTTCCATCTATAATAATCCCAGGAAGACATAGTCCGTTGAAGATTAGCTCTAAGGAATATTAAATTAGATGGAGCCAGGGACTGGTTAAAGTGTTGAGGGTTCATCATTTTAACTACATAATTTTCAAATTACGGGGATTAAATCATGGACCTTAGACTAAGAGCTTTCTTTGAGCCTAAGAGTGTGGCTGTGATCGGCGCTTCAAGAAATCCGAGGAAAATAGGTCACATTATAGTTTCCCAGATGCTAAAAGCTGGGTTTAGCGGGAAACTTTTCCCTGTAAACCCAAAAGCTACGCAGATTTTGGGACTTAAGGCGTATCCAAGCATATTGGACGTACCAGAAAGGGTCGATCTTGCAATAATATCGATCCCAGCCCATTACACCATTCAAGCCATAGAAGATTGCGGGAAAAAGGGAGTAGCGGCTGTGGTAATCATTTCAGGTGGTTTTAGCGAGGTAGGTAACAGGGAACTCGAAGAAGAACTTGTAAAGGAAGCAAGAAAGTGGGGAATAAGGATTATGGGACCAAACTGCATGGGAGTGTATAGCCCCTCTTCAAATGTGGATATGCTTTTCACCCCAGACGATGTGCTGCCAAGGGCTCCAAGGGGAAATGTGGCGGTGCTTTCCCAGAGCGGGAGCTTAGCAGCTGGTCTGATGACCATGTTAGCTAAGCAAGAGATTGGGGTAAGCAGGTTCATAAGCTATGGTAATGCTGCTGATGTGGATGAGGCAGATCTCCTGGAGTATTTATCTGAAGACAAGGAGACAAAGGTAATAGCTCTTTATATGGAGGGCTTAAAGGATGGAAGGCGCTTTATGGAGGTCGCTAGAGAGATCTCTACAAATAAACCAGTAGTAGTTATGAAAGGAGGACGTGGAAAAGCTGGAACTCGGGCAGTTTTGAGTCACACCGGATCCCTGGCTGGAAATGAGGAGATATACGACGCAGCCCTAAAACAATGCGGAGCTATCGTTGCCCAAACTCTAGAAGAATTTGTCGATGTTTGCATGTGTCTAGCTACTCAACCACCAGCAAAGGGTAAGAAGGTTGGAATTATCACAAATGGAGGAGGTTACGGTGTAGTTGCTGTGGATTCGCTGGAAGATAATGGTCTAGAGGTTCCATCCATCTCTAAAGAACTCAAAGAGAGGCTAAAAAGGGAACTTCCACCCTTCTATTCTATAAGCAATCCATTAGATCTTACAGGTTCGTGCACTGCTGATCAATACAAGATTGCAACTCAAGCCATGCTGAGCTCTGAGGATATAGATTGTGTGATGGTTATTGCCCTTATGTCTCCTCCATTGTTAGACCGACCTCGATTAATAGACTACATGATAGAGCTTGCTTCTTCTAAAGAAAAGCCGTTAGTGGTAATTTCCATGGAGGCAACCGAAGAAATAACTAAACAGCTAAGGAGACTAAAGCATGCTGGCATCCCATACTATACCGATCCGTCTAGGGGAGCAAGGGCAATAGCGGCTCTCGCTAGATTTGGAGAAGTCAAAAAGAAGGGCAGTATATCCTCAGAGAGTTGCTGAGGTGAATCCTACATTATGAATCGCTATTAGGGGAGTCTCTACAGGAACTTCCCACTCCATCCACCAATGAAATATGGGCAAAGCTTCTCTCGAGATCTGATAAACGTTTGAAAGCATATTTAGCAGGTTGTCGCTGAGTCGTAGACCTCTTACTTCTCCTATGATCTCGCCGTTCTTTACTCTAAAGACCCCATCCCTTATCACCGCAGAAAAATCCCCAGTCATGTAGTTCTGAAACCTCAGATATGTAGCGTTCTTGACCAGAAGGCCATCTTTAAGCTCTTCGATGAGCTCTTCTTCACCAGCATCTCCGGGCTTAAGGATAAGATACCATGGTTTCGGAATTATCCAACCAGCATTTGCAGTAGATTCAGCGTTAAAGGCCTTCGCAGTTAGCCTGTTATGGAGATAGGTTTTCAGAACGCCATTCTCTATGATGGTGTTTTTCTTTGTTGGCAACCCTTCATCGTCATAGGCCCTAGATCCATACCCCGCTGGCTTTAACGGATCATCTATTAGAGTAATTTCCTCGGAGGCTATTTTCTGGTTCAGCTTTCCTACATATGGGGACATTTGCATGAGAACGTACATGGCTGATGCCATGTGACCAAATATGCCTACTAAGTTTCCCAGCGCACTTCTACCGAAGACCACATCGTATCTACCTGGTTCACCCTTTGTGAAGTTCTTTGCAAGTACTGCGTCCATTCCTGCCTCTATTCCAGCTCTCTTAGGATCAATCCCTCCCAGAGATCTTGAACAAGTGACTCCATGTCCAGTGGCCTCCTCATCAGCAAACGCTCTAACTTCCAAGTATATCTGGCTATCTCTAGCACAAACATTAACCCCTCCAGTTGTAGCCAAACAGGAATATCCGGCACGGGATCTAATAACTCCAGCAACTCTCTCAGCCCCTTCTGATAGAGCTGAGTCTATAGCTATTTTAGCTGCATCAACAAGTTCATCTTCAGCTGTTAGAAGTCTTTCGTCGTAAAGACTTGGAACCACTGGATAATCAAAAGGTCCTTCCGGCATAGGTGCGTACACTGGCCTGGGTGGCAGATATTTCATGGCATCAATGGACTCCTCAACAAACCTTCTGAGGTTTTCTGGACGAAGATCCTCAGTTTCTACAACCAATACCCTTTTCTCCTTTCCTATACAAACAGCAACTTTCTTGTATAACCAAGTGTTCACTATATCAGCCTTACTCTGTGAAAACCTCAAATGCCTTCCTATCTCCTCATCGTATATCACAGCGACGTCCTCGGCCCCTTTTCTTAGAGCTATATCTAGAATTTTTTGTACTGTGCTCAATCCCTCCTCAAACGATTCAGATTCCGCCAAGTCTAACACCTCTCAACCTAACACTTGGTCCTCCAAACCAAACTGGTACGGACTGTCCAGGATCGCTTTTTCCACACAATCCAGGATTAAACTCAAGATCTTTTCCAACAGCATCTATGCTTGAGTAAAAAGCGGGCGTAGTAATTTCAAGAATGGGTCTCTTGACCATCCTGTCCAACTTACCGTTCTTTATCAGGTATGCCTCGGAGCCGACATATCTTTGATTGTATCTCCTATCATCAATGTTCCACTCTGTGAATCGAGCGATGTACACTCCCTCTTTGATATCCTCCATTAGCTCTTCTTGAGAGTATTCTCCTGGGAGCATAAAGGTGTTGGCCATCCTTATTATGGGTTCCCTATCGTAAGAAGAAGCTCTGGCAGCGGCATTGCTTTTGACTCCAAAAATAGCAGCAGTCTCTCTATTATGGAGGAACTCATTAATTATACCGTTTTTCATGAGGATCCTCCTTCTTGCTTTGACGCCTTCCATGTCATAGAGATAAAAACCGCTACTCCCTTCAATAGTTGGATCATCTACTACGGTTACTACCTCTGATCCTATCCTTTTTCCAAGCATGTTAGGCTTTACGAATGATTCTCCAGCTTGAGCAGCTTCTCTTCCTAATATCCTGTCAGCTTCGTATGGATGTCCAGTCGATTCGTGCATCATCAAGCCGACTACATGAGGGCCCAAAACCAGATCCATCTTGCCCTTTGGTGGAGGAATACCTTTTTCCAACCCCTCTTTCATTACATCAGCTATCCTTGAAGCCTCTTTTAAGAAGTTCCAACCTTCTATAAGCTCCCAACCCCCACTTCCGCCCTTTTCGACAAATTCTTGAGCAGATTCTGACCCTATTACAAGCGTTAGCATGGCATCTCCATTTAAACGCGTTACGTCCCCTTCAACACGCGAACCCTCAGAGTTCACATAATAGACCTGCTCTCTTGAGTATTTTAGGGATAGATTTCTTGTTGTTATTCCTTTTTCTTTGGCTAGTTCGTCTATAGAATTGAGGAACTCTATCTTCTCTTCAAGCGAGATGTCCTCTGGTTTCTTAAGAACTTTAGAGGAGTACGAAGCTTCACTAAATTTCTCCTCAGATAGTCTGATTTTCTTAGAGATCTTCAGACATGCCTTTGCCCCTCTAATCGCGTTTTCAATGGCTTTATCCACTTGCTTTAGGTCGTTTGTCGATGAAAAACCCATGGATCCATTAACAAGGACTCTTATACCGATTCCTGCTACAGAAACGCTTGAAAAAGCCTCAATATTCCCATTAATCATAAAAAGCCGAGTTGAACGGTTAATCTGAAATCTTGCTTCTGCATAATCTGCATGCATCCCTAAAGCACGTCTTACTGCGTATTCAACCAAATCCTTAATTTCCTCTGAAACCATAGCAACCAGCCCCTAACTAACGGGAGTCCCTGGGGGGACCTCTTTGTCCGGAACAATGAGGACTGGCTTATTTCCTTCTAAGACAGCTGCCAACAACATTCCTTCGGAGATAAGTCCTCTTATCTTCTTCGGTTTTAGGTTCGCCAACACAACTATCTCTAGATTCAAGAGATCTTGTGGTTGGTATTCCTCACCAATCCCTGCAATTAACTGCCTCTTCTCCTGTCCCAAGTCGACTTCAAGTCTGATTAGACGAGCTGTTCCAGGAACTTTTTCAGCATGAACTACTTTTCCTATCCTAATATCCATTTTCTTAAACTCCTCAAAACTGATGAATTCATTCATCGAGCTCTACCTCTTTCCATCACCCTTCAAAAATTCAAAATAAAGATTAGGAAGCTCTATAAGATTAGAACTAGATTACACCTAATTTTATTAATGTTCTTCGGGAAATAAGGCACAGATCGATATGACTGGTTTCTGGGAGAGGTTAAAGGTCTCTATAGAGGCCAAATTAAACAAACTAATGGAGAGGTTTGAGGATCCCATAGAACAACTGGATTATGCATATGGAAAGATGGTACAACAGCTGCACAACGTAAATATGGCCCTCGCGAGGGCCATAACAGCCAGGAAGAGGCTAGAGTTTGAAGTAGAAGAGATCGACGAGAAAATAACTAGACTTGATGAGAACGCCAAAAAAGCGATGAAAATTGGAAGGGAAGACCTAGCTAGAAAGGCGCTGGAGAGAAAACACATCCTTCTACTTCAAAAGGAGAGACTTGTAGGGAAAATATCTGAAATGAAGGAAGAAGAGGAAGGTCTTAAGAAAGTAAGAGACGACCTTGAAAGCAAGGTCGAGATGTTTAGAGCTAGGAAGGAGCAACTAAAGGCTGAATATTTGAGTGCAAAGGCACAAGCTGAGGTTAAGGAGATGTTGACTGGCTTTGGCGATGAGGTTGTGAACGTTGCGAGGATAGTTGATAGAGCAGATTCAAGGATCAGAGATCTAGAGGCAAGATCTGCGGCCATAGATGAACTCATAGCTGTTGGAGGAACGTTAGACGTACTTGAACCTGAGGAGAGGGATGAGATAGAAAGAGAGCTTGAAAAGGCGAGGCTCGAAAGTGAAATAGAAGAAGAAATGAAGAAACTGAAAGAAGAAATCTCAAGGGGCTGATAAAGATGCCCCGCCTCTCTATTTTTCTCATTGCTGCTCTCATAGTTGGGGGGGCATTTGCCTTTTTGGGCCTAATGTTCTTAATAGCTGCGAGCTATAATCCAGCACGCATATTCCCAGGAATAATTCTAATTGGACTAAGTGCTCTAACTATTTACGTCGGAACCTCTGGACAAAGAAGGGAGAGAAAGATAAGGGAAATACAAGATGATATAATAAGATTAGCAAGAAGAAGAGGAGGCAAGCTCACACTTACCGAAGTGGTCTCCGACCTGTGCCTTCCTGTCGATTTAGCGAGAGAAGCCCTTCTATCACTAGAGAAAAAGGGTATAGCTTATCTAGACTTTGAAAAGATAGAAGACGAGGGTGTAGAGGTCTACAGGTTTCCAGGCATTTAAGATCAAACTTTTCTTTCTTAAGTGGCGTTCGATCTGAAAAAGAAGTGAACTTTTTTATATCTTCCATCTGCATGATTCTCTGATTCGTTGGGAGGATGGATAAAGGAGATAGAAATCGTTTTCTCCTGACGTTAATGGGAGGATTCGTTGAATATGAGTTTGCTAAAGGTAAAACCACTTGGAGCTATTGGAGAAGTTGGAAGAAGCGCCATTCTCCTCGAAACTGAGGATAAGAGGATATTGCTCGATTACGGAATAAAGCTAAGGCCAAAACAAAGCCCACTTTTCCCTCCAGATGTTGAAGATGTGGATGCTGTGCTGCTAACGCACGCACATTTAGATCACTCAGGAGCATTGCCTCTCCTCTTCAGAGGAAGGAACTCCCCAAAAGTTTACGGTCTAGATATAACCAGAGATTTCGTTGAACTTCTACTCTACGATTCTATAAAGGTAGCAAAGAAAAGGGGATATACAATAGGCTACGGCCCAACTGAGATTAAGAAGTTCATGAAGAACTTTAGACCAATAGAATATGGCGTTCCCTTTAAGATAGGACCTGTTGAGGTCATTCCTTTTGATTCTGGTCACATACCGGGAAGTGCTATGTATTACGTGAGAACAGATGGCACCTCTCTCCTCTACACAGGCGACTTTAAACTTAGAAATACCAGACTATCTCGCGGGGCTGAAAGAGACCTTCCAGAAGTAGATCTCTTAATCACAGAGTGTACCTATTCTCAAAGAGAGCACCCAAACAGGAAAGGTCAGGAGAGACTCCTAAGAGAAGTAGTTAAGGATACGATCAATAGAGGAGGTCTGGCAATAATAGCTGGCTTTGCTATAGCTAGACTCAATGAGATCGCAATGATCCTATCAGCTGGTGGAATAAAGAACCTCTATCTGGACGGAATGGCAAGGGCTGGAACGGAAATTTTACTCTCGTATCCTCACAGGCTTAGAGATGATAAGGAGTTTGAGTTCTCTTTGAGGAATCTGAGAATGGTTGGAGATTGGAGAGCTAGAGAGAAGATCATAAGAAGACCATCTATCGTTCTAACAACCTCTGGAATGCTAGAAGGAGGACCAGTTTACTTCTACCTTGAGAAGAGAGGAGAGGATCCGGTCAGTTCACTAACTCTTACAGGATATCAGATTGAGGGAACTGAAGGAAGGAGGCTCCTGCAGGAGGGGGAGATATACATAGATGGAGAAAGAAAAACGATTGAGATGAGAGTAAATCAACTAGACTTCTCCTCACACGTAGGAAGGTCTGGGCTATTTGAATTTATAAGGATAGTAGCACCAAAGCAGGTCCTTCCGGTACATGGAGAAGAAGCCGAAAAGTTTGGGGAAGAAGTTCGTGAACTTATGGGTATAAGTGTATTGTCTCCCTCGCTGGAGGAAGAGATAACTGTCTAGAGGTAGATTCAAGAATCATTTTTAACTATAGGGTTCCTCGAAATTTCAAAGTAAGAATCTAAAGGAGCTATTTCTACGATCTCTGCATTCAAACCCTTAGATAGTAGCATTGACCTCATTTCTAGTAAGATATCAGGCGGAACTCTGAGTTCCATATCCTCAAGCTCCAAGTGGTACAGACCCTTACCTTCTAAAAGCTCTCTGAGAGCTAGCAATTCACTACGGCTTCCCTTTATAATACCAAATACAAGAGTACCCTGGTCAGTTATCCGTTGGTAGGGTTTTACTACATTTCTAGCCCTCCTCCTCCATCTATTGAGGACTTGCAGCTCCTTCACTTCCGCCGAACAAAAATAACCCAGAATTCCAGTCTCCTCCTCTACATACTTTAATACCTTTCTTGCTACCTCTTTGCTTCCAAAAACGGCAATTCCGCTATCATCTCTAACGTTATAGCCTCTAGATATGAGATCATACCTATTTCCCTCGCTAAACTCCAACTCATTAAGATTCAAGAAATGAGCTCCCACAGAATCAAGGAATCCTGCAAGTTCTATCAACCTTTTTTCGTAAGCTCTCTCAGGTATGGCTGGCATTTCTGCACCAACCCTAAAGTTGAAGTCTAGAGCAAGTCTAATCTTTTGCCAATCCCTCTCTTGCCAGCTATGAAATCTGATCTCGTCCAAACCAACAGATTCTAATCTCCTAAGACTAACAAGATCTATCCCTATAGAATTTGTATAAAGATGGATGTCAAAATCTCTTCCAAACTTCTCCTTTAGGATCTTTATATACCTACAAACCCTATCCATAACTAAACTAGGCTCTCCGCCAGTTATTCCCGCACCTTCTGCATCTATTAGGTTTGCTTCTCTCAAAACATCCTTTTCTTCTTTAACCTCAACTTCATCTGCAAGAATTATGTCCTTTCCCCTCTTTTCAGGAGAGATCGTGCAATAAAAACAGGAAGAGTATCGAGGACATATTCCTGTTATAAATATAACGAGCTTACCCCCCTTCCAACAGATTTCACAAGAAGGACTCTTACCTCGAACCATTAGTGAACCATAGGGGAGCTCTATCATGTCCTATTTTGCCTCCAACTACAGTCTTGTGATACGAAGGATCCAATAGCCCTCTTTTCTATCTGATGTTACAGAAGCCCAGCTTATCCTTTCACCCCACTCTCTGGCTTGCTCGACTGTCTCTCTGTCGTCAATTAAAACTAGCAAAGAACTTTTCGGATTAAGAGACTTTGCCTCCTTTGCCATGATGATTAGAGTCGATGGAAAGCTCTTTCCCCTCAAATCTATCTTTTTAACCAATTTCCTCTTCCCGGTCACTATCTTCTCACCCTATACCCTAATACAGCCCTAATGAGGTGATCATCGGCTCTTTCAGAAGTAGACTTAACCATAAGATAGCCGTTCTCTCCATCGCTGTAATAACTGGGCATTACGCCCAGGATTTTGTAATCCAGTTTCTTGTAGAGAGAAATGGCTGGTTCGTTTGAGACCCTCACTTCAAGATAAATTACATCTACTCCATAAGTGCCAACCAACCCTTCTTCAGCTCCCTTCATGAGTGCTGTAGCTATTCCTTGCCTTCTATGTTTTTTCTCTACAGCTATGGAGAGAACGTGTCCGAGTTTAACCGGACTAAATCGATAGTACTTTTCTTCAACCCTGCACATTACATAACCAACTATTTCGCCAGCCGATTCCGCTACAAGAAAAGCTTCAGGCCAGTGCGTGTAGTTTTCTAAGAAGAAGAACGAAGGATAGTTCTCTGGGAGAAAAACCCAGTTAAGCTTAACTACATGGTCCAAATCCTTAGGATCGAACCTTCTTATGATGTACTGTTTCTGCATTAGCCCACCTCTGTCAGAAAAATCTTACATCAAACAAAGTTTTAAACGCCACCCAAACGATCACAATGGGGTAAAGAGGAAAGTGTATCCAACACCTTACAAACTAATCGTTGATGTAGTGAATAGGAGCTTTAGGATAGTTGACGTTACTGAAACGCCAGCTGGGCTCGAGATGTTAGTGGATAGAGTGGACCCGGATGAATCCAGAGAAAGGTTCAAGAGGATAGCTGAAGAGCTCATTCCCAACGGATTTGTACCAAAACTCCTTCCAGGAAGGCCTTATCTAAGACTAATAGTGTTTCCCGCCAAAATTCCGTCTAGAAGATCAAAAATAATTTATCTAGTGATGCTGATAGCCACGATCTGCACCGTAACATTCTCGGGCTACCTCTACAGTAAGAACGCTGTAGAGATACTAAGCAAAATTGGCATAACTCCCAGCATAAACATAATCTCTAGTGCCCTTATGTTTACGATCTCTGTATTTTTTACGCTTGGAACTCATGAATTGGGTCACATGGTGGCTACTAAGATAAAAGGAGGCGAGTGGGAACCCCCAATGTTCATTCCAGGAGGTCCTCCTCTTGGCACTTTTGGGGCTATAATCTTCGGGAGGAGAATGCCATTAAACAGGGATGAGCTCTTTGATTTAGGATTATCTGGTCCCATAACGGGCCTCATAGCATCGCTTCCAGTTTGCTACTTCGGCCTTAGGGGCTCAATACCTCTTGATCCTTCTCTAATAAGCGCTTTGAAAAAAGAAGGAGTTAGAGCTCTTTGGTGGGAGCAACCCATCTTCTCTTACATGTTTAAGTTAGCTGGGGTTCCTCAAGGCAAGATCATTTACCTAAGCTCGGTTGCACTTGCAGGATGGGTCATCCTAACCGTGACCTTCCTTAACCTCATGCCAGTCTCCCAGCTCGACGGAGGTCATGTATGCTATGCCTTATTTCCTGACGAAAGGATAAGGCGGTTTATATCAGCAATAACAATAATAACTTCCTTTGTCTTTCTTAGGCCAGAAATGGCATTTTTGCTCCTGATATTCAGCCTTTTTGTCCGACATCCTCCTCCACTGGACGAATACAGCTCCCTTTCTAAGAAAAGAGCCTATTTTGGAACAATCCTTTACCTCGCTGCGTTAGTCCTCACTTTTCCTGTCACCCCTGAACTTTATGCGCTCCTCAGGAAATTCCTCTAAACTCAAAGCTTTTATCTGACCTCTTGAAAGATCTTGTAAAGAGGGTCGCCAATGAGTGCTAGGGAAAAAGGCGAAGAGAAAGCCGTGAGGATACTTTGGCCATCAGAATCTTTGCTGAAGACTATCGAAAAAGAGGTTGTAAGTAGCCCAGTTATAACTCCACAGTCTTTAGCGATCAAACATGGAATAAGGGTCAGTACTGCAAAGAGGTTGCTCAGAGATTTTTACAAGAGGGGACTAGTTGTATACGTCAACGGTAACTCAAAACTTAGGATTTATAGAGGAGTTAAGGCAAAGTAAACATTGTTCTTCTTCGTGGGGAAGGGAGAGATCTTGCTTGAAGGGGTCGGAGAGTATACAGTAAAATTGAAAACAAAGGCTGGAGACGTTAAGATTCTCTTAACTAGGCATTTATCTCCTATCACTGTTGAGAGGCTTTACAAGAACGTTCCTCTAAGTGGGCTAACAATAAAAGCGAATGATCTCCTATATATCAGCATTAATCTGGAAGGAAGGCTCGAAAGACCATTAAAAAAGCTAAAGAAAGGTCAATTGGTCTTCTCTCCGGCTAACAAATCTCTCATCATAGCACTAACTGACTTAAATATAGATTTCCCAGTAACCCCCTTAGGAGAGGTTCTAGAGGGAATGGAAGTTCTTAGATCGATAGGAACTGGAGAGAAGGTAGTTTTATCGACTTAACCAGTAAAATGCTCCCATCCTCCCTTATGAAGTCTTATTCTTCTCGAATTTTGCACGACAACAATGCCGGTTCTTGAAATCACTTTTCCAATAGGAATCGCTTTAAGACCTTCGGAAGAGAGAGCAAGTTTCACTTTTGGCCAATCCGGGGGTGATACTGTAAAAACGAGGTGAAATTCTTCACCACCATAAAAAATAATCTGAATTGGGTCCAAACCTTTTCTTGATATGAATTTAATCAATTCATCTTCAACAGGAAGATTTTCCACAAGAAAACCAACCTTGCTTGTTTTGGAAAGATGATTTAGGGAAGCGTAAAGTCCATCACTGCTATCAATTGCTGAAGTAACTACTCCAGATTCAGATAAAATTAATCCCTCTCTTAACGGGGCTTTTGGCATAAAAACAGATTCTAATGCCTTCTTCCTTATTTTATCAGGGAGTTCGAGACCTTCCAATAAGGCCTTAAATGCTAATGTATTCCAACCAAAGAACCCGGTTACAGCAACTATATCGCCCTCCTTAGCACCATCACGAGAGATAAGTTTCTTCCTAACCCTACCAAAAGCTGATATGGAAATCACAACTTCCTTTGCTTCACCTAAGTCGCCACCAAGCAGATAAGAACCGTATTCTGCAGCCCCCTGATCTAATCCTTTGAATATCTCCTTAAAGGAATTTAAATCGAAATCGGATGGGAGAGCAACGGAAGCTAGGAACCCTTCGGGCTTTGCTCCTTTAGCTGCAAGATCCGCTACATTTGCAACAATGCATTTCCTTGCAAGCTGCCAATATGTCATTCCAGGAAGTCTATCAGTTGACTCCGCTACAAAGTCAGTGTTAAAAACATAGATACCCTTTTCTAGAGAAAGGGCATCAGCATCGTCCACCCCTAGCTTAAGAAGAGATCTAGGATCTATTCTTACTAGCTTCATCACTAGCTCTATGAGCTTTCTCTCACCAAGTTCGGATAATCTCATCCTCCGAAACTTCAAGGCATAATGTTAAAGATTTATCCCACCTAAGCAAGATGGATGCTTAATGGCTAGAAAAGTCGTTATAATGGGTGCAGCTGGAAGAGACTTCCATAATTTCAACGTGTTCTTCAGAGACAATCCAGATTATCAAGTCATTGCCTTCACAGCTGCCCAACTCCCTGGCATAGCTGGAAGAGTATATCCACCAGAGCTTGCAGGTCCTAGATATCCGGATGGGATACCCATAATTCCAGAGGAAGAACTACCTCAAATAATCGAAGAGAAAGGGGTTGATGTCGTTGTATTTGCTTACAGCGACATTTCCTTCAACTACATTATGGAAAGGGCTTCTATAGCTCAATCATGTGGAGCTGATTTCATGTTGCTTGGACCTAAAAGCACTATGCTGAAGTCTGAAAAACCAGTAATTGCAGTAACTGCTGCAAGAACAGGTTCTGGGAAGAGCCAAACTAGTAGAAGAGTGGCAAAAATACTCAGAAAGAATGGACTTAAGGTTGTAGTTGTAAGACATCCTATGCCTTATGGGGACTTAAGAAAACAAGTGGTACAGCGATTTGAGACGCTAGAAGACTTAGATAGAAATGAATGTACGATTGAAGAGAGAGAAGACTATGAACCGCACCTAAGGATGGGAAATGTGGTTTATGCAGGAGTGGATTACGAAAAGATCTTGAGGAGAGCAGAGAAGGAAGCAGATATAATCCTTTGGGATGGAGGGAACAACGACTTCCCCTTCTACAAACCAGATCTTTTGATAACCGTAGTTGATCCTCTAAGGGCAGGTCACGAGCTAACTTATTGGCCAGGAAGCGTGAATGTCAGGATGGCCGATGTAATAATCATAAATAAAGTGGACAGTGCTTCCAGAGACCAGATCGAGAGTGTGAGGCGAAATGTGATCTCAGTAAACAATAAAGCTATTGTAATAGAGGCAGCATCTCCGCTGATCGTCGATAGACCAGATCTAATAAGGAACAGGAAGGTGGTGGTTCTTGAGGATGGTCCAACGATTACTCACGGTGAAATGCCTACAGGGGTTGGATACATTGCTGCAAGGAAATTTGGAGCTTCTGAAATAATAGATCCCAGACCTTGGCTGAAGGGATCCCTAAAGAAAGCATATAAGAGATACAAGCATATTGGACCGGTCCTTGCTGCGATGGGATATGGCAAGATGCAGATGAAAGAACTCGAGGGGGTACTGAACTCAATACCAGCAGACTCTGTGATCCTCGGAACTCCAACAGATCTGTCAAGATATCTTAGCTTGAACAAACCCGTGGTTCATGTTAGATATGAACTGCAGGAGATAGGCAGCCCAAATCTGGAGGAGATTATGTCTGATTTCCTTTCTGAGAGGGGATAATATGGAGAGAAGGCTTTGGTTACTCAGCTGGAAGGAACTCAAAGATGTAAGAAAGAAAGTTAGGTTCGTTGCACTACCAATAGGGGTTGTGGAAGCTCATGGACCTCACCTCCCTTTAGGAACCGACTTCTTGATCCCTCAATATATCTCAGCAATACTAGTTGAGAAACTAAATGGTCTCCTTGCTCCCACAATTCCATATGGGGTTACAACTTCGTTAACTGGTTTTCCAGGATACCTCTCGATAGAGCGAGAAACTTTAAAGAAGTTGATTTTTCAGACCTTAAACTCGCTGAAGAGAAGCGGATTCGATAAAGTAGTCATAATAAATGGCCATGGCGGCTCAGAGCACATGAATGCGATAGTTGAAGCTATGAAACAAGCTTGGCTTGAGCTACGGGTGAGAACCCTGCTCATCAACTGGTGGGCATATGCTGCTAAGAAATCAAAGGAGATTTTGGGTTCAATAGGAGGTCACGCGGGAACTGAGGAAACAGCCATGATAATTGCGATACAGGAGAATCTTGTGAAGAAAGAACTTTTTGATAAGTCTCAGATCTTTTTGATTGAAGAGGGAATAGAGGCTTTCCCTCTACCAGGCTCCATTTTGATATACCACCCTGAGGATAAGGCAGAAATTCCTCCAAAAGAGGCTTGCATGGAATTTGCAAGGGAAGTAATCGAGATAGTAGCTAGAGTTATTGAAAGAACCTTGAAAGGATGGGAAGTTCAGTCCCTTGATACAGAACTTAAATAATCCACTGAGATCCTTTACTTAGGAATGAAAAGAGCTAAGATAATCGCAACCTTAGGCCCAGCGTGCGAAAACCTCGAAACGATCGTCATGATGCTAAGAGAGGGAGTAGATGCTCTTAGAATTAATTTTGCTCACGGCGAAACGAGATATTGGGATGAATTAATCAATACAGCCAGAAGAGCCTCATCACTCGTGCACAAAAAAGTAGCGTTCATAGGAGATCTTTCAGGTCCTACTGTAAGGTTAGGAAAGTTTGATGAGATAGGTGTGGAAAAAGGCGAGGAGGTTACATTCTTTCTATCCGCTGAGACCGAAGGATCTAAGAAGATACCTATCCCGGAGGAGAAGGTTTTCTCTGTAATTTCGGAAGGAGATGTTTTGCTTATCGATGAAGGCAGGGTAAGGCTAGTAGTCAAGGAGATCGGCACAAAAGAGTTCAAGGCTCTTGCCCTAAATTCTGGCACAATAAGAGCAGAGAAGAATATCGCAATTAAGAACAAAACAATCCCACTTCCACCACTTTCCGAGAAAGACGTAAGCAACGTAAAGTTCGTGGTCCAACATAAGATGGACTACGTTGGAATGAGCTTCGTTAGAACTGGGCAGGACATTTCACTGCTAAGACGGCTTTTAGACGAACTAGGAGGAGAAGATGTGGGAGTCATAGCAAAAATAGAAACAAAGGATGCAGTTGATAACATATCCGAGATAACGGAACAAGCTGACGCCATACTAGTCGCTAGAGGTGATCTCGGACTACATTATGACTTAGAGACCATACCCAATATTCAGCGCAGCATAATTAGCGAGGCCCTTCGCAAAGGAAAGCCTTCGGTGGTTGCCACCCAACTTTTAGAATCGATGATAGAGCACCCCTTTCCGACAAGAAGCGAGGTTGTTGACATAATGTCAGCTGTTCTTGATGGAGCAGATGCCCTATTACTAGCAAGTGAGACAGCAATAGGGAGATATCCAATAGAGGCCGTAAGGTGGATGAGACGCGTAATTGAAGAAGCTGAGAGAGAGTTTAAGCCTCCAAAAATAAAGCCGGAAGCTAAAACCATATATGATAGATTTGCAAAGGGAATCGCTCTACTTGCCGACAGTCTTGGAGCTAAGATCATAATTTTCACAAGAACTGGCGCAACCGCCAGAAGAATGTCGGCACATAGACCAAGATCAATGATCTACGCTGCATCCAACGATGAAAAAGTATCAAGCAAACTGACAATTTACTGGGGGGTATTTTCATATACGCTCAAAAGCAAAACAGAAGCCGAAGCAATTCAAGACTTCATTAATAAGTTAAAATCCGAGGGTAAACTGTCCTATGGTGACGTAGTTGTATTTACCTATGGTTTGAGGAGAGGAACGACGGATATAGTTAGGATAATAGAGATCTAATGTAGCCTTCAAGAACTGAGCTCAGAGCATAGTTTTCAGTTAACCTTCTAGATCCTCTTCTTCCAACTCCTCTGCTCTTTCCTCGTATGAGAACTCTCCTTCTCCAGAGTAATAGACCTTATCGTCGTAGTTTAGGGGGATTTCCTTCGTTAAGAACTTCCTCATCCTGTAGATGAACTCCATTGCTATGCCTATGGTCGTCTTATCCCTAACCTTGCGTTTATAGGCATAGGCATCGACAAAAGTACCTCCGCGGAAATCAGATACTAAGAAAAGGCAGCCCTTGTACTCAAACATATAACCAAATAAACTGAATTGAGCTTCGTAAAGCATGAAGATCGTTGGCATGCCAAAGACGTGCATTAGCTTGAAGAGAGCGACATCGCTATCTACTCCTAGGTCTTCTGATTCCTCATCCTCCAAGATACGGGGACCATACTCCTCTTCCTCAATTTCTTTAGCAGTGGGGTTCTCGTGAGGGCCCTCTATCTTCTCAAGTGAGGCTATGAACTCCCTTAAGTAGGCTGGAAGCTCATCTCCATACTGCTCCAGATAAGAATCTCTTATATATTTCCACATAGCCTTTTTAGCTTCCATAGGAATACCTCCTTAGTTCCTTTAACACTTTAACTCATCCTAACCTGGCTCCCACACCCATACCACTTTCCCAGATATTGCCTTAAATCCATGTTTTATAAGCAACTCAATAACCTTCCTTGAGGGTTTCTTATCAAATACGATAACGATCCCCTTTCCGTATTCGCTAGCGTAACGTTTGAAACCGCCTTTACGATGTCCGCTTCTCGAAAATCTTCCTCTAAGATGGCCTAGAATGTGAGATGGATCAGCAGAGCTTGTTTCAGCTTCCCAGATGTAGTTCTTAGACTCAAAATCAGGAACTGTTCCATAGGATTTTGCCCATTTCCATTTAGACTTACCATTTATTGGATGTAACGATTCTCCGAAGCGATTTGCTACTCTATAAAGCCTTTCCTCGGCCTTTCTATGACGAGGACCTGGAGTTACTTTTTTCCTAGACTTCTTCCACCACTCAAATATTTTCCTTTTTCTCCTTCTTACTCTTAAGATCTCAGGCGTCTGAGACCTTTGATCTACCTCCAAGGGCCTTGCAGGTCGTAATTTCTCTATTATCTTGAGCTGCTCCTCTGGATCTGTGGGCAAAAACGACCACCTCTTCTCGAACTCCTTCAAGTCCTCCATCAAGTCCCCCTTTATCTGAGGCTTTACTGGTCCCTTGGGTTTTAGATCATCCAGGTTAGGCTTCTTAGGCTTATTGAGGATTTTAGAAACTCCGTACAATGCTGAGCTAACAGCAAATCCTATTAGGACGGACTTCTCTAGGGAGAGGGAGATGGTTCCTGCGTAGGATAAGGCTCCGTAGCCAGTAGCCCCCAGGACACCCGTTATCGCAGCCCCTTTTATCCCTGCTGCAGCTGACCCTATAACTGGAAGCGCGCTCCCCAAAGTTAGGACAGTTATGACTGCTCCCGCTGCAACCGCTCCAGCAACCGCTATCTCCTTCTTGTGCCTTTTGCACCAGCTCCAGAAGGAAGAAGCCTTGCCTTTAAGCCAATTCCAAGCATACTTCAGCTTATCTTTTGCCCTGCTAAGGAAAGATCCCCCTCCTTTCGCAGCTTTGACCTCTGGCTCGTTCTTTTCGAGGCCATAGCCCTTGAATCTCTCCTTAAGCTTCGTTCTGGCGGATGATACCGCTTCCTTGACCCTTGAGAAGGAGGAGACTATTTTATCCCTCGCTGAGGAAAGGACTCTCTTCGCCGAGTTCAGAGCCGAACTCAGAACTCTCTTTCCCTTGCTCAGAACTCCCTTAAGCCATCCCATGGATCCGGATTCGATCTTGCCAGGAGGATCGGCCAAAGTTGCTCCGGGCCCGTAAACCGTCACCATTTTCCATGATCCCTTTACATGCTTTCCCTCAAGCCTGAGGCAGATTATTTCGTGCACTTCGAACAGGTTGTCCTCTTTTCCCAGCTCCCTTACCTCTATGACCTTGAAGAACTCATTTCCAACGAAAACCTGCCAGAGACCTGGGTCTCTAGGCTTATCATACCCGAGGCTAAGCATTCTCGGCCCAAGGTTCCTCACGTATACCTCGGGGCTATCGGTGCCTATCCCAGTTGAGGAAATGACTTCTATGGAGGTGTAACCCCCAACTAAGTCAAGTCTTCTCAACGAGCTGGAGATCCAAGAGGCAGTTGGAGGAAGGAAGATTAGAATCAAAAGGGCAGATAGGAGCAAGATCTTGACGATAAGAGCAGGATTGGAGGCTCCTTTTTTCCTTCCAAACCCAATCAATTCTCAATTTATGAATGTTGAGATAATATAACTTTTCCCTCGTTGTTTAAGCTGATGATTCTAATAAATCCAAGAATTGTTAAAAATTTTCAAAAATTCAACCAAGACCTAGATCACCTAGGTCCCATTTAGCATTCGCTAGGCTAACTAGCTCTTCTTAAGGTCAAAGACGCTCTTTTGCATGGTTTGAAGGACTCATCAGCTTAAGTATTCTATTTTTCATAAGGATTGTTATTTCTTTATCATATGAAGGTCATTTTATTAAAATAATTGAAACTGGGTTTCATGGCATGTCATCGATGGATTAGCATATTTATAAATTGAGTTGGGATAGCGCCTTATCATTGTGGAGAAAAGTTCCCCATGAGACCTCTTTTCATGATATGAATTTTGATATCACATATCTGATGGGATGGAGACAATCGACTACTCGTTTGATTTTCAGTAGAAAATGAACATATTAAATGATCTTAGAATAATTTATTTTCAAATAGAATTCTTCTTTATGTCTTTTTTCTTTTTTCTCAATAAATGATTAATAAAATGGAAAATTATGAATTACCATCCTAGCATTAAATGCATATGATATTTCCGAGATGATGATCTCATCTACCATTTGGTACTCGCATGCGATCCGAGGGTCAATATGAAGAGAAAAACTTATATTTGGGATATGATTAAAAAACATAACCCCTTTGGAGAGGGGTCATTAAGGAGGGATATGATATATGCCATCCAAACCAGTGAGGTTTCTGCCTCTAGCTCCGATATACAGGATGATTAAGGAAGCAGGTGCAGAAAGAGTCAGCAACGCCGCTAGAAGCACCCTTGCCTC
>Ga0190286_1000202_pt1 | contig 27886 bp, 20 predicted proteins | sample 48691834_MG_FD_183241 | JGI IMG/M metagenome (GOLD analysis project Ga0190286, IMG submission 183241) | Hydrothermal vent microbial mat bacterial communities from Southern Trench, Guaymas Basin, Mexico - 4869-18-3-4_MG | ecosystem: Environmental > Aquatic > Marine > Hydrothermal vents >... | reverse complement strand
TGATCCCATAGGTTCTTCCCCTTCCTCATTCCAGCCACCTCCTCCCCTTGGTGCCTGGAATGATTTTACCGCAATTGGGGAATTTTGGCTTTGTCAAAGCTGGGGAGTTTTAGCGTTGACGGAACACTACTGACAGAGAGAATCTCTCATATCCCGAAGGTCCTCTTTCTGAACTCCCGCAGCAGTTCCTGGTAGCGTTTCCCCACCCCTCTCATCAGGATGGCGCGTTTGGTCTCGTCCACATGGCGGAGGCGGACCCAGAGGTGCTCTTGAGGGAGCGCTCCTCGCGCCCTGTCGGCCCATTCGATGACGCAGACCCCCTCTCCATAGAAGTAATCCTCGAGGCCCAGGCTCAGGAGATCTTTTGCGCTTTCGATCCGATATAGATCGATATGGTAGAAGGGCAATCGCATCCCAGCCCCTCGGTATTCGTTTATCAGGGTGAAAGTGGGGCTGGTGATAGGCTCCTTAGCCCCCAAACCGCATCCCACACCCTGGGCGAAGCAGGTCTTCCCCGTTCCCAGCTCGCCTACCAGGCAGATCACATCCCCAGGGCGCAGGAGTTCGGCCAAGCGAGCCCCCAATCGCCGAGTCTGGGCCTCGCTGCGACTGACGAAGTCCAGATCATGTTTGCCCAATATCACGTCCACTCCTTCCCCGCTCCTCAGGTAAGGTGCTCGCCTTCCAGTTCAGCCCCCCACGATGGGGATGGGGTGGCCGCATCGGGGACAACGGCCATCCTTCAGCTCGTAGGCGATCACGCTCAAGCCCCGCCGCTCAATGAGCAGCTTGCCGCAATCGGGACAATAAGTGTTCTGGCAGCGGTGGCCGAGGACATTGCCGATGTAAACGAACTTCAGGCCCTCCTCCTTAGCGATGCTCCAACCCCTCTCCAAGATGGACAGGGGGGTGGGCGGCTGGTGGAACCTGTAGGCAGGGTAATAGGAGTTGATGTGCCAGGGTATCTCGTCGCCGAGCTCCTCTCGTATCCGCCTAGCGATCCCTCGCAGGACCTCCTCGTCGTCGTTGACCGTGGGTATCACCAAGGTGGTGAGTTCGATGTGCACCCCCGCCTCTATCGCCTCCCTGCAGTTGCGCCAGATAGGCTCCACGTCCGCTTTGCAATACCTCTTGACCGCCTCCCTATCTCCCTTGATGTCCACATTCATGGCATCCAGTCCCGCCTCGATGAGCAATCGCAGGGCCTCAGCGGTCATGTAGCCATTGGTGACGTAAGTGTTGTAGAGGCCCTTCTCCCTGGCGAGCCTGAAAACGTCCAGCGACCATTCTAAGGAAAGCGTGGGCTCGTTGAAGCTGATGGAGGTTCCCTGGCAGCCCCAGTCTAAGGCCATCTCCACGAATTCCTCCGGCGATATGAAGCGCCCATCCTTGGGCTCCGATTTGGAGATGTCCCAGTTCTGGCACCAAGGGCAGGCGAAGTTGCAGCTCCAGCTCCCCGCGGTCAGGGCAACGCTGCCCGGATGGAAGTGGTAGAGGGGCTTCTTCTCGATGGGATTGGCCGATAGGGACGAGACGTTGCCATAGATAAGGGTGAAGAGACGTCCCTTGATGTTCCTCCTCGTCCGGCACCAGCCCAGGCCGCCTTCAGGGATCTCGCACCGCCGTTCGCAGACCAGGCAGCGAACTTTGTTGCCGACCTTCTCCTGCAGCAATGCCTCTTTGATGAATCGCTCAGATACCATCTCCATCCAAATTTGAGAACGCCCCTGTCGGCACAAGAGAGCGCCGACTCCTCCGGATTGATTATATCCTATTTCCAGCAGAAACAAAAGCCCTCTCCTCGAGAGGGAGGGGGCTTAGCTCGCTCCAAGCGGGAGCCGTCGGCCTCTACGATTCAGGGTGCAGAGGTGTACCGCTGAGATCACCACTTGATCCCATCCTCGCCGCTGCCATCCCCAGGCCCATGAGCAGCCAGAAGAGGGCCACGGCGTGGGGGAAGCTGAAGAGGTAATGGTCTAAGACTCCGCCGGTCAGTCCGCTCACCAGGGCCGTCTGCACGCCCAGAAGCAGGGGCTCCAGATGGGGGGCGGAGCGCATCCTCCACCAGGCCCTCAGAGTGTGAATGAAGAAGATGCCCAAGATGGTTAAGAAGCAGGCCAGCCCTACCAGACCCATCTCCTCGGCTATGAGGAGGTAGAGGCTGGAGACGCCGATGTAGAGGTCGATGTCCGGCGTGCCAGCGAAGCCCACCCCGATCCAGGGGTAACGGCGGATGAGGATGAAGGCGTCCTTGTACTCCCCCAGCCGCATCCTGGTGGCCAGGTCCTGTCCCCGCACCCCGGCCAGGAAGTGTTCGACGTAACCCTGGGCTTGGGGCAGGCTCAGAACGAGCAAGGCCACCAGGACCAACGCCAGCAGGAGACGCCTGTATTTAACCAAGCCCAGGAAGAGGAGGCCCACGGCCAGGCCGATCATCGAGCCGCGCGAATAGGTGAGGAAGAGGCAGAGGATCACCACCCCCAGCATGAAGGCCAGCCAGCTGCGGTTAAGCAGGGGACGAGGGGCGAAGAGTTGAGCGGTGATCAGGGAGGCAACCAGGATGAGCAGCCCTCCTAAGACGTTGGGGTCGATGGAGGTGGAAGTGGCCCGCATGGGCAGGCGGGGGTCATCGCGAATGAAGCGCAGCACGCTCCAGCCGGTTGGGTAATCGAAGCGGCCCAGAGCGGAGAGGAGACGCACAGTCAACTCGCGGGGCAGGAAGTAGAGGACGACCCCCATGAAGGCCGCGACGAAGCCAGCCAGGATGATCGCCAGCACCACCTGCTCCAATAGCTCCCGCCTTCGCACGCTGTTCACCACCACGAAGAAGAGGCAAATGCCCATCAAGGTCTCAATGAAGCGACGCAGTACCCTGGCGGTGAGGGGGGCATGGGCCAGTCCGGCCACGAAGGAGGCCATAGCCAGGAGGATGAAGGCCAGGACGGGAAGGGCCAGAGGGGAAGGCCTGAACCTCTCCTCCTGGCCTGTGACTATCCTGGAGAGCCATACCAGGAAGGTAACGCCCAGAACCAAGTCCAGGAAAGTGGGAGAGAAGCCGATGTCGAGGGGGATGGCGGCGAAGGGAAGGAGAGCAACTACGCCCACCAGGGCGAAGAAACACCACCGGAGGTCACGCAGCATCAACAGCCCCAGGACGATAGCCGCTATCAAAGCCGTCGTGAGCAAGGGGCTGAGGTAGGCAATGAGACAGCCCATAGCGGTCCCCGCCAGAAGGCATAATGCCACCACTGCCAGCGCCACCACCCAGGGGTTAGCGGAGACAAAGATGGCTTGCAAACGGTCGCGAGCGAGATCATCCATCTCCCCTTGCTCTCCGATATGGAAATAGAGATGCGGCCACTGCTGGCCGCATCCCCTTTCCCAACGCCTACGAGAGCTCCCTCTCGGCGAAATCGCCCACCCAGGGCAGCTTAAACCTCTCACCCTGATAGGCTTTGATCATCAGGATGATCCACAAGGCGAATAATAGCAGCCCCACGAGCGCACTCAGAACCCCGCCCAGGAGGGGGATACGGCTCAGGATGATCTGAGCTACGTTGAGCGCGCCGAAGGTGACCAGGGACTGCATGGCATGGAAGCGCACGAACTCGCTCTCCTTCTCGATGAGAAGGAACACCAGGCCACTCACCCAGCCCAGGACGTAGCAGAGTAATCCAGCGAAGTTGGGCTTCAGCCCCGTGCTCGTCTTCTCCTCGACTTCCATTGGAACGCCTCCTTTCCTTGACTTTAGAAAGCTACGGACATTATAATTCAAATCGGCTGCCTTGTCAAAGATTTTTCTCCCCCCCTGCTCGATAGCGTTTTGCTGGAGGGCGAAAGCAGCACTGAAGGGCTTTAGTTTGACTTTTCCGGAGCTTTCTGGTATACTTGAAGTGGCGTTGGGGAGGGATGGCCGAGTGGACTAAGGCGACGCTCTTGAAAAGCGTTGTGGGTAAAACCACCGGGGGTTCGAATCCCCCTCCCTCCGCTTTTTCGCCGTTAGGGGATTGGAGTAGCCATGAAGGTCGTAGAAATATCACGATCCGTTGCTGAGGGCAAGGAATACATTACTAAAGGGGACGCGGTACAAGCAAGCGAGAAGCTTTATAAAGCGGTTGAGGAGTGCATAAAAGTTCTTGCTGAGAAGCATAGAATTCCCGAGTATGAAAAGGCGGAAAAAGATGGGAGATGGAGGAGTTATCTTCTAGCCCAGGCAGCGGGGAGGCTGTCAGATGATTTAGGGAAGAAAGAGATAGAGGATGCCTGGTTAAGAGCTTTTAACATCCATGCCTGGAGTTTTCATGAGGGTAAGTTTAGTGTTGAGGAAATCAAGCGAAATGTTCCCTATGTGGAATGGATTGTAAATTTTGTGAAAGACCAGGGCGAAAAAAAGTTAATTTATTGCTTCGGGGAGATGCCAGAGTGGACTATTGGGACCGCCTGCTAAGCGGTTGTAGGGCCAAAAAGCTCTACCGTGGGTTCGAATCCCACTCTCCCCGCTGTAAGCCCTCGTAGCTCAGGGGATAGAGCGCGGCGCTGCGGACGCCGAGGTCGCAGGTTCGAATCCTGTCGAGGGTACCGAAGGAGGCGAGTTTACCACTCGCCTCCGCCTTTTTTGGTTAAACCGCCGGAGAATCGGGGATCACGGGCGAGTAGAAGCCTCAGGCCCGTGTCTATGTCCACTTGTGGTTCGTAACCTAACTTCTCCCTGGCCAGAGTGATATCCGCAACCAGGCGGGAGACCCCACCGCTCTGGGCATTGCTGTGCAGCGAGGAGACCTCCCGTCCGGTGGCTCGGGCCACCTTCTCCACCAGCTCGTTGATGCTTGTCTCCTGGCCTGAGCCCACGTTGATGATGGCCCTGTTCACCTCGCGGGCGGTGGCCGCGGCCACCAGAGCCTTCACTACATCGTCAATGTAGACGAAGTCCCTCGTCTGCTCCCCATCGCCGAACACCACCAGCGTCCCTCCCCCCAAGGCCTGCTTGATGAATTGGGGGATGACCGGGGCATGGGAGGCGGGGATGAACTGGCCCGGCCCATAAGCATTGAAGATCCTCAGGATGACGGTCTCTATCCCCCACAGCGCTCCGATCGTATTGACGTAGTGTTCCGCCGCCAATTTGCTCACCGCATAGGGCGATTGAGGATTGGGAGGAAAGCTCTCCTTCACCGGCTGCTCAGGCTGCTCGCCGTAGACCGCACCGGAGGAGGTCAGGACCACCCTCTTCACCCCCGCATCTCGGATGGCCTCCATGATACTGACCGTCCCACCTACGTTCACCTCGTTGTATTCTCTGGGATAGAGGACGGACTCCGGGACGGATACCCGCGCCGCCAGGTGATATACGCAATCCACATTCTGCAGGAGTGTCCAGAGCTTGGGGATATCCCTCACATCGCCGCGAGTGAAGAGGACGCGGGGATCCAAGCGGGATGGATCGCCTGCGCTCAGGTCATCCAGGACCATCACCTTATGCCCCTCTTTGACCAGACGATTGGCCAAAGCAGATCCCAAGAAGCCAGCCCCACCGGTGATCAGGAACCTCATCCTCAGCCCTCCAAAAGATTATACCACACGTCGCCGAAAGCTGCTACGCTCTTCCCCAAACGGTGCCAAGTATGGTATACTAAAAATTGAAATGGGGCAGATTAACCATTTCGTACCGGGAAGACGAATGGAACCCTGGGGGCCATTAGCTCGGTACGCCGAGCCGGTGCCCGCTGGCGTGGCGAGCGCCTATATCGAGGCCTATACGGAGCCGGGGGAGATCGTCCTCATTCCCTTTTGTGAAAGCGAGACCCTCGTGCGCGAGGTCGTAAAGGCTGGCCGCAAAGTCATCGCCGTGAACTTCAATCCTCTGGCTATCCTAACCCTGCGCTGTCAGCTGGATTGGCCCGATCAGAGCCGGCTGGACGCCGCTATGATTAAGCTGGGCAATGTCCCTAAGCACGGAATGCCCCTCCGCGAATACATAAATGGCCTTTACGTCACCATTTGTCCTCGATGCCGGCATCCCCTGGCAGCCGATTACTTCGTCTGGGAGGGAGGGAAGCCTGTGGAGAAAGGCTACCATTGTCGATCCTGCGGGAGTGAAGGCATAACGACCATCCAGCCAGCCGACCTGGAGGCTCTGGAGAACATCGAGAAGCGGGGTTTCCACTACTGGTACATCCTCGACCGCTTGGCCCCCTTGGGTGATGAGAATCGAGAGCGGGCCCAGAGGCTGCTGGAGCTGTACACGCCGCGCAACCTCCACGCCTTAGCCATGCTTTTGATCGAGATCGAAGACCTCTTCGCTGATTCCCCACTTCAGAAACCTCTGAAGCTGCTATTGCTCCGCTGCCTGGACTCCTGCAGTGTCCTCAATCCCCTTCCCCCAGCGGGGGCCGAACAGCCGGCCGCTCGCCCCAAGCGCTTGCGTCCCCCTCGGAGGTTTATGGAGCGCAACGTCTGGCAGGCTTTCGAGGAAGCCCGTGAGGAGATGCGAGCGCGATCTCCCCTCCCAGCGGTCAGATTAGCCGAAGACCTCGGAGGGATCCTGGCCCCGGACCTCTTGACCTGGGTAGAGGGAGAACCTAAGGCTTGGGTCAAGGCCCTTTCCATGCGACGCTTGGCCCGAGAACTGCGCGCCGGGAGTGTATCGTTGATCTTCACCATCCCTCCGCGGCCGGATCCGACCTTTTGGGCCCTCTCCTTCCTCTGGAGCGGCTGGCTTTTCGGAAGCGAGGCCGCGGCTCCCTTAAAACCCCTCCTGAAGCAGAGGAGGGTGGATTGGGATTGGTACCGGGAGGCCATGGGGAGCGGCTTCAAGGCCCTCCGGCCAACCCTCAAGGACGAAGGCCATCTGGTGCTTGCCTTCTCTGCGGAGGAGCCAAGCCAGATGGAGGCCCTGCTCCTTGCCGCCGAAGGTGCCGGCTTCAAACTGGAAAGCCTGCTCCATCGAGCGGACGATGATCAGTATCGGCTCTCCTTCGTCAAGGCGGCTGAGGAGAGGGCATCGGCCCCGCCGAACAAGGAGATCCTGGTCAAAGAGATCAGAACCCAGGCCCTTGCCGCAGCGGAGGACGCCCTGAGGAGGAGGGGCGAACCTTTGACCCTCCCTCGGCTGAACAGCGCTATCTACCAACGCCTGAGCCAAAGCGGCCTCCTGCGTCTGGCATTAACGGTGGAAGAGGAGCTCCCTCCACTCGAGTTCATAGCTCAGGAGGTAAAAGCGACATTGGAGGAGGGCCTGGCGCGTTCAGAAGGACTTTGGTGGCTGAAGGAGCCGAGCGGAGTCTTCCCATCCCTGGCAGACCGGGTGGAGAGGGCGGTTTACGAGGCCCTGAGGGAGGGCAAGCCCGTGAGCAGGGATGCTCTCCAGGAGGAGCTTTGCGTCCTCTTCCCCGGCCTCCTCACCCCGGAGGAAGGGGTCATCGATGCCTGCTTGGCCTCCTACGGCTTAGAGGTATCGCCCAACCATTGGGTGTTGCGGGAGGAGGATCAAAAGGAGGAGAGGGAACGCCAACGGGATGAAACGATCGCCCAACTGCTGAAGCTGGGAGCCCGCCTGGGCTACGAAGCCCAACCTGGCGGAGGGGATTTCCATGTCCTCTGGAGCGAGGAGGGAGAGACGACCTATGCCTTCGTCGTCTTATGGATGGCTACGCTCAGCTTCATCCTTGGCCACAGAGGCGAAAAATTCAGCCACTACCTGGTTATCCCTGAGGAACGTTCCTCACTGGTGCGCTTCAAGCTGAAGCGCAATCCGCTCTTGAAAGCGGTCATGGAGAGGGGCGATTGGCAATTCGTCAAGCGTCGGCACCTGGTCAGACTGCTTCGGATGGAAAGGGTGGACCGTCGCGATCTAAAGATGATAATCGGCTTGAAGCCGATCGTTGAAGAGCCTGAGGCTCAAATGCCCCTGCTGTAAGTACCCTGCGATCCTCACTTCTTGGGCAGGATAGTCACCCTCCTTTTGTCTCCTTGTCCCACGCTCTTGGTGGTGACGTAGGGATTATCGCGAAGGGCGAGGTGGATGACGCGGCGCTCGTTGGGTGGCATGGGCCTGAGGGCCAGAGGCTGCTGCTCCATAATGGCTCTCTCTGCTGCCCTCTGGGCGAGCTCTCGTAGAGCCTTCTCCCTGCGCATTTTGTATCCCTCCACATCGATGACCAACGGGACCCAACGCTGAAGCTTACGGCTGACGATGAAACGGGTGATGAATTGCAAAGCGTCTAAGGTCTTCCCCCGCCGTCCAATGAGGATACCGAGGTTGTCACCATTCACATCCAAGGTAAGGGGAGGGGCGTTTTTCACATCTGGGGCCTCGCGGCGAACGGAGACCTGAGCTTCGATGCCCATCTTGGCCAATAGCTCCCTCAGCGTCTCCTGGGCCACCAGATCGAGCCTCTCCACCGGAGGTTGGGCGAAGCTGATGCGTACCCTCGCTTCCCTGGCCCCGATGCCGAACAGCCCACTGCTTCCCCTGTCCAGGACCTCAATATTCACCTCATCCCTGCTCTTCCCCAACTCAGCTAAACCCTTGGCGATAGCCTCCTCAACGCTCTTAGCCTTGATTTCCAAACTCACCTCTTCCATCCCCCACCTCCCTCCGGATGAGCTTTCCATGGCAGAGTGGTTGCCCGGGTCCCTCGAGATGAAGTATCGGCTTCGCTCGATTCGTCCATGCGCGAGGGATCACGCTTAACCAGGCTGTGCAACCACTCCGAGCCTGTGCTCACATGCATGTCCAACCTCAATGGAGGCCGGACTTTAACCCTTCTGAGGAACACGAGCACGGGGTAGAGTAAAGTATTGCTGGATGATGGTGATTATGTTGGAGGTAACCCAGTACAGGGTCAGGCCGGAGGGCACCTGCATAGCGAAGAAGCCGAGCATGAGGGGAAGCATGAGGAGCATGGCCTGATTCATGGCCGCCTGTTCCGGGTCGGGGTTAGGTGGTGTGGTCATCTTCTGGGCGACTACCTGGGTGACCACCGTCAGGACGGGGAGTATCAGGTAGGAGATAACCCCTGTCCACTGCAAACCCACTGCCTGAGGGTTCCATATCCAGCTCATGCCCACTTTAGGGGTGGGGAAGGCCAGATCCTTGATCCAGAGGAATCCCCCTGTGAGGAGTTTCTCCTGAGCTATCCTGTAGAGGGCCTGATAAAGTCCTATCCAAATGGGAAGCTGCACCAGCATGGTCAAGCACCCCCCAAAGGGATTGACCCCCGCCTTCCTATAGAGTTCCATCTGCTTCTGGGCCAGCTTCTCCTTATCCTTGCCGTACCGCTTCTGCAGCTTCTGAAGCTCGGGCTGAAGCTCCTGCACGGCTTTGGAGGAGCGAATCTGCTGCAGAGTTAAAGGGAGAGTGATCAACTTGATCATCAGGGTGAAGAGGATGATGGCTAATCCGTAACTGTAAGGGGCACCGATCCCTTCGAGCAGATTGTTAAGAAAGACGAGCCAGCTGACAAACATCTCCACAAAAGCGTTCCACATTCGATTCAAACCTCCTTAGAATTAGCGTATGGCAAATGGCCTATAGCTTATGGCAATAGTTCAGTCCCCCGGAGCCTCGTGGCAAACATCGATCTCCCGCCATAAGCCATCCGCTATATGCCATCTGCTATCATGGCACCGGGTCATATCCGCCGGGGTTGAAGGGGTGGCAACGGCTCAAGCGCTTAAGGGCCAGCCATCCTCCCTTCAGCACCCCATACTTGGCGATGGCCCGGTAAGCATATTCAGAACAGGACGGATAAAACCGACAGGTAGGGGGAAAGATCTGTGAGATGGTCTTCTGATACAGCCTGATGAGGATCAAAAGGGCTCTTCTCATTTGCCTTCCTCGACTAGAGCGGTCTCCTTCAGCAGATTAGCACGATGGAGGAGCTCCGCGATAGCCTTATCAACCTGATGGAAATCGGCCTCAGCTATGGGCTGCCGGGCTGTGAACACGAGGTCCCATCCCTGAGCGATCGATTCCCGGCGGAGTCTGGTCGCCTCCCGCATGAGGCGTTTCACTCGATTACGGACCACTGCCTTTCCGATCCGGTGGCTGACGGCGAAGCCGAAGCGACTGAACTCCAAACCGTTAGGGAGAGCATGGAGCACGAGCAGAGGATGGGCCCAGGAATGCCCTTCTCGATACACCCTTTGGAAATCCCGATTCTTCCTCAGCCGGAATCTCCTCTTCACTGCGGCTCGCTAAAATTGTGCAACCATTTTACTACTTCCTGTGGCGGGTGGGGGTTAACCTCTCCCTCCCTTTGAGCCGACGTCGCTTAAGGACTTTCCGCCCGTCCTTGGAGCTCATGCGCGCCCGAAAACCATGCTCCCGCAGACGCTTCCTCTTCTTAGGCTGATAAGTGCGCTTAGGCATCGCTTCATCCTCTCGGTCATAGCAAATTCAATCCGAATTTTATCAGAGAAAGGGGATTTGGGCAAACCCGGCTTAAGCGCATTTACCCCTCGGGAGGGCCTAAGGGACGATCCCGATCTCCTCGTGGGAGGGCAGGTCACTCTCCACCACCTTCCCTCCGTCGAGTAAGATGTGGTAGTTGAAGAGGAGGGGATTGACCGGAACATGGCTTATGAGGAAGATCTGGTCGAAGCTTTCCGCGATCTCCCCCTCGATGAGCAGGTAGAGGAGCGCCTTGGCCCTCTCGTTGTCAAAGGAGCCAAGCGGTTCGTCCAAGAAGATGAAGGATGGCGCCGTCCCCCTTTCCTCGGGGAGCGTTGCCAAAGCGAAGGCGAGGCGCAGGGCTAAGGAGAACTGATCCTTCGTCCCCCCGCTGAAGATGTTCTTCTCCTTCCACGCATTGGCCCTCTCATCCCAAACCCTTATACGGTACTCCTCAGTGAGCTCAGCATCGTAATAGCGGTCCATGGTTAAGCTGGGGAGAAGCTTGCGCATATGCTCCATCGTGCTCGGCAGAACCCTCTCCACCATCCGCCTCCTCGCCTCCCCCAGGATGTGGACTGCTACCTCGCGCACATCGAGCTCATGCCTCTTTCCCTCGAGCTCCCTTCGACAGAGCTCCAGGTCCAACACCTCACCCTCCAAGCCCAATGCCGATTCCAGATCGTCCCTCCGCTTCTTCAAATAGCCCACCCTCTCCCGAAGTTCGTCCCGCTCTCTAAGGAGGGCCTCCTTGTCCCCCAAATCCAACGCTTCCAGCCTGGCTAAGAGCTCCTCCACCTCCTCAAGGGATGAGCGTTCACTCAGCTCGATCGCTGTTAAGGGCAAGGGTGCCCGCAACCCCGTCCCGGGCAGGAGCGGCCTCGCCTCCGCAGCCGAGCTTAGCTTAGCCAGGTCCTCCTGGGCTTCCCTCACCATCTGGACGACCTTCTCCTCCCTCGTCCCCCTCTCGCCCTGCCTGCTGTTTATCTCCCCCCGCACCTCCTCCAGCTCGCGTTTGACCGTCTCCCCGCCAAGCTCATCGTATTCCTTCCGCAGCCATTCCCTCAATCCTTCGTAATCCTGGGCGGAGAGGGAAGGGTTCCAGGCCGGAGCCCCCGCGATGATAGCTGCGATGCTTCGATAGCGTTCCTCCATTTCCTTTAGAAGGCGGTCGATCCTCCCCCTGCGCTCGGCGACCTCCGCCTTCTTGTCTGGAATCTCCTCTACCTTTCGGCGCATCTGCTGCTCCTCGGCGGTGAATCTGCCGAGCTCACCCTGCACAATGTCCAGTTCCACGCCTAACTCGGCTGCCAGCCTCTCCGCCTTAGCCTCCCATCTCTGCAGGATCCCCCGCGCCTTTTCCACGATGCTGCGGCAGCTCGCCTCCTCCTCGCGCAGCTTCTCCTCCTCGTAAGCGCTCAGTTCGTCTTCCAGCTCCTTCACCCTCCTCTCCACCTCCCCGCGACGCGCTTCGGCCTGGGCCAAGCTCCTTTCGACCTCCCGAGCCCGCTCGAGTAGGGCCAGGGGGCCAGGAAGCTCTCCTACCTCTTCAGGAGGGGTTAGCCCAAGGCCCGTTAACCTCTGCTTCAGCTCGGGGATGTCCTTCTGTTCCCACTCGCTCCTCTCCAACTCCTTGGCCGCTGATCTGTACCTTCGCCAAGTGAGGAAACCGAGGACGAGGAGGGTTAGGAACGCGGCTGCGGCGATGACGAAGCCAGGAGGGAGATAGAACAGCAGTGAGACGACTGCTAAGGCGAGGGACCCGATAGCGCCCGCCCCTTCCAATTTGAGGCGCCAGGAGAGCTGATCCCTCTCCTTACGCTTTTGGCGAAGGGCCATTTCCAGACCACGCACGCTTATCCACCCTTGCCGCGCTTCCTCCCTGATCTGAGCCTCGATCTCGCCCAAATGTTCCCTCTCCTCCCTCAACTGCTCTCGCTTGGCTTCCCATTCCTCCAAGACTCTGGCAACGGAGGCCAGCCGCTCCTCGCTCTCCTCCTCGATGGCCTTAACCTTGGCTAACCTCTCCAAGCGGCTCCTCAAAAACCGTAGGCCTTGGAGCTTCTCAACGAGGCCGGGAAGCTCCTCCCGTCGAAGCCGCTCCCGCTCCTCGATCTCCTGCTGCAGGCGTTCAATCCTTTCCTCCTGGTCCCTCACCCTTGCCAAGTAATTCAGGATCTCCTGCAAAGCCCTCATCCCTTCCTCGAGGGCCTCTATCCGCTTCGCCTTTTGAGCCAGCGATTCGCGCTTCCGTTCCAAGGCGGCTATCTCCTCCCTTAAGCGCTGGATGGCCCTCCGTTCCTTCGCTATCTCCCTCAATTTCTCCCTGAGAGAGATGAACAGGAGCCTGCCCTCCACCTCCGCCAGCCGTTCCTCGACCTTGGGGAGTTCCGCCTGAGTTTCGGCGAGTTCATACCTCCGCTGACACCTTTCGAGCTCCAGCCTGTCCTCGCCTTTGACCTTGAGTTCCTCCTCGATCTTCACCAGCCTGTCAAGGTTAAGGAGCGTCATCAGGGAGCGCTCCCTGTCCCTTAAGCTCATCCCCTCCAATTTCTCCAGCTTCTTCTGCTCTACAAAGCAGGTATTAAGCAGGGCCTCACCATCGAGGCCCAATTCGGCGATGATGCGTTTATTAACCGCCCTGTTGCCCACGACCTCCTCGATCCCATCAGGCCCTTCGATCTTCAGCTTCCACCTATTGGCCTTCCCGCGCCTGATGGTGCGATAAACCTTGAGGAGCCTATCTCGGACCTCTAACCAGAGCTCAACATAGGCCCTTTCCATGCCGTACCTTATAAGGTCGTCGAATCTCCGCGCCGGCGTCTCGGTCACTAAAGGCTCGCCAAACATGGCGAAGAAGATAGCCTCAAAGAGGTTGGATTTGCCGGCCTCGTTCTTTCCTTGGATCAGGAAGCGCCCTCTCTCTGGGAAGAAGAGGTCGATCTCCTGCAGTTGTTTGAAGTTGTTGGCCATGAGACGTCGGATACGGATCACAGAATTGCCCTCCTGAGTGTCCCCTCAGTAGCGGCTGAAGATGAGTTCCTTGGCCTCCTCGATCAGCCCCCTCTCCTCGGGGCCCGCCTCGTTCATCATCGCCTGTGCTGTTACCTCAATCTCCTTCCTCACGCTCATCCTTTCGGCGAAGGGCTCACTGGGAGGGCGGCGTCCCGCCTCCAGGTATACCCCCCTCTTGTCCAGCTCGAAGAAGAAATTGAGTTCGTTGCCCACGTGCCAGATGTCGAAAAAGCGGAGGCGATGGTAGACCTCCCGAGTGAGAGGCCCTTCGAGGCGGCACTGGAGGAGGAGATCGGGGCGTGAAACCTCCCGTATCCTCTCGAGGAGGTAGCCGGTGGGGTCATCGGGCGGGAGATCGGTGGTGCGGATCTCCACCCGGTGCATCGGCTGCGGCTTTATCCTGACGTACCGGAGGCGATGCCTCACCCGCTTGCCGGCCGGGGAGGGGCCCTTTGGCCCGGCGGCATCGAGCCTGTGGGGTCTGAACTCCAAATACCAGAAGCCCGGAGCGTTTTTCACCTCGCCGAAGGTCATCCTCTCCGTAGCCCCGGGGATGAGGACGGCCACATCGGCGATCTGGAGGTTGGCCATCCTGTGCAGGTGGCCGGCGAGGAGGAAATCGACACCTTTGAGCTTGGCGATGGCCGCCTTGGAGAGAAAGGGCTCCTCTGCCTTAGGATGGATTTTGCCCTCCACTCCGTAGTGGGTGAGGAGGAGCACCACATCGGCCTCAGGTGGAGAGATCTCCACGTCCTTCAGAGGGTCGTCCTCCTTCCTTAAGCGGGGGTCAGGGGGTAATCCTCCGATGGCGATGGTCATCCCCTCTATCTCGAATTCAGCGAATTCCACCTCAGTTACTTTGGTGAAGACCCGAGCCACCCCCAGCTCGTCAAAGATGCGCTGGGGGGTAGCGCCATCCACGCGCATCTTCGGCACATCGTGGGATCCCCCGATGGCCAGGATCTCGATCCCCGCCTCCTTCAGGCGCCGAAACTGGCGCGCCACCCAGACCAGCTCAGAGGTGCGGGGATGGGGGCTGTCGAAGAGATCGCCTGCATGGAGGTAAAAGTGGCAGCCATGCTCGATAGCATAATCGACGGTCTTGGCGAAGGCTTCTCGCAAGCGTTGACGCCGCTCGGACAGCTGAGTCGGCGTCATCTTGGCGTAATAACGATTGAGGTGGTTATCAGCGGTAAAGACAATACGAATCACGTTAACCTCTTAGGGTCCTTTACAAGCAGAGAATCGTTGGAAGCTCGAGTTCCGCTTAGCGATCCTCCCAGGGTCTGCATGCTCAGCTATCAATGGATCATGCCTGGTTTTCAGGAATTTCTTTCCATGTTGGGCGAAGATGTCCCCAAGCAATTCGGCCGGCTTGCACACCTCTTCCAAGTCCTGCTCAATGCGCACATGCGCCCCTTTTCCCAAAACACACTTCAATGCTTCCGGATCTGCCGCAAGCCACGCTTCCAGGGAATGAACAACCACCGCATACCTGGGGACGACCGGCAAACCCATCCCGCCAAGCTCTCGTTCTACCCTTGAGACCTCCTTTTGAATCTCCGCAAAGTCTGTACACTCCGAATCCACGCAGATGATGACTTTCTCGATATCTTGATGTTTCTTCAAAAGGGCTTCCAAATAGGGCTTTATCTTCTCGGAGTTAAACATCTCTCCCCTGGGGATCGTCCTGGGGATGATCTTAGTGGAGGAATCTAGGAGTTTGCAGATAAGCTTGGGAATAGCATCCTTGTCGCTTTTCCCCTCCACGAATAGCCCTATGCTCATGGCACCCCTCCGAGGTGGCCGGAATACCATAGCTCCCCTAAGCCCAGGGTTCTCAGAGCTTCCTCCACCCCTGCTACATCTTTGGCCTCTCGACATTGCGTTTTCCCATCCACTTTCTCCACGATCATTAGATTCTCAAGAGCCAGGAAGTTAAGTAGATTCGGGGAGTGGGTTGTCACCAAAATTTGAATCTCCCGCGAAGCCGATTTGAAGACATCCACGACCAGCTCCAGCAAGCCAGGATGGATGCAGTTCTCAGGCTCCTCGAAGCAAGCTAAGGATGGAGGGTCAGGGGAGAAGAGGGCCACGAGCTGGCCGAGAAAGCGCAGTGTCCCGTCGGACATGGCCCAGGAAGGGATGCGCAGAGGGAATCCTCGTTCCTCGACCGCCAGATAGGTCTGACCCTCCTCCGTGAGAGGGGTCAGAAGCCGTTCCATTTCCGGGATGGCCGCTTTCAAAAGCTCCTCCACCTCGGCGAAGCTCTCTCCCCATTCCGATTGAAAAGTGTGGAGCACCGAAGAGATGTTCTCCCCTTCCCTTTGAAGGCGCAAGGCCTTCTTAGCCGGTCCCGGTTGCTCCATCCGGGAGGGGACAAAGTTGTAAAAGGCCCAGTTATGTATAGCCCCGAAAAGCGCGCTCAGAATCGGGTAGCGGGCTGGGTCCTGACAGGAGCGCAAATATAAGCGATCCGGCCCCCCTGAGATGTCCACGATTAGTTTCTCGTCTTCATCCCATGCTTTACCCCTGCCTTGAATAAGCTCCAGCAGTTTTCGTTCTTCGCCGTCAATGCGCATCGAACAAGCTTCCTTTGAAATAGCGTAATGCCTCGGTCCACCAGCGATCTCTATCCGATAGGTGATCAGACGTTCACTGCCAGAGACATCAGGGATTTGGGTATCTAATTCGATCTCGATCTGACGTTTAAGGTCTCCTCCCCAAACGAGGTACCGGAATCCTCCCCGGGAATGCACAGCAGGTGGACCTTGCTCCAAGAGCTCCCGTAGGAAGAGGAGGCAGTCTAAGATGTTGCTTTTCCCAGCGTTGTTAGGGCCCACGAAAACGGTTAAGGGCTTGAGTGGGATCTCAATATCTTCGAGGCTTTTATAGTTTTTGACCTTCAATCGCTTGAGCATCCCGGTATCTCCTTAACAGAGCTATTGAACGGATCGGTCAGCCGATTTAACGGATTATCTAATCCGTTTAATCGACTGACTATACTTCCTCCTCCCATTCGGTCCTCGAGCGATCCTTGCCCCTCTCCTCCATCCTCTCCGTGACGACCTCGCTCCTCGCCCTCTTGAGGGCCTCGACCACATCTATGTCGCTTCCGCCCTCCTGTGAGAGGCGCTTGCCGACCTTAACCATCACTGGAACGCGGACTAAGGGGCCCAGGACCACCGCTTCGCCCACGTTCAGGCCCGGCAGATCCGCCAGAAGCCCCTCCGAGATGCTCTCCGAGGCCATGCGCACCGCCCTCTGATCCTCAGGGTTGGTGAGGCGCATGATGATCTGGCTGTTGCACTGGGAGAGGGTGTCCTGGTGGATGCGGTAGGGGCGCTGGGTGATCAGAATGAGGAAGATGCCGAACTTTCGCCCTTCAGAGGCGATGCGCTTGATGATCCCGGCGCACTGGCATCTGACGTTTTGCCCGCCGGGGACGAAGTTATGCGCCTCCTCCAGGACGATGAAGACAGGATGGGGCAACCCCTCGATGGTTGCCCTCGACCATGCCTCCCGCAGGACCTTATCCACGATGAACTCGGCGATCCACTGATCGATACCAGCCAAGTCGATCACCGAGAGGGTCATCGGCCTGAGGAGATCGTCCATGGGCACGTCCTCGAAGCCCCAGATGTCCACCCGCTCCAGCCGTTTGATGTATTTGAGGGCTCCCCTTGCCCCGCTGGCGACATCTGGTGCATTCGCTCGCTGTTGGGGACGGGAGAGGGGTCCTGTCGCTCTGCCGCGAGCGAATGCATCCTCAGGGAAGGCCTCCTTTTCGGCCTCCTCGGGCTTATGCTCGCCCCGTGGGAACCAGGCCTCCAGGTCGTCCGTGCTGATCCCCGCCTTCTCGCTTATCTGGGATTCGAAGTAGGCCTCGAATTCCTCCTTATCGCCGATGGCGGGGCTTATGGGAGGCCGCCTCATCGCCTCGCCGGATTGGGCAAGTTGCCTCAGCTCATGGCAGAGGTCGGCAGGGGTGTAGTCTTTGCCCGCTAAATTCTCGCAGGCGATGCGAATGGCCTCGCGGATCCTGCTCGCCTTCTCGCTTATCCCGGTCAGAGCGCAGATTTCATCGGGATCGAGTTTGGAGAACTGGACGGTGAAGCGCCGCGTCCCACCGATCTCCTCATCGGAGATGCGCCCTCTCTGCTCCGTGGGAAGTCGGTAGACCTCTATCCGCTTGGCGAAAGGGGTGAGGCGTCGGCGTTCGTCGCGGCGCATCAATACATAATCGCTGTTAGGGTCGAAAACGATGATCGTCCCTCCCATCTGGAGGAGCTTCTCCAGGATGACGCCCACGGTATAGGATTTGCCAGCCCCTGTCTGGGCGATGACGGCCAAGTGGCGGCGCAACCCATTGGGGTCGAGGAGCACACTCACCCGGGGCCTATTGATGAGGGTTCCGATCTCTATCCCCCCCTCCACATCTCGGGAGAAGAAGCGCTGCAAAAGGTCATCGGGGGCCAGATATACCTCTGTGCCGGGCACAGCTGCATGGCGGGGAAAACGGACCACATTCCCATCCAAGTAACCCAATACTTTGGCTGTGCCCACAACCACTGGTGGCGAAGCCCCTCCTATGCGCTTCAGTATCGCCTCCACCTCGGCGTAGGTCATCGAGGTATCGTATAGGCGCGAGGAGATGGCCAGGCCGGAGACCTGGGCCAGCACATCCACTTCCCGCAACCGATCACCAACCAATTCTTTGATGCCACGCACCACCACATATTCGAGCCTGGGAGGGGCGATCTCGGTGCTGGTGACGAAGGTGAATTCGTCGGTCCTCACCTCCCCAACGATATAGCCGACTGCGGCCATATTCTCCTCCTCACAAGGGGTCCCCTTGCTAAAATCTCCTCTCATCCCTGGCAAGCTTAATATCGTAGCCCAACGCGTTCCCGATGAGTTTAAGGTAAACCTCCTTCATGGTCTTCCTCCTCAACCTGACTTCCCGGTCTACACTGTAGAGGAGGGAGTTGTAGACTTCCAGCCCTCCGTAATCGCCTGCCAGCATCTGGACGATCTGGCTGACGGCCTGATGCTCCAGGAGCTCGCCATCCACTTCGCCCAGCCGCTTATCGCTACCCACACAGAAAGCCGGGAGGTCCACCCGCACCGGATCGTCGAAGTCGCTCAAACGCACGAAAAAGGAGACGATGGCCGGAGCATTCCGCACCTCTTCCCGCCTTAGAAGTTCCTGGCTGCCTCCGGTGAACCCCCACGTCCCCAAGAGCAAAGGGGTGGAGTAGCCGGCCCGTCCCCTCGTCCAGCGATAGAGCATCTCGCTATCGGGGATGTCCAAAATAGGATGGAGGCCCTCCTTCATCTGCAGGATCCTCGAAAGAAGGGCCTCGCGGCTGGTCTTGGCGACGGAGATGAGGTAGATGCCTCGCTCTTGACAGCGTCGAAACAGGTAGAGGTAGGCCTGGAGGATGTCCTCGGGGAAGGAGTAAGGGGTCCCTTCAATGGTCAGGGGATAGAGTTGGGGAAGCTGGCCATAGAGGGCACCGTCGAGGAAGAGTATGCTCCCCGAGGGGACCCTATCCACCTGCTCGCTGGCCAATCCCACCTCCAACCACTGAAGCAGCAGATCAGCGAAGCGTCTTACTGTGGGTTTGGGGATGCTGCCACGTAGGATCTCTACTTCGACTTTGCTTTCCTCGAAGCTCTGGGATGAGCGAGCTGATGGCTGGCGAGAGGCCCTATCACCGATGAACAGGGCCTGAGCGACGAAGAGGTAGGCCCCATTAGCGAGGTTAACGCGCCCGATGGAACCGTCGACGGCGAAGGCGGGGCGATCAACGACCCCCCCTCGGGGAAGCTCTTCGCACCAGTGCTGCTCCACCAGCCGGCACAGAGCTTCCTCCCCTGCCACAGCATCGCTGCGAAATGTTTGGCCCAGCTCGTCCGCCTTTTCCCTGACCCTGAGGACTAACTTATCAACGAAATTCGGCATCGTTTTATGTCCTGATCCAAGCCTGAGTTATCCGCCTTTGCCTCATTATACTTTACCGCCAGCCATTTGGTCAAATGCGAGGGGCTTCCCTCGTCACAGGCGAGATCAAGGGCCTCCGTCCGCGGGATATACCACGACTTAAAGCCAAGCTGCAGAGCTCCCTGAGCAGGCAGATTTCACAGCGAGGATTCTGGGCCTTACAGACCTCCCGTCCATGAGCGATCATGTTGAGGTGAAAAGTGTAATAGATCTCCGGAGGCAGCAGCTCCTCCAGGATTTTATGGGCCTTCTCCCTCGACGTCCCCGAAGGGATGAGACCCAAGCGCAGGCTCACCCGATGGACATGGGTGTCCACCGGGAAAGCGGGCTTGCCCAAAGAGAAGAGGAGCACGATGGAAGCTGTCTTGGGCCCTACTCCCTTAAGCGATGTCAGCCATCTCCTGGCCTCCTCCACGTCCATATCCTTCAGGAAGTCCAGGCTCAGCTCCCCTCGCTCCCCTTTGATGGTGCGCAGGATCTCTTTGATGCGCGGGGCTTTGATATCGGCTAAGCCCCCCGGCCGGATGGCCTCGGCGATCTCACCGATATCGGCCTCAAGCACCTCCTCCCAGGTGGGGAACCTCCTCTTGAGGCGACTCCAGGCCCGGTCGCGGTTCACATCGGATGTATTCTGGGAGAGGATGGCCGAGATAAGCAGATCGAGTGGATCGCGTGGATGCCATTCCCGCTCTCCATAGGCCTCGACCAACAACCGGTGAACGGCTAACGCTTTCTTCAGTAGTTCATCCTTCATAGCTATTGGCGTCGCCCTTTAGTGAGAAGAAAAGGGGCGGCTGGTGAAACCGCCCCTAAACCCTCGATCACCCCTGCTAAACGAGCTTCTCCTCATCCCTTGGCATACAATTCTATCCGGCCGTCCTCCAGCTTGGCCACAACTGTGTCGCCGGGCTTGAACTCGCCGGCGAGCAGCTTCTCCGCCAGCGGGTCCTCTATCAGGCGACGGATGACGCGCTTGAGGGGCCGGGCTCCGAACTTCGGATCGTAACCCTTCTCCGCTAAGAGCCCCTTTGCCTCCTCCATGACCTCTAATTTGACCTCCTTATCGACCAGGCGCTCTCGGAGCTTATTCAGTTCCAGATCGACTATCCTCTTTATCTCCTCTTCGCTCAGGGGTCTGAAGACGATCACCTCGTCCACACGGTTGAGGAACTCGGGGCGGAAGGTCTTCTTAAGCTGGTCAAGCACCTTCTCCTTCATCCTCTGGTAGGCCTCCTCACGGCTCTTAGCCTCGTCGCTCGGGGGGATGAAGCCTATCTTCGCCTCTCGGCTTATGAGTTTAGCCCCCAGGTTAGAGGTCATGATGAGGATGGCGTTGCGGAAGTCGACCCTGTGTCCTTTAGCATCGGAAAGGCATCCGTCCTCCATGATCTGCAGCAGCATGTTAAAGGCCTCCGGATGGGCTTTCTCTATTTCGTCCAAGAGGATAAGAGAGTAAGGGCGACGGCGCAGGGCTCCGGTCAATTGCCCTTCCTCCTCGTAGCCGACGTAGCCGGGGGGAGCTCCCACCAGGCGGGCCACGGTGTGGCGCTCCATGAACTCCGACATATCCAGTTTAACCATGGCCTCCTCGCTGCCGAACATGAACTCAGCCAGAGCCCTGGCCAATTCGGTCTTGCCCACCCCCGTCGGCCCTAAGAAGATGAAGGAGCCGATAGGCCGTTTGGGGTCCTTCAGGCCCGCCCTTGCCCGGCGGATGGCACGGGCTAAGCAGTTGATGGCCTCGTCCTGCCCTACTATCCTCCTGTGAAGTATCTCCTCCATCTTGAGGAGCCTCTCCGACTCCTCAGTGGCGATATGGGCGACAGGGATGCCCGTCCAGATGGAAACCACTTCTGCTATGTCATCCGCTGTGACCTGAGGGCGCTCGAGCACGCAGTTTTCGCCTAAGCTGAGCTGCTCCAATCCCCCTCCGAGCTCCTTTTCCCATCCGTCCAGCTCCGAAGCCAGCTCATACTGTTGAGCCTCAAGGGACTCCTCCTTCTGGATCCTCACGGGCTCCAATTCGGCGGAGTCCCTCAGATGGGGTATCTGGGGCACCTTGTACATCCGCACCCGGGAGGCGGCCTCGTCCATAAGGTCGATGGCCTTGTCGGGGAGATATCTATCGGGTATGTAGCGGGCACTGAGGTAAGCGGCAGCTCGGAGAGCCTCATCCGAGATGTCGACTTCGTGGTGCTCCTCGTAGAGCCCCTTTATCCCTCGCAAGATGGCTATGGTCTCCTCGACGGTGGGTTCCTCTATGTAGACGGGCTGGAAGCGCCTCTCAAGGGCCCGGTCGCTCTCTATGTATTTACGGTATTCCTCGACTGTGGTGGCTCCGATGCATTGTATCTCCCCCCGGGATAACGCCGGCTTGAGGATGTTAGCCGCATCGACGGAGGTGCCAGCAGCGCCGGCCCCCACCAGCATATGCATCTCGTCTATGAAAAGGATGCTATCGCTCTTCTTTATCTCCTCGATGACCTGCTTCAACCGCGCTTCAAACTGGCCTCGGTATATGGTCCCCGCAACTAATGAACCCACATCCAAAACCAGGAGACGTTTATCAAGGAAGGGCTTAGGTACATCGCCATCGACGATGCGCTGGGCCAGGCCCTCTACAATGGCCGTCTTGCCCACGCCAGGATCGCCTAAGAGCGCCGGGTTATTCTTGGTCCGCCTCGCTAGAATCTGGATAACCCGCTCGATCTCCTTCTCCCGGCCGATGACCGGATCGAGTCTCCCCTCCTCCGCCTCAGCGGTCAAGTCTATGGCTAACTGATCGATCATCGGCGTCCTAATCCTTCGTTTCCGCTGGCGATAGGCGGGGCTTTGCATCAACACCTTTTGCGTCCTCCTGCGCACCTCTTCAGGGCTGATGCCCAGGCTCCTGAGGATATCCACAGCCATCCCTTCGCCCTCGCGCATGAGCCCGAGCAGAAGGTGCTCGGTGCCGATGTAGTTATGGCCTAAGCGACGGGCCTCGTCGACGGCCAGCTCGATGACCCGTTTCGTGCGCGGGGAGAGCTTGAGCTCACCAGAATAGGCCCACCGGCCGTGTCCGATATTCCTCTCCACCGCCTTCTGCACCAGTTGAGGTTCGAGCCCCAGATCCCTTAGCACCTCGCTGGCCACGCTATCCCTCTCGCGCACCAACCCTAAAAGGAGGTGCTCAGTGCCGATGTAGTTGTGATTGAGGCGTCGAGCTTCCTCCTGAGCCAAGATGAGTACTCGCCTGGCCTTCTTAGTGAACTTCTCCATTATCATCTACGCCCCTCCATACCTGCCACCATTTACCCTCGACCTGACACGCTCCTCTCTAAAGCAGTGTAATTTGACCCTCCCATCGGCCCGCGTTCACGCCGCAGGGGGCGGGGCCTCATCCTCGGGGGGTTCAGCTCCTTTCACCTGCCTGAGGCTGAGGCCCAGGCGGCGGCGATCAGGGTCGATGCTGATGATTTTCAAGGTGAGGGTATCCCCGATGTTCACCACCTCTTTGGGATGGGCGATCTCCTCATCAGATAGCTCTGAAATATGGATCAAGCCCTCGATCCCATCCTCCTCTAAGCGAGCGAAGGCTCCGAACTCGGTCAAGTTCGTTATGATGCCCCTTACCAGCTGGCCGATGGAATATTTCCACTCGATCTGGCTCCAGGGCTCAGGCTGCAGCCGTTTAAGGCTCAAGCCGATGCGGCCCTCCTCACGATCCACATTCAAGACGTAAACGTCCACCTCCTCTCCCACCCGTACTACCTCGCTGGGGTGAGAAATCCGTCCCCAGGAGAGTTCAGAGATATGGATAAGGCCATTGATGCCCCCGAGGTCAACGAAGGCCCCGAAATCACAGAGGCTGCTGACTACCCCATGCCTTATCTCGCCCTCTTGGAGTTCAGCCAGCAGCCTCTCTTTCCTCTCTTTCCTCAAATGATCCAGTGCGGCTTTCTCGGAGAGGATAAGGCGATTGCGTCTCCGATCCAACTCGATGACTTTAAGTGGGATCTTGGTGCCTATCAGCCCGTTTCGGAATTCCTCCCTGGACTTGCCTTGGAGTTCAGGATGCTCGTAGTAGGCGATCTGAGAAGCGGGCACGAAGCCTTGCACCTTCCCGATGTGGACGAGCAATCCGCCCTTATTGTGGCCTGTCACCGTCCCTTCGAAGACCTTCCCCTCTGCGAAGAGATTCTCGATATTTCGCCAATCCCTCTCCAATTGGGCTTTCATGAGCGAGAGGACGAGGTTGCCCTCCTTGTCCTCTGTAGCTACCACGTAGACCAGCACCTGCTCTCCCACTCTGATCTCTTCTATGGCCTCCGGATCCATGCGTTGCAATTCGCGGGCGGGTACAATGCCTTCAGCTTTAGTGCCTACATCGATTAAGATTCCGCCGGGGCTGATCCCCATCACTGTTCCCTCCAGGATATCGCCTCGGCGCGGTATTTTGATACTATACTCGAAAGCGGGCTGGACGCCCTCCTCTTCCCCCTTCTTCGGCGATGATAACCCCCCCTGGTTTACCATATTATCCTCCCGCAATTATGGATTCGGTTAATATTATACCCCATTCCCACCAGAAGGCAAATGCAACTATCCCCCAACAGCCTGGCTTCCGAAGCGATCTATTTGGTCACGATGTTCACCAAACGCCCTGGCACATAGATGAGTTTGACCACCTCCTTGCCTTTGATATGGCGTTGAGCTCCCCTGCTCGCCAGCGCCAGCTCCTTGGCTTCCTCCTCAGTGATGCTCACTGGTACCTGGAGCCTATCGCGAAGCTTGCCATTGACTTGGACCACCAATGTGAAGACCTCTTCCTTGGCCAACTCTTCGCTCCATTCCGGCCAGGGCTGCTGATGAACGCTATAGGGGCAACCGATCCTCTCCCAGAGCTCCTCGGCGATGTGGGGACAGGCAGGGGCCAGGAGCAGGATCAACGTCCTGATGGCCTCATCCCAGGCTTCGGTGCCGTAGACGGGAGTCTCCTTGGCTTTGATGAGGTAGTTATTGAATTCCATCAGGGCCGCGATCATGGTGTTGAACTTGAAGGCCTCCATATCTTGGGTGACCTTCCTGATGGTCTTGTGGGTCATCCTCCTCAGCTCGATGACCTGCTCCTCGGATGCTTCGCCCTTCCCTTTTTCCCTCTCCCCTAACACCACGTCCCACACTCGCTTCAAGAAGCGGTGCACTCCCTTTACCCCCTCCTCCGACCATTCGAAATCCGCCTCTGGCGGGGCAACGAACAGGATAAAGGCCCTAGCGGTGTCAGCTCCATAGGTGCTGGTTATCTCATCCACCGAGACGATGTTGCCCAGCGATTTGGACATCGCTGCACCGTCCTTGAGCACCATCCCTTGGGTGAATAGAGCCGAGAAGGGCTCGTCCACCTCCGTCAGGCCGATGTCCCGCAGGAACTTGGTGAAGAAGCGGGAGTAGAGCAGGTGCAGGATGGCGTGCTCGATGCCGCCGGTGTACTGGTCAACGGGCATCCAGTAGTCGGCTTTCTCGGGGTCGAAGGGCTTCTCGGTGTTGCGGGGGTCGCAGTAGCGGAAGTAGTACCACGACGAGTCAACGAAGGTGTCCATCGTGTCGGTCTCCCGGCGGGCTGGCCCACCGCACTTGGGGCAGGTGGTGTTGACGAATTCGGGGACGGTGGCCAGGGGCGATTCGCCCGTGCCGGTGGGGGTGAAATCCACCTCCTCGGGCAGGCGCACCGGCAGATCCTCCTCAGGCACTGGGACGATGCCACACTTCTCGCAGTAGATGATAGGAATGGGGGTGCCCCAGTAGCGCTGGCGAGAGATGAGCCAGTCCCGCAGCCGGTAGTTGACGGCGAACTCGCCGATGCCCCTCTCCTCCAGCCACTCGATGGTCTTCTTCACCGCCACGTCGCCGGGCGTGCCGGTGAGCGGGCCGGAGTTGATCATCGTGCTGTACTCGGCGTGGAAAAGCAGGTCCCGGTAGAATTCTACATCCCACAGCATCTCGGCGACGGTGCGCTTATCCTTCACCGAGGGCTCCAGTTCCTTGCACCGCTCCAGTACCTTCTCCTCTTCCTCGACGGAGCCCACATTCATCACGCCGTCGGCGAAGACGAACTGCCACCCGGCCCCCACCACCTCGGTCCACGAGCCGGGCTTGATGTACTGCTGGACGAGGGCGATGTAGCGCTCCCGGTCCTTCTCGTCCAGGGTCACATAGAGGGATGGGCGAGGCGTCGCCTCGTCCCTACCAACCTCGAACTCGAGGCCCGCTTCCTTCAGGGCATCGGCCAGGCCGTCCTTGTAGGTATTTTTCATCACGTAGCTCTTGGCTTTGCCGCCCGGCGGAGCGATGACGGGGATGATGGGAATGCCAAACTTAAGGGCGAACTCGAAGTCCCGTTCGTCGTGGGCGGGGACTCCCATGATGGCCCCGGTTCCGTAGGTCATCAGGACGTAGTCGGCGACCCAGATAGGGATACGCTTGCCATTGACGGGGTTGATGGCGTAAGCGCCGATGAAGACGCCGGTCTTCTCCTTCTCGGTGCTCAGGCGTTGGATTTCGCTCTGGCGAATGGCGAACTCTTTGTATTCCTCCACCTCCTTGCGCTTTTCGGGGGCGGTAAGCTTCTCCACCAAGGGGTGCTCCGGGGCCAGCACCATAAAGGTGGCCCCCCAGAGGGTATCGGGCCGGGTGGTGAAGACCTCGATGCCCTCACCCCCCGTCCCCCTCTCCCGCAGCGCGGGAGAGGGGGAGTCCGCTATCGGGAAGGTGACGTTGGCGCCCTCGCTGCGGCCAATCCAGTTCTCCTGCATGGTCTTCACTCGCTCCGGCCAGCGGTCGAGCTTCTTCAGATCCTCCAGCAGCTCGTCGGCGTAGGCGGTTATCTTGAGGAACCACTGCTCGAATTCCCGCTTAGTGACCTCGGAGCCGCATCGCCAGCACTTGCCATCGATGACCTGCTCGTTGGCCAGGATGGTCTTGCAGCCGGGGCACCAGTTGACGGGGGCTTTGGCCTTATAGGCCAGACCCCGCTCGTACATTTTAATGAAGAACCATTGATTCCACCGGTAGTAGTTGGGGTCGTAGGATGAGACCTCGCGGTCCCAGTCGTAGCAGACGCCCATCTTGCGCTGCTGCTCCTTCATCCTGGCGATGCACCTTTCGGTCCATTTTCGAGGGTGGATGCCATGTTGGATGGCGGCGTTCTCGGCGGGCAGCCCGAAGGAGTCCCACCCCATCGGATGGAGGACGTTATAGCCCTGCATCGTCTTGTAGCGGGTGATCACATCGCCGATGACGTAGTTACGGCAATGGCCCATATGCAGGTCTCCTGAGGGATATGGGTACATCACTAGATTATAGAACTTGGGTTTGTCATTTCGTTCCGTCACATGATATAATTTGTCTTCTTCCCATCGCTTTTGCCATTTGGGCTCGATCTCCTGGGGTACGTATCTCTCAACCATCATCTTACCTCCGAATGAAGGGATCGCTGTTTTTAATGCCTCAAGGGAGTGCTCAGCTCGTGAGACCTTGTTGGGACAGGGTACGTTTTCGCCCGAGCTGAGGGCGAAGCAGTGGGGTATTTAACAAAAACCCCCTTCGCCTCAGGGACGAAGGGGGCTCCTCCGCGGTGCCACCCTGCTTCCGCCAACGGCTTAGTAACCGCTGGCAGCACTCTTAAGCGCGCTAACGGGCGCCCTCCGTCGCCGGCTAAGACGACGAACCCCTCCGTTCGTTGTCCTCACCGGCGCAGCTCCCAGGCGAGTTCGGCCTTTCCGGATCCTCACAAAATCTAAAGGGCTCCTCTGGCGCTCCCCCTCGGCGCCTCGCCGGGCTTCCACCTCTGTCCGGCTCTCTATGGGGATGGCCTACTACTCCTGTTCACAGCTTTTAAACCGCTTTAGCCGCATAAAATGGAGCCGGAGGGATTCGAACCCTCGACCTTCTCAATGCCATTGAGACGCGCTCCCAGCTGCGCCACGGCCCCAAGTGGAGCTGGCGGGATTCGAACCCGCGAACCTCATCAGTGCGATTGATGCGCTCTCCCAACTGAGCTACAGCCCCAACGCAAAAATAGTATACCTTAAAAAACCGAGGTTGTCAAATCAAGATCGCTTTCCCATCGAATCGGGAAAGCACCTGATGAGATAAAAAGCGGCCCCCGCAAATTTGCTTGGGGCCGAATATCCCGAAGGAATGGTGCCAACGGAGTTAGGCGGTTTCCCGGTGCATATACAACCACTCCGATGTCTTTAATAAGTGCGCCTATTGCTCGATTATATAGTCTGCAAGTTCCACAGTAGCTATCCTTTCATCTTCCACCAATGCCTTTAGCGTAAACGCGCTCCAGATATCGTCAGATGTACACAACTTCAGCCCGATGCAATGGTCTTGGGTCCCCTCGATCTCGCTGAGGATCTTGAATCTTGGGTTCATCCATCATAACTTGCGTGCCAATTTAGGTTAGACGTGCCCCTTGCTTGTAC
>Ga0190286_1000199_pt1 | contig 28195 bp, 30 predicted proteins | sample 48691834_MG_FD_183241 | JGI IMG/M metagenome (GOLD analysis project Ga0190286, IMG submission 183241) | Hydrothermal vent microbial mat bacterial communities from Southern Trench, Guaymas Basin, Mexico - 4869-18-3-4_MG | ecosystem: Environmental > Aquatic > Marine > Hydrothermal vents >... | reverse complement strand
TGTTATCGATTAGATAACGCATGGAGTATCGAATGTCATCTTCGAAGCAGTCTTTCACCCCTTCGAGTTTCCGAAAAGCCTTCGCGTATTTAGATATGAAATCGGGGTCTCCGCAGTAAACCTTCACGGCTTTAACTGGTTTACCGAAAAATCTCCGCTCAACAATCTCGGTTTTCGTTACAAAACCGTACTTAGCCTTCTCAGCTTCAATCCCTTTGGCAACCTTAACCGGATCCGCGTGGTCTTCCACAACAACGTAGAAGTAGGAAAGGAAATTTCTGTCTATAACGAGTACACGGTTGCCTGAGCTGTCAACACCCCACAGCCAGATTTCAGGCTTATGATTCTTAACCTCATAGTTCACGTCTAAAAGCCAAAACGTAATCTTCATTGGTGATTCTTCCAATAACATAGGAGAACAAGCAACTTTTAACACTTTTTAATGAGGAAAATCTTATTCGTCTTTAACAATAATGTGAAGAGGCTAGAAGTTTTGAAAATCTTGGAGATAAACTTGAAGAAGGGATTTGTGAAGGTTGTTCCAGAAACGCTGGATGACTTGTGGCACTTATACAACGTAATCTACAAGAATGATGAAGTTTATGCATACACGACACGGGAGATAAAACCCGACGAAAAATATGCAAGACCGAGACGGGGACAGAGAGTTCCCGTTTTCTTAGGAGTCAAAGCCGAAAAGGTTTCTTGGGACAAACTCTTAGGCAGACTCAGAGTTCACGGAACAATCTGTCAAGCACCAGAAATCGTTCCGACTGGTGCACATCACACAATTAACATAGCATTGAACACACCCGTAACCATTGTGAAAAGCGAGTGGGCGAATCATCATATTGAAAGACTGAAAAGAGCGAGTGAAACATCTGAAAAACCGTTGATAATAACAGCCATAGACGATGAAGGCTACGCCATAGCCACCACAACCCAGTACGGCGTGAAGGTGAAAGTGGAAGAAAGGATGAGGCTTCCGGGGAAACTTGAGGCTGAAAAAAGAAGCACAGCCATGAATGAACACTTCAAAAAAGCGTTGGAAAGTTTAAGGCAAATCTGGACAGCTAATCCAAGTCCAATAGCAATAATCGGTGTAGGATTCATAAAAAACGACTTCGTCAAATACGTAAAAAACAAAGCCGCGGACGTTTCAAAATCCATTGTGGATGTAAAAAGCGTCAACAACAGCGGTGTAGCTGGAATATACGAGGCGATGCGTTCAGGCGTTTTATCAAAGGCTATGAAACATTTACGAATCATGGAAGAAACAGAGGTTGTAGAAGAAATACTGAAGAGGCTGGGTAAAGATGAAAAAAACGTCACTTATGGATTCGATGAGGTTAAAAAAGCCGCAGAGTTGGGAGCTGTTAAAAAACTTGTTTTAGCAGACACTATGCTCCGTGAAACATCGGATGAAAAGCGATTACAGATAGAAGCTTTGATGAAAGAGGTGGAGCGGAAAGGTGGAAGGATAATTGTTGTGAGCACGGGACACGAGGCTGGAGCGAAACTTCTAGCTTTAGGTGGTGTAGCAGCGCTTTTAAGGTTTGCTCAACGTTAAAAATCACGTTACTACGACTTAAAGTGTTAAATAACAATCGAAACAGTTATCGTGTTATAAAGCGAATATAAGTCTATATTTGGGATAAAAATGTGGACAGGTAGAAAACCCTCAGTGCACATTGAAAACATAGTGGCATCCGCATCTCTTGATCAAACAGTCGACCTGAAAAAGATAGTGGCGAAGTTTCCAAACACTGAATACCGCCCAAGCGTTTTTCCAGGATTAGTTTTCAGACTTAAAAAGCCTAAAACAGCTACCCTAATTTTTGAAACAGGAAAGATGGTTTGCACAGGAGCCAAATCAGAGAAAGACGCAAACAAAGCCGTGAACAAGGTTGTGAAAGAGTTGAGAAAACACGGGATACCCATCAGCAACAAACCGGTTGTCCAAATTCAAAACATAGTTGCTTCCGCAAGCCTAGGCGGAGAAATAGACTTAGAAAACGTTGTTTACAAGCTTGAAAGAGTGATGTACGAACCCGAACAGTTTCCCGGAGCTGTTTATAGAATGAACGAACCGAAAGTTGTTTTCCTGATATTTTCGGCTGGAAAACTGGTGTGCGTAGGGGCGAAGAAGGAAAAAGAAGTCTACGAAGCCGTCGAAAAGCTTAAAAAAATTCTGGAGGAAAATCAGCTTTTAATTTATCCCGAATAGTAGTTTTAAGAAAGACTTGTCAGTCTTCTGCGAACAGCCGGGTTTTGTTCAGCAATCTTTTTTAAAGCCTTCTCAAAGGTCTCGTCGTCGGACAATTCCTTTTCTATGAAAACACCCGTTCTGCCAACTTCGTCTCTTCTCAGAAGAGCGTGGACGCGGTCTAACACTGTTTCAACGGATATTTTAAGTTTTTTGGCAACGTATTCTTCACATCCGATGATTGTACTTTCCTTATGTCCTTCCTTTGTTGGTTCAATTAGCATCAATCGTTTGTCCACTCCAGCCACGCGTAATCCTTCCTTTAAATCCTTAAGCGTCGCCTCACCACCGAACCTGTAAAACTCCATTTCAACCCTACGCATTTTCATTAAGGAAAAAGAAACGCTTGTATTCTCACCCAACTCAATGTAAGCTTTCATGGCGTAGGTTGGTGTGGCTTGCACAACCAGACGTCTTTTTATCGGAATTCCAGCTTGCTCCAAAGCCGTTTCCACAATGAAAGAGGACGGCTGATGTGGAATGAATATGTCTATGTCACTCTTCTCTGTCACGTCCCCTCTTGCGATGCTACCGTGCACTATGGCTTCTAAACGGAACTTCTCTAAAGCCTCCATTACACGTATCGCTTTGGCTCTGAGATTATTCAGCAAATTCCAATGTTTAGCATCGTAAAAGACCTCTTTGTATTCCAAACGCTTCAAAGGCTTCTTCGTCATAACGTTTCCTCTTTCAAAAGACTATTGTATCTTCACTATTTATTTAGTAGTTTCACAGCATATCGTTAAAGTGAGATTTGATGGATACTGCCATGTGTAGCCTCTGTAAACGCAGGGAAGCCTTCTTTTTCAGACCGTACTCTGGAGAGAAGTTGTGCAGAAAATGTTTTGCACAATCCATCGAAAACAAGGTTAGAGCAACTATTGCGAAATATGGAATGTTAGAACACAACGATAGAATTGCCGTCGCTGTTTCGGGTGGAAAAGACAGTCTCAGCTTACTTCATATATTAGGCAAAATAGAAGAGGATTATCCTAAAGCGTCGATTGTAGCGGTTTCAGTTGACGAAGGAATAGAAGGATACAGAGATGAAGCTTTGAAAATAGCGGCGGAAAACTGTGAAAAACTCTCAATAGAACATCACGTGATTTCCTTCAAAGAAATTTATGGCTACACGTTAGACGAGATAGTAAAACGGCTGAAAACAAGGGGAAAAAGCGATTTGACACCTTGCGCGTATTGTGGTGTCCTCCGTAGAAAAGCCTTGAACATCATCGCGAGAAAAGTTAACGCTGATAAGCTTGCAACAGCCCATACGTTAGACGATGAAACACAGACGATTCTCTTAAACATTCTCCACGGGGACATCCTACGCATAGCAAGGGAAAAACCCAAAACAGATGAAAGCCATCCAAAACTTGTGCGAAGGATAAAGCCTTTCTGTGAAATTCCCGAAAAAGAAACGACATTGTATGCTTACGTTAAAAAGATAAGGTTTCAAGACAAACCATGCCCATACTCCTCAGAAGCCCTAAGAAACGACATACGCGTTTTCCTAAACAGGATGGAACAGAAACACTCTGGAGTGAAATTCACGATTTTCAACTCAGCTGAAAGAATCAGACAAGCCTTAAAGGAAAGCTCGGAAAAAGAAGCGTTAAAGGAATGCCTAGAGTGTGGAGAACCAACAACCCAAGAAATTTGCAAGGCTTGCCAGATGCTTCACGAACTCGAAAGTTAAGACTCTAACCTAAAGGTTAATATTGTGGTATGTAGATTCCCAATAGTTTGTATGCACATACACATTCCAGACGGCGTTCTTCCCATATGGTTGTGGGTTTTAGGTTATGCGTTGGCTGCTCTTTTCCTACTTTTCGCAGTCATAAAAGTCGGTAAAGACACAAGGAAGGCTGTTTGGACGGCGGCGGTGGCTGCCATGATGCTTGTAGCGATGTCCATTCCTTTAGGCGTTCCTTACCACATCAACTTAACCGCTTTAGCGGGCATAATCCTCGGACCATGGTGGTCTCTGATAGCGTGCTTCGTGGTCAATGGCATTTTGGCTTCCTTCGGGCACGGAGGCGTGACGATAGTTGGGTTAAACACCCTTGTAACGTGGTTTGAAGCCTTAGCAGGTTTCTACTTATACCGTGTCTTTAAAAAAGTGGTAATCAAAGATAAGGAAAAAACTCCTGTAGCCGCCGGAGTTTCCACATGGATAGCCTTAACTCTTTCAGCTTTCCTAGTAATCGGATTGGTTGCAGCCTCCGGAATAGAATCAATCCCGTTTCACGGCGGAAAAAATATAAACCTCAACACTTTCACCATCTTGACACTTACTTTCGCTTTACCTGGAGCCGTGGTGGAAGCGGTCATCACAGCCTTTATTTTGGCGTACATCAGGAAGGTTAGACCGGAACTCTTTGGGTGAAAAATGGTGGTGATGCTGACTGGCCACGATTTATCTTGTTGATTACTACGCCAACAACATTCAAAGCTCCATGCATAACGCGTCCGTTATAACAAAATTTCTGGTTACAGCCGCGCTGATTCTCTTGGTGATTACAACAAATTCTGTTTTAGCCTTGCTTGCCTACTTTGCTTTGATATTGCTTTATGTAACGTTTTCCAAACTCCCTTTGGTTAGAATACTCCGCTGGGCGCTTTATCCAGCTTTCTTCGCAACGTTTTTTGCCTTAAGTCAGATTCAATACTCGCTTATCTTACCCGTAATAACCGTGTTTAAAGCCGTTGACGCCGCGTTAATAATGCTTCTTTTCATAAACACAACTCCGTATCCGCAGATATTCTCCATATTAAGCAGAGTTTCAAAAACTCTTGGAAACATCGCCTTTCTCACATATCGCTTCTTCTTCATATTCATAGAGCAAGCCGACAAAAGGTTCACAACTTTAAAGGTTCGAGGCGGGTTGGCTGGTGGTTTAAAAAGAACTATTCGAAACATCTCACATTTCATAGGCTCTCTTTTCATAACTTTTATCGACATCAGCCAAGACACGTATTACGCGATGAGAGTACGCGGTTACAACGGAATAATTTCATGCCGTCCTGGAGGATGGATGAGAGTGAACATTCACGATTTCACACCTGTTTCGATGTTTTTATGTTTCCTCATCATAGCTATTTTTTACTGGTTGCACGGGGGTTCAGGGGTGTTTCCATGAGTGAAATAGTTAGGGTGAACTGTATAAAACATCAATATCCAGACGCCACAGAAGTGCAGATCTGCGGACTTTCAATGACCATTCATAAAGGAGAAAGAGTTGCAGTGCTGGGGCCGAACGGTTCTGGAAAAACTACGTTACTGCTGCACATCGTAGGAATCCTCCGTCCAACAGAGGGAGAAGTCTTGGTTTTCGGAGAACCACCATCCAAAACCTCTCTGCATGGAAAGGTAGCCATGGTCTTCCAAGATGTGGATGAACAGATAATCGGACCCACCGTTTGGGACGACATAGCCTTTTCTCCCATAAATTACGGACACCCACCAGAAGAAGTCAAAAAAATGGTGAACGACATCATAGAAGAAATGAATCTTCAACATCTCGCAAACAAGGTTCCACACTATCTGAGCGGAGGAGAAAAGAAAAAGGTAGCCATCGCAGGAGCAGTTGTAACCCATCCCAAACTCTTAATTTTAGACGAGGCGCTGACGGGGCTTGACCCGAAGGCTAAAATTGAAACAATAGTCTTTCTGAACAAGCTTAACAAAGAGAAGGGTATGGCCCTGGTCATCACAACCCATGAAGTGGATATTTTACCCCTTATTGCGGACACGGTTTACGTCATATCAGAGAGAGCTATAATATTCAAGGGAACACCGTCAGATCTTTTTAAACACCCGGAAATCTTTGAAAAGGCAAATCTTCATCCGCCTCCGGTGATAAGTCTCTTGAACAAGCTTAAACGTGAGGGGGTTCCCATCGAAATCACAAAAACCATTGAGGAAGCAGAAGATGAACTTTTAAAATTGCTGTTGACTAAGAAAGCTAAAACAACCACGTGATTTTAACGTTTTCAGCGGCCTTCTCTTTTAGCTTTCTAAGAATTATTGACGCCTCACGAGCGTTGCTGGCGGAAGCTAAACGTTTAGCCTTATCTAAACGAATCCTCGTTCCACAATATGGACACGTCTTAGTCTTCTGTCCTATCTCAGCCACAGACAAGCCGCCGCATTTTTGGCACTCAACGATCACGAAGGCTGTCATAGCATTAACATCCGAAAACCTTTTCCACTTAGTCATAAATAACGTTAGTGCAGAGGACAACAAATGAGCACTGAAAAAACTAGGCTGTCCGATCTGATGCAACGAGCAACACTGTATTTCAGAAAGAAGGGCTATAAGGTTGAGAGGAAAGCGGTAACCATTGAAGGATATAGCGGAATCTTGAGAAAATTCGACCTAGTAGTTCAGAAGGGACGCTTAACACAGGGAGTCTGGATAAAGGACTGGAAAAGAACGATAGGGGTGAACATCGTGATAAACTTGGATAAGGCTTCAGCTGACGCTGGCTTGTCAAACCCCATATTGATAGGCGGCAAATTCAGCGATCACGCAAAGTCTTACGCGAACAGAAGGAAGATAACGTTGTTAACGAAGAGACAGATAACTTTGGGCTTACGGTAAACTTAAATTTTTAAATATTCATCCAACAAGCCTTCATTTTCAAGCTCACCCAACCAGTCGACAACGCCGACACGACACTTTTTGGAACCTTTAAGCACAGCCAAGACCTTATCAGCGACCTCCTCTATACTCTTGCCTGTCACGTTCAACTCGCATGTTTTCTCTTTTCCATAAACGTTTAAGGCGTCGGTCAAGCATACATCAAGAATCTCAGAGGCTAGGTTCTCCCAGAGTTTCCGTCCAGAGAAACCGCAACGCTCGATCATAAACCTTTTCAGTTCAACAGGGTTACGTCTCAAAACAAAAACGTGAGTTGTAAGCTCTTTTGGGACAACGCTTACAGCGTAGTGTCCGTCAACCACAACGTCGTTTTTGTCGCATTTCTCAACAATTTCGCTTATTCTTTCTCGCATAAGATCCTCATCAACAATCCGAGAACCCCTTTCTTTGTCTTCCTCTAAAATCAAGTTTTCCCGCAAGGCCAACTCCGTCAAGTTTATGTAAAAAGCGTTAAGCCTATACGTAACTAAACGTGCAACCGAAGTCTTTCCAACACAAGGTGTGCCGGTTATCAAAATGACACGTTTAAACTCTTCCACCTCACTAAGGATATGCTTTCCAAAATTTTTATTGCGAACGGCTGCGCATATACCTTTAGGGGCTGGCGAGTTGGTGAGCGGCTTTCGAGCCTGAAAAGGCTTGAGGAAATTCCGCCCCACACGTAGAGTTGCAACACCCGCAAGGGTGTAAGGCGAGAGCCTTGGCTCCGGAGCAGAAACGAAACGTCCATCCAGCAGGTGCCAATGATGCATGTTAAGTTGTTGAGAATGCTGGATGCGAAACGGTGAAACGGCCGTCCTGCAAGTGGAAAGGGCGAACAGACGTTGATGAAGTTTCTACCTGAAGCGCGGGTAGCCCGATTAGTCGGATGCCGCTTAAAACAGAAGGCGGGTTACAGCCAACACGCCAGCCCCTACGCGAAGTTGAAATAGCAAAAACCGCCTTAAAAGCCGCATGCGTCATAAACGTTGCAAAGCTGAAAGTTCACTATATGGCATTGGTTACGCTTTTCCTGAAAAACCTCCTGGTTTTTATTCTTCCCAAAGGCATAATGCATGAAAACATAAACGAAAAATTGCGGAACTAGCCACACCTTTTGTTGATAAAGTAAAAATAAACCTTTTAGACGAGGTTAACTGAAATCCCGTGAAAATGAATGTTGTGGGTGGTAAAGATGGTTGCAACAGACACTATTTCCACAGCAATCGTGGTATAAATCCAGAAAAAGTTGAATACCTAAAATTGACGGAAGAACGAGGCTTAGATACCGCCACGCTCGCCAACATAGTTATGAGAGAAAATAGAAAATGTAAAGAAGCAGTTCTAGCTTCCACCAAAATTCTAAGATTACCCCCACATCCGCAACCTTTAACTTTTAACACTTATTTAATCTTTAAACAACATTTAATCAACAAACATGGAGAAGAAACCATGCGGCAAGGCGGCAGGCCGCACCCGCTCGGACCTAAAAGCACCAGAAATTCACCAGGTTTTACCAGCAGATTTACATTGTCTACGGCCTTTACTTTACCGAAGGTCTTACTAACATTTTCAAGCTTGACCTCAACCATTTTCAAATCGACTCGTGATTTGTCACCTAACGTAATGCCCCACATCCTAAGTAGCTGTTTTCTAACGATGTAAATAAAGATTATCGCAGGTAAAATCATAAAGAAAGCGCTTGCAAAGAGAAAGTCGAGCGTCGGAGCTTCTAACCGTGAGACTATAAGAGCTGGCAGGGTGCGGTTGTAAAGAGTTAAAATGGAGGCGGCGAAAACTTCGTTCCATGATATAACAAACGAAAAAATGGCAGTTGCTGCCAGCCAGGCGCAGCCAACGGTAACACCACATGTCTAAAAGCCTCCAAACGGTTACAGCCAAGAACCATTGCGGCTTCTTCGAATTCCCTTGGAATACTCGCAAATATGCTCATAGATATTAGGATTGCAGATGGAAACGCGAATACAGTATGAATGAAGGCAACGCCAAGCACGGTGTCATAAAGACCCAGATGTATGTACAACCTATACTGAGTGCCCTGTACCGTCGTAGACGATTTTCTCATTATTTCATCACAGAAAACTATCAGGTTGTGTTTCTGGGCCACGTAAGCTATGATTTCTAGGTCCTGTTTTGAGAGTGCATATCCTGTTAGGTTGGATGGTTACACATTCAGATCATCCTAGTCCTTTTCGTTATTTTGCTCTCCAGGGCTTCCATTTCTATTCGGTAATTCTTTCCTTCATCGAGTGGAACTGGAACAGGCGTAGCTTCTACCAATAGTGTATCTTCGAAACACGCGGGATAGTACGGTTCGAGAATTAGGGCTTCGTCACCAAAGTCTATAAATGCCAGCGCAGCAATTAACATGGCTTCCTATGAACCAGAGGTTACTGTGACCTCAGTTTGTGGGTCGGCATCAATACCATTCTCCATTTCAAACTTTTCAGCTATAGCTTGGCGCAGTTCTGGCGTCCCATCAGTTTCTGTGTATGAAAAACGGCTTAGACTATGTCTATCTGATTAGACATCTTAAGAAAAACATTTAAGCTCATTCACCTTTTAAGTTGCCAGAGCCATACTTCTTCTCATGTATTACGTAATAAACTACGTAAATCGTGATAGAAAGCGATAAAAAATATTAACTCCTTGATAACATTATTATCCGTATGCGAATATTAGGTAAGGGAGAAGCGTCATGGGAAAGCCTGATCTTAGCATAGAGATTGCAGGTATAAAACATGATCCAGCAATCTGGATCGGAGCGGGCCCGCTTACAGGAAAGCTCTGGTCTATGAAAAAGTGCGTGGAAGCCGGCGCTGGAGCAGTTGATACAAAAAGAACCGCATTACCTGAATTGGAAATGACTCGCCAAGGATCTTATGTCAAACCAATACGTAAGCCAGGTAGGACAAAGTCTCCATACAGATGGTTCCTTGTGCAGGAGACTATGTTCTACTCCCTTCAACATTGTGAGCCAAACTTTCTACATTTTAAGACAGCTCAAGTGTTGATACGGGGGATGAAGAACTGGAGGCCTGATATTCCGGTATATCAAAATGCTTGTTCAAGTATGTACATGCCTGGTGATGATGTTGAAGACTGGATTAAGATAGGAAAAGCGGGTCAAGACGCAGGAGCAGACGCATTCGTAATGGATTTATGGACTTTAGGGTATTGTTCACATGAATTTAACGCTAAAAAATGGGCGAATGACATATTCAGGCCTGTGGTAGAGGCCCTAGACATCCCTGTATTCTACAAAATGTTCCCTACATTTGATTATAGACGCTTTGTGGAATTGTGTAAAGCCTTAGAGAACGCGGGAGTGGCAGCACTTCAGCCTACTGAAGGCCCCGTGCTTGTACCCCCATGCGACATCCATAACGATGGTAAGCCTGTTTTCAGCGTGACTGATAAACATAGCTTTCGTACTCTTGTATGTGGGTCTTGGCTAAAGCATATTGCCAACACAATGGTTTACCTAGCAACGGAAAATGTCAGCATTCCCGTAATGGGAATAGGAGGAATTATGAGTGCAAGAGACGCTATTGAAAGAATAATGTATGGAGCCTCAGCTATTGGACTCTGCACAGCCCCGTTAATCAAAGGATTCAAAGTAATAACTGAAATAAGAAACGGAATTCAAAATTTCATGAAGTTACATGGCTATGATGCCATCGAAGACTTCAGAGGAATAGCCAAAAAACATGTTGTTTCAGATATGTACTTGGAAATGGACCTCTTGCCGTGCGTTCCAAAGATAGACCCGAAAAAATGTAATGGATGTGGTGTTTGTACACTTCCAGGTCATTGTGATGCAATTAAAATAGAGAAGGGTATCGCGGTGGTTGACCGAGAGAAATGCGAGGGTTGCGGACTTTGTGCCCAGTTATGCCCCAATGGAGCGATAAAAATAGTTGAATTGAAGTAAACTTGATGATAGACTCTAAGGTTAATACCTCCACAAATTTTATTTAGCCTTAATTTCCACAATGATTTTGGCTTCTATTGGACTTGCATGCCTAGAAGGTGCATTTCATATTGGCTGTTCATTGACCTAATTAGATAATGACATTGAATTGTAAATTGAACGCGATACGAAATTAATTTTTTCTATATCAAAGCAAAGGTTTCTCGCTCCACTGAACGCTTTTCAATTCCGAAATCAGAAATTTCCACTCTTTCACCACCAAAGAGTTCAGCATGTTTTTTACCCATGTAAAGAGCCGCGGTGATTCTACCGACGGCGTCTGCCTTCATAAGACCGTTGCCGGTAAGTCCCGTCACGATAATCAGGTCATTCTTTTCGAAGATCACTGGTTGTTGGTCATACGTATTCACGTCTAATCGGCCCGTCCATGCTGAAGAAGGGTGAACATTAATGAACTGTGGAAAATATTTTGATAAAACAGGATACAAGCCATACTCATAAAACCTTTTTTCTATCGGAGGCTCCTCTTCGAACCTGAATGGACGGCCGAATGTTATGTCATCGCACCCCGTCCAGAATACATTTTCCTTTGGTCTAGCGTTCAAATAAATCCCTGAGGGCAATATGGTAAAAGGAAGCGAGTTCTGAGAGTTAAATCCCGGCGTAAGTAACAGCTTCCTTAGGCTCGAACTTTTTGCTTTTAAAACGAAAACGTGGGTTCCCCAAGGTTTAACCAATGGATTTATACCCACAGGATCTAAGAGCTCGTTAATCCATGCGCCTGCAGCAATTATTGTTTTTCTTGCTTTTATTTGCATGTTACTCGTGTATACACCGGTTGCCCTTGATTCTTGCCAGAAATACGGTTCACCGGGTATACCAAGCTTTTTTCGGGGTGCTATCCTAATCCCTAATGCCTTTGTATTAAATTGAATTTTACCACCAAGTCTCAAGAACTCATGTTCATAAAAGTTGACTAAAGAATTTGCATCTACGAAACCAGCTTTTGGAATAAAAACCCCGAAGTCTATGTTTTTTAACCTCATAATCTTCGCTTCAGCGTCTGCTTCAACCTCGACGTTAATGTCAATTTTCTCAGCTAATTCTTTGCCATCATAAATTTTGTACTTAAGCCCTCTCTGCTTCATTAGATTTAACGTCTCTTTAATCCACTTCTGTTTAACTTCGTCCTTGTAGCTGAATAGAAACAAGTAACCAATGTATTCCATATCGAGGTTAAAGCCCAAATTTCTCTGAACATGCTCATAAAAATTAATAGAAGTGTCGGCAAGCAGAAGGTTATGTTTGGAGTGAAAAAAAGTTCGAAACATCATACCGCTCTTCGCAGTATCGCCCTGTCCTGCCGCACTTTTCATATCGATAACAAGAATATTATCTTGAGGTCTTCTTTTCTTAATATGATAAGCTACTGCCAATCCTGTAAGTCCAGCACCAATAACAAGACCATCGTATTTCAACGAAGTCGCCTCATTTCTTAATATGAACTTACTTATTAAAGCCTTTTGTTAGAATAGTACAGAAAGTTTCTTTATCCTCTAAGTATTTGATCTTGAACAAGGAGTTCACTATTTTCCGTTCTTCCTTTGACAGCGAAGACTTACGGATCTTTACGTTAAATTTCTTCACGAAATTATTTACTAAAATTTCTTTAATGTATTTGGCTGGAACGCTCTTACCTAGCTCGTGTTCTAAGGTTGTAACCTCAAACTTTTTGTTTGATAAGACGTCTGATAAAATTGTTAAGTCAGTCTTTAAAAGCAGTGTTCCATGACATAGCATAGAAGAACGCTTACAATAAGCAGCCATACCAGAAACTTTTTTCCCTTGAACATAAACACTGTTAGGGGATTTAAATTCGGCGTCTAAACCTACATTTTTCAAGCATTCTACAATGACTTCGCCCATTAGATTAAATATATCAAACATATTTTTGTGAGAAAAAGGTATATCATTCCTTCTGAAAATAATAGTCCAATTCAAGTTACCACGATCTTGATATACAGCCCCTCCCCCAGTAAACCTTCTTACAACCAACGTTCCATATTTTCTACAAGCTTCGAGGTCGACCTCTGTCTCTAAATGCTGCGAACGGCCTATTATTACGGAATTTTCGTTCCTCCAGACACGAAGAGTATTTGGCGAAAGGCTACGCTCGATAGCTGTTAAAAGGCCTTCTTCTACAGCCATGTTTTTGTAAGGATCTTCGTATTCTAAATCAAGAAGTCTCCACAAATTCTGAACCCCATCCTTAAATTTTGATTTTCTTCCTTAACATAAATTTTCCTCTTCTTTGTTTTAACACTAAGTCCGCCAGATTTAAGTTGTCGATGCTTGATATCCTGAGTTACCAGAATTTGCTCAGCTGAGGTTTCTACGTTTTCCCCCAGATTTTTGTAAGGATCAAAAGCATTCCATTTCCCCTTTTCCTAAGCTTTGAAATTTCTGTCTCGTGTAATGTTTTCACATTCCTTCTCAGCAATAAAGCCCCCAACTTGAAGGTTGCTTCCAATCCGTAAAGTCTAACAGGTAAGATGCAGTACCAAGCTCATTGGTAGGCAAATTCTCCACCTTTTGATGCATTCCGACAAATACAACGTTTTGAGAGCAAAATTGTAAAACATCCTTTTTTGAGATTACACCTTTCTATTAAGCAGACGTCACCTACTCTTCTCTATTAAAGCCACACCTGCTCCAAGTTCAAGGCCCTAATTGCACCACCTCAAGTTTACGTGGTACGGATTTGACGCGGAAGTTTATTTATCAAAAAGTTATGGAGTTATGGAAGAAGAAGGGATGGGTTTTCTACTATCTCCTTTACTCGCGCAAGGAATTTAGCAGCTGGCGCACCGTCAGTGATCCTATGGTCGAATGATAGGCTTAACATCGCAGTAGGCTGAACACGAAAATTTTGTCTGTCAACCGCCTTAACCTCATCAACTATTTTTCCAATAGCTAAAATTCCAGCCTGTTTGGGATTTATAATAGGTATAAAAGCGTCTACCCCGAACATTCCTAAATTTGTGATTGTAAATGTTCCACCAGTTAATTCACCTAATGAAAGTTTGTCTAAACGGGCTTTTTCAGCTAACTCCCTAATTGCGTTAGTAAGCTCCACTAAAGACCTCTTGTCGGCATTGTGAATTACAGGTACAATTAAACCTCTTTCTGTAGATACTGCAATCCCTAAATTAATATCTTTCAACATCTTTATCTCCTTTCCGTCCAGAGTTGAATTCATAATTGGATGTTCCATCAGTGCTTTAGCGACAGCTTTGGCGAATATTGCTGTGTAAGAGAGACTTATCCCTTTTTCTTTTTCATATGTCCTGCAAAGCTTAACAGCCTCTGACATGTTAACTTTCACAATTAAGACCGCGTGGGGGACATTTTGGAAACTGTATGTCATTCGTTCTGCAATAACGCTTCTGATACCCGATAAAGGAATCGTTTTTTGCGTTTTTTTAATTTTGAATTTTGACTCCTCTACTGCTTTTAGGACGTCGTCCTTAACAATCCGTCCTCCAGGTCCCGTACCTTTAATCCTTCTTATGTCTATGCTGTATTGCTCCGCAATTTTCTTGGCCAAAGGTGATATCTTGACTCTCTCTCTTGGCATTTCTTTCATCCTCTCCTTTTCCTTTCTAAGCGTAGGCAAACTTTTTGTGATCTCTTCGATTGCTTTATTAACATCTTCTACTTGATCGCCGGGTTCCGTAATAACAGCTATTACTTGACCAATAGGCACGTCCACGTTCTCCGACACAAAAATCTTATGAAGCTCGCCTGTTTCCGGCGCTGAAATTTCAAACGTTAGTTTTTCACTTATTGCTAAGGCTATTGGTTCCTCTTTTTTTACTTTGTCTCCTTCCTTTTTTAACCATTTAATGACCCGCCCAGTTTCCATTGCTACATCGATTTTAGGCATAACCACTTCATGCATTGAAAACGCCTCTGAATTATTTAGTAAACATGTTCCTTAGGGCTTCGACTATATTATCCTCATTGGGCACTACCATTTTTTCTAACGGTGGGCTAACTGGCACTGGAATATCTAAAGCGGCTACTCTAACGACCGGATGGTCTAAATAGTCGAAGGCCTCTTCGTAAACCATGGCTGCTATTTCAGCTCCTATTCCACCAGTTTTACAGCATGGCTCAGCAACTATCAATCTACCTGTTTTTTTGACGGAGCTGATTATCGTATGTTTATCTAGCGGAATCAATGTTCTCGGATCGATAACTTCAACACTGATGCCATCTTCCTTACGCACTTTGTTTGCAGCTGAGAGACTCGCCGGGACCATCGTGGAAATGGCTACAAGCGTAACGTCCTTTCCCTCCATTTTCTTGTCGGCTTTCCCCATTGGAATTGTGTACTCCTCTTCGGGAACGTTTCCTTTTAATGAATAAAGTTTTGCTGCCTCAAAGAAAATCACTGGGGCTTCGTCTCTTATCGCTGTTTTTAGTAAACCCTTCGCATCGTACGGTGTTGCCGGCGTTACAACTTTTAACCCAGGAACGTTAATGAACCAAGGTATCAACACTTGTGAGTGCTCACCCCCACAGCCTCTACCCCTCCCTTGTCCAATCATCGTTCGGATTACGATAGGTACCTTCAGCTGTCCGCCGCTCATGTATCTCATTTTAGCAGCGAAATTAACAATTTGATTCATGGCGAGACATATAAAATCATTATACATAATTTCAACTATAGGTTTCATACCTGCAATAGCTGCGCCTATAGCAGCTCCAGTGAAGCCTTCCTCTGAAATCGGTGTGTCACGAACTCTTTCGGGTCCGAATTCCGCCAACAGTCCCTTTGACACTTTGTATACGCCATTATATACTCCTACATCTTCACCCATAAGAAACACACGTTCATCGCGTTTCATCTCTTCCCTTAACGCCTCATTAAGGGCTTCTCGGTAACTTATTACTCTCACATCCGTTCACTTTCCTCAGAAGACGTATTCCGTTAGTTCCTCAGAAGATGGATATTGGCTCTCTAGGGCGTAGTTTATAGCTTCTTCAGCTCTTTGAGTAACCTCTTGCAACATATTTTCAAACATCTCCTTTTTTAAAGCGCCCATGTTAAACAGCTTCCTTTTTAGCTTTTCAATGGGGTCTTTCTTTCTCCACTCATCTACTTCTTCCTTTGTTCTATAAGGCCATGGAGGAGGATCACTTTCATCATGCCCTCTATATCTATAAGTTTTGCACTCTATTAATGTTGGTCCTTCGCCATCTCTGGCTCTTTTAACAGCCTCATGTGCAGCCTTATATACTGCGATCACATCCATCCCATCAACTTTAATTCCAGGAATAGAATACGCAGCGGCACGGTCAGCGATATCCCTAACAGAGGTCGATCTTGTCACGCTAACAGAAATAGCATACATGTTATTTTCGCAAACGAAAATTACCGGAAGCTTCCATATGGAGGCCAAGTTTAGACCTTCATGAAAATCTCCAATGTTGCTTGCGCCATCGCCGAAAAAACATGCAACGACCTGATCGGTTTTTCTTAATTTTATTGCAAGTGCAACACCTGTGGATATCGGGATGTTTGCACCCACGATGGGCGACGAATATAACACACCTGCCTCAACGTAAACTGGGCGCATCGTACCACCTCTTCCTTTGCAGCAACCAGTTTTTTTACCGAGTATCTCCGATGCTAACTCGGTCAAAGGAACACCTTTAGCGATACTGTGAGCATGTGATCGATGGGAACTTAGTATGTAGTCATCTTCTCTCAAGTTTGCACACACACCTGGCGCGATAGCTTCTTGACCAATAGAGAGATGGGGATCATAAGGAACTTTTCCACGTGCGTAAACTTCCGCTATCTTCTCTTCAAAAACTCTTATTTGCAACATTTTCTTGAGCAGGTTCAACATTAAATTTTTCGGCACCATGTAAATCTCTCGTGGTTTTTACTAATAAAGAGAAGAACCTGTTTTTAAATTTTTTCTGTTTAAAGTAAGCTTAGCACTAAAAACTTATAAATTTCGAAAAGAAAAAGAAGGAGAAGGTGGTTACAACGTTAACATTCCTTCAGCATCTCTTAAATGGGATTTTTTACGGATTGATCTATGCGTTAATTTCCACCGGCTTAAGTTTGATATTCGGCGTAATGGAGGTCGTTAATTTTGCGCATGGCGAATTCTATATGTTGGGTGCGTTTATCATGTATTTCATCTTTTCTTTTACGGGTAATTTTCTGTTTGCCGTATTAGGAAGCATGGCTTTTATGGCTCTTTTTGGCGTTCTTGTTAATGGAAGCATAATCCAGCCTGTAATTAAAAAGTCTTGGATGGCACCAATATTAGTCACGTTAGGTTTGGGAATAGCGCTCAAAAACACGATCTTACTCATATTTGGAGCGAAACCCATATTCATCTCCGTTCCACTAACAGAAACTGTGTTCGACCTCTTTGGCCTTAAGCTTCAAGCTGCACGAATATTAATTTTATTTTTGGTTCCGTGTCTCTTTGCGGTTCTACATATTTTTCTTCAAAAAACCAAAATAGGCAAGGGAATAAGAGCTGCATCGCAGAATAGAGAACTATGCGATGTTCTCGGGATAGAACTCAATAAGGTTTACACTGCTACTTTTTTAATAAGTGCATGTCTTGCAGGTTTAGCTGGGAGTCTGGTTGGTCCCATTTTCTGCCTGACCCCAACTATGGGAGACAAAATGGGAATAAAATCTTTCTGCATCGTTGTGCTAGGCGGGTTTGGAAACGTGAAGGGAGCCATTTTCTCTTCTATTTTGGTCGGTTTGGTTGAAAGCTTAGTCGCTGGATACATTTCTGGTACGTTTAAGGATGCGTTTGTTTTCATATTAATGTTGCTTACATTGCTCTTCAAGCCTGAAGGATTGTTAGGGAAGAGAGTCGGTATATGGTAATAAGAAAATATTATTTTTATCTTGCAGCTTTCCTTTTTTTGTTTTTATTACCCTTATTTATTACTTCTTCTTATGTGCTACATATCTTAATTATGTGTCTAATATATTTCATACTTACAGAAAGTTATAGTATATTAATAGGATATTTAGGATTGTTTTCCTTAAGCCAAGTTGCTTTCTTTGGTTTAGGAGCCTATATATCGGCTTTGCTATCCCTTAACATGGGTACACAATTTCTTACAAATCTTGTAGTTTCCAGCATAATTACAATGTTTATTGCGTTCCTACTAGGATCACAACTTCTCAAACTTACACGCCACTCTTTTGCTATAGCAACACTTGCGTTTATGTTTGTAGTTCAACTGATAACTTTGAATTGGATGGAAGTCACAAGAGGACCGATGGGTCTTCCTCATGTTCCAAGACCAAATATTATAGGAATTGATATCTTGTCTAAGATATCCTACTACTATTTATATCTAGCTATTGCATTAGTTACATTTGTTTTCTTATACCTTGTAGTTAATTCTCGAGTGGGCAGAGCCTTTATTTCGATTAGAGAGGATGAGGCGCTGGCCAACTCCGTAGGCGTGAACTGTTTCAAATATAAGATGATAGGCTTTTTAATAAGTGCTTTTTTTGCAAGTGTAGCTGGCACCCTGTATGTGCATTATACAACATATATCAGTCCAGACATATTTGATCTATATTTCGTAATTGTAACAATCATCATAGTAGTCATTGGAGGAGGAGATAGTCTTGAAGGTGTAGGTATAGCAGCTTTCGCATTCACTGCCATACCTGAGTTTTTAAGATCCGCTCAGATGCTCAGGGAAACTGTTTACGGAGTGCTTTTAATAGTATTGTTGATTATGCCAGAGAGTATAAAAAAGAAAATTAAGTCTTTATGGTATAAAAAACCCAAGGGGGAATAAATCCATGGCTCTGCTTGAATGCCTAAACGTTACCAAAAGATTTTTTGGATTTACGGCTCTAGATAACGTGTCATTGCAAATCAATAAGGGTGAATTGGTGGGCTTAATCGGGCCAAACGGTTCTGGAAAAACAACATTATTCAACTGTATTACTGGTTTTCTTAGCCCGGAAAATGGAGATATAGTATTTAATGGGAAGAAAATTACGGGTTGGGCGCCATTTAAGATAGCTTTAAGCGGTATCACTCGAACATTCCAAATAGTACGTCTTTTTAGAGAGATGTCCGTTATAGACAACACGATAATGGCGCTTCAACAATACCAAAGTGAAAGTGTATTCAAATCCGTATTCAGATTTCCTTCAGCGAGGAAAAAAGAAAGCGTAGCTAGAGAGAGGGCTCTTGAATTGTTAGAATTTTTAGGGTTAACGCATCTTAAGGATGAAAAAGCAAAGAATCTATCGTATGGGCAGCAAAAATTACTATCTCTGGCTATGGCTTTAATGCCTAAGCCGAGTATTCTATTACTAGACGAACCGGCAGCCTATGTGAATCCTACATTAACCAATAAAATTAAAAAATATATAAAAATGTTAAACCAGCAAGGGCAAACAATATTTTTAATAGAGCACAATATGAACGTTGTTATGGATCTTTGCGAACGTATTATTGTACTAAGCGCTGGACAAAAAATTGCCGAAGGAACACCTGCGGAAATAAAGGATAATCCAAGAGTTATTGATGCGTATTTCGGTGAAACAAAATGATTCTCGAAGCTGTCAACATACACTCTGGTTACGGAGAAGCTGAAATTATTAGAGGGGTCTCGCTGAAAATTAAAGAAAACACAATGACGTGCATAATAGGACCAAACGGAGCAGGTAAATCTACTCTCCTAAAAACAATTTTTGGAATTCTTAAGGTTAAGCGGGGTAAAATATACTTCGAAGGTGAAGATTTTACGAATAAGAGTACTCTGGATAGACTTAAGAGAGGGATAATCTACGTACCTCAAGGAAGAAATGTTTTTCCAAAATTGAGCGTGGAAGAAAACTTAGAACTAGGCGCATATATTAGAAATGATGATAAAATAAAACAAGATATAGAAAACGTTTACAAAAGATATCCACTTTTAAGAGAGCGAAGGAAGCAAATGGCAGGAAGTCTAAGTGGAGGGGAACAACAAATTCTGCAGTTAGCAAGGGCGTTCCTACTTCATCCAAAGCTACTGATGTTAGATGAGCCAACCGCAGGGTTGTCACCGAAAGCTGCTGGAATCGTATTTGAGGAGATAATAGCTATACGTAAAGAAGGAACTACGGTAGTCATTGTGGAACAGAATGCAAAGAAAGCTCTTTCGATATCAGATTATGCATTCGTCCTAGAATTGGGTGTGAAAAGATTCGAGGGAACAGCAGAAGAAATTCTTAATAATGAAAAAGTCAAGAAACTGTATCTTGGTGAATAACACTTCTAATCAAAGTTAAATTTCTTGAGAAAGGCTTTTAAAGATCTTTGATGCAAAAAAGCTACTATGAAATTAAAAGGTAAGATAGCTGTTGTAACAGGAGCTGGACAAGGAATAGGCCGTGCCACAGCGATTGAGTTAGCTAAGGAAGGAGCTAATTTAGTTGTTGCCGACGTAAACTTTGATATGGCAAAGGAAACTGCTGGACGGATCATATCATTGAGTCGACAGGCCTTAGCCATAAAAGTCAATGTGTCTGACAGTAAAGAGGTTAGGAAGATGGTTGAAGAAACTATGAGTAGGTTTAAGAGAGTTGATATACTTGTGAACAACGCTGGCGTTCTTATTCCATCCCGTATTGAAGACCTGTCAGAAGAAGATTGGGACAGAGTTGTAGATGTTAACCTTAAAGGAACTTTCCTCTGCAGTCAAGCTTTTGGACAGTATATGATAAAACAGAAATCCGGTGTTATCATAAACATAGCCTCTATCTCTGGGGAGACGCCTGAACCACTAGCTGGAGCCTATAGTCCAAGCAAGGCCGGAATAATTGCACTCACGCAGTTATTAGCTATGGAATGGGCGAGGTATAACATACGAGTAAACGCTGTATGTCCCGGGGTTACACGAACAGCACTGGAGGAAAAAATATATCTCACCGAAAAGGCCATGAGAAAACGTTCAAAGCTTGTACCTCTAAAAAGAATGGCGTTACCTGAAGAAATAGCAAGGCTTGTTGTCTTTCTGGCTTCTGATGATTCAAGTTACATTACAGGGGAAACAATAAATATTGACGGTGGTCAGTTGAGGTCCCTCTTCAACTTTATCTTACCCACTCAACTTGGTTTAAAGAAGTTACTAAGGAGTCGAAATAAGAAGATGGTTTGAGCGTCGAATCTTCAGAGATTTCTACATCTGCATCATAAAATTTATATTCGAACTCGTTGAATTAGAAACATAAAAATAAGGAGATGATGAAATGTTTAGAAATCTTTCCATGAGCAAAAGTGCTATAACGAAAATCCAAGGAGCAATAGTTGTCATAATAGTTATAGTTGCCGCTTTGATTGGAACTTATGCTTGGTGGGTTTCACTGCCACCACCAGCGAAAAAAACGATCAAAATCGGCGCTCCTCACGCTATGACTGGAGAAGCTGCTTGGTTTGGTAAAGTCGCTACTATAGCAGCTGAAATAGCTGTAGACGAAATCAATGAAGCTGGGGGGGTTCTCGGAATGGAACTTGAGCTAGTTGTAGAAGATGGTAAGTGTGAACCAAGTGAGGCTCTTGCTGCTATTGAGAGGTTAATTCATATTCATAACGTAGATTTCTTAATAGGTGCAACCTGTAGTGCTTGTACTCTTACAGCAGCACCTATAGTGTGTGAAAATAAGATACCTTACATATGTCACGGTGAAAGCCATCCTGACATTACCAACAAGGCAGGCGTTGGAGGATGGGAGTACATATTTTCGCAATATCCACGCGATGACGAAAGATCAAAACTAATGGTGGATTTCATGATCAATGAAAGGGGTGACGCTTCCTTCTGTTACATAAACATAGATAACGATTATGGCAGAGGAGTATATGAAGCGGCTGAAAATGAAACCCTAGCGCTTGGTGGAACAATTTTATCCTCAGATTTTCACCTTCCGGGAGAAACCGAATATCGACCAATACTAACAAAGATAAAAGGTCTAGCCCCTGATGCTCTTGTAATCAATACCTATATGGAAGACGGAGCCAAGATTCTGGAACAAGCATATGAACTGGGATTACACGAAGTAATCCCGCACTTTTATAGCATGTGCTGTTTGTGCAACGAAGCAGTCCGAGATTTGATTGGAGCTGATAAAGTAGAGGGACTTATGGAGATCGAAACTTTCATGATTTATGGAAGCAAGGCTGAAGATTTCGCAGCAGAGTTCGAAGCAAGAGCTGGAGAAAAGCCAACGGCTGATGCAGCACTACCCTACATGAGTGTAAAGATCCTTGCAGAAGCTATAGAGGCAGCCGGAACTACTGATAGAGAGGCTGTTTTAAACAGCCTAAAGACCCTTCACTGGGACTACTTTGGCTGGAGTGAGGCTTACTTTGACGAGCATAACCATGCACATTACCCGCTGTTTATAAAACAAATGGTGAACGGGGAAGTAACTATGCTTCAGATGATTTCACCATAACCCTTTTTTTATTCTTATGATTCAAGGTCCCTAAACTGAACCCTTTGCATGACGCTTGTATCAGATATTAGATGTCTCTAATATTCTTTTGTGTGGCTCCTATAATTATTCAGTATAACCTTTTGAATAAACTTGTGTATAAACGCGTTAGAGTTTAAAAGTTAAAAAAGAACAGCACATCAATCTTCGAAGAAGGTATCAGGGGCGATATTAATCATACTCTGTAATGCATTTAAACTCTACGTTCAAGCTTAAACACTTTGTTTAAATCTTCCCATGGTATCAACAAGTCTAACCACATATTGATCCGCCCAACAAATAATAAAAGCTCTTTTATAAGATTAAGAAAATCCTCCATTTGTTCGATATTGTCAAGGTTGCTCTCAATTTTTTCCAGAAGAGTCGCAATATCCACTAAACCATACCACTTCTTTAGTTTCCCACCGTAAAATTGCAACAATATTCTCGTAAATTTTTTCACACAGCTTAGACTTACCTCGTTCCTAACCCCTACATCATAACACGCGAAAAGCAATTCGTGTAGAGTTCTTGTTTCTCCTTCTGCGTATATCACTGGACCAGCAGGTCTCTTTCTATCTAAAAGAGTACGTATTTCAGTGGGTATTATAAACCACACTTCTTGCCTTCGCTTTTTTAATTCCTCGACCAAATCAACTATCTTAGTCATCACAAGTTCCTCCCCCTTCGAATGCATACTTTCTTTCCTTGATGAAACTTCACTTCTTCGCCTTCCTGTATAATTCCCTCCAAATTCCCTGTAATTTTGGCAAGTATAGCATACCCAAAAAGAGACAATGGTTTCTCCCCATAGTATATGCATATAAACTGTCTGTTAGGCCAGTATGCAACGGTGCCCTGTTCAAACGTTACCGGTTTTGGTTCTTCTACCCTAAAAAAAAGCGGAATCATAAAGAATACTTCCTTTTCTTCAATCTTCGCGTAATGGAGTTCCCCCTCTACTGGCAGTGCGTTCCAAAAACTCTTAGAAAAACAACTTTCTTCCAATAACGTCGCTTGTGCTTCCTGTTTACCAACAGCTATTGTGATGTACCTTTTCAACTTTCACATCTCAGCTTTTCTTGATAACGGGTATGCATATTAAACTTTTTCGGTACAGACTGTTAAATTGTTGTAACTGTCACGCCTTCGCGGCCAATACCAACTGGTCGGGCGGGCCTGATTTTCATGGAGTTCTTCTTCAATTTTGAATTCGACGAGCTAAAGGCTTGCTTTCAGCTCTCCTGCGACACTCCAGTGTCTGTGCGCTTTGGTAGGCTGGGTGACACCTACCGTAAGTGGATGTCTAGCGTCTCCGCGGGCTAGCCCTGCTAGCAGGCTCGGAAGCTCTACCAAGCTGAGCTATCGCCCGCTGCCCGACTAAAGTTAAGAAAATTGTGACGCAAATGCTAGACTTCAAAGAAGCCAGAAAAATCCGATCCGACCTCAAACTTCCATGGTCCATGTGGAACAAAATTGTAATAACCTCATAAATAAAAAGACTAAACACATTAGAAATATACACAAACGCCAAAGACTTCGACAAAATCCCATGGATCAAAAGAACATTCTAAAAACCTCAACAAACAAACACTAAACTCTTTTAAAGTTAGCTTTGTTCGGCAATATAGCTTAAAAACTTTTTAGATTCTTCGCTTTCAACAGCGGATACTTGTTAAGATAAGGGTTGTGTTGGTGGTCTTTTTAGGGTCTAATAGGTAGGCTGGACAGGTCAGTCTTATCCTTCTTCCGAGTTCAGCGGCTCCCTCAAGGGCCCTCAGGTTTAAGCATAGGTTTAGCCTCCCAAGCTTGCAGTATCTGCACCTATAGCAGTATAGGAATGGGTTGACGGCAACCGTGTCCCCCCTTCTCAAGCCCGAAACTTTCTCTCCGATATCGTAAACGCTGCCGGAGAATTCGTGGGCCCAATATTATCGGCTCCTTCACCTTGCTTACGCCCATGTACTTCCTCAGATCCGTGGGACGTATCCCTGCCACCTCAACCTTTATGATAACCTCCCCTGCCCCTGCTCTCGGCATTTCAACTTCCTTAACCCCTAATGTCCCTAGTCGAACGAAGAACGGCTGCTTTCATCCTAAGCATGCGATAAACCCGACAAGCTTATGACCGTAACGCCTTATTTAATAATTTTCTGCCTAGTATTGAAATGGTGCTGATTAATCTTTAAAGACAACTTTAAACGAGCAGATTAAGCGCATCATGAACAAAACCCGGAATCCCCCCTGGAGTCGTTTATCTAATTGTTATTGCTTTTTTACGAGTGAGCTTGGTGCCGCATCTAGCGGTTGTGATGGTGTTTGTCATTTAACCTTTGTTAACTAAGAAGTTGATCGCGCAGCCTTGGCACTGCTTCCAGCTAATTCTAGTAAACGTTAAATAGTCATTGAGATACATGTTAAGGGAGTTTTTGCTGAATGATAAGTCGTCGACTGAAGGCTTGGGACCGTGGCTACCATGGAAATAAGTACCATCTTGTTGGCTAGTTTCGGAATGGCTATATAGAATGGCTATATATATTGCGTTTTCCACAGGTGCAAATGATGAAACTATGGCTCCTTTAGCTAGAAGCGGCTTCGTTAAGGTTGGTATGGCTGCACTTCTCGGCGGCATTATGGCTTTCTTCGGCGCGGTTTTCTTAGGGTATAAAGTTGAGGAAACGATAGGAAAGAAGCTCTTAGTAGGAACTGTTACCACCACAGACGCTGTAATTATAGTGTTTTCTATAGCGACATGGCTGACGGTGGCATCTTATTGGGGATGGCCTATCTCAACTACTCACAGTTCGGTCGGAGCCGCAGTAGGGCTGGGATTAATGAAGTGAGGGGGTAGGTGGGATAGCTTGGGAGAGTATAAGCGGAGTAGTGGGGGGTAGGTAGCATCGCCGCTTATCGGGTTGCTCGGCACCATGATGTTGGCTAAGGCTATAAAGCGCGTCTTGCATGGACGCATGACTGGCTTGAGACAGCAAATGAGGGTAGCACGTATTGCTGCTTTCTTCCTGCTACTGTAGGGTCTGCCTCTCGGCTTTTTCAAGAGGAGCAAACGACATCGGTAACGCGACCGCATTTCTCAGCGCCATGCCACATCAAGATCCCCTACTGGTAGGGTCGTCGGCGGTATAGGGATAATTTTTGGCTTACTGATACTCGGTAGGAGGGTCATAAAGTCTGTTGGATTAAACCTTGTCAAGCTCAGCCCAATAACCGCTTTGGCCACCCAGATAAGCGTCGCCTCGATAATGTTCATCGGAACCTTGCTGGGCTTACCCCTATCCGGGACCCATGTGCTCGTTGGAGCCGTTACCGACTTAGGCATAGCTCTTGGTTACCCATTCTGTTTCTGCAGCGGGTCGCAACTGGGTTGAATTAAACATTATGGCTACTGTGGGTGCTGGTCTTGGAATAAACCAACCGACTCCTACGCCAGCTAGAAAAACTATTATTAGCAAAGCTGCAACTGTTTTCGTTTCCAATATACCATCTCCTTTTGTTGTTTTTTCATATAACATATAAAAAACTTGCGCAAAGGTGAGTTTGACGTAAAACTCTACTAAAGTTTATTTTGGTGAAAGGGTTTAGTTTTCGGCGTAAAAGACGAAAAAAGGTGTTTAATCGGGCTTTACACGAGAATCTACGCCAGGTTAAGCGTGACGAGGCCTTTCGCTTGTTGAAGTGGGCTGTGGGTTCGCTTCTCCCGCCTTGGGATAGCCGGTGGAGGGGGATTGGATGCAAAAGCGACCCATGGAACCGAGCACGGGTGCAAACACCTTGAAGAGCTCCTTAAAGATCTAGAAGATATCGAATGCTTCGTGGCGGATCCGGGCTACCTACCTCGCCGGAACTGCAAGCTAGTCGCCGAGAAGGGCGGCGTACCCTACACCAAGCCGGAGGGAGAACAGCCTAATGAAGGCCGAGGGCCGCTGGCTTTGGAAGCAGATGATAACCCCTCTTCAGAAAGTACCCACGCATCTTAAAACGCCTCTACACGCTGCGTCAGCAAGCAACAGCAAGCAGCAGCCAGCAACACGAACATCCAATCTCGTAAGATGTGCCGGGCGGTGTGAAAAAAAGAATAGTGGCTCTCCTTTCCTTCGAGTTTATCAGATTTTTCCAAGCGTGTTTTTCGCCAGTTCCAACGTTATGATTTTTTGAAATCTATCTTTTCCTCCATGTGTATTTCGTTAAGTAGAAACTTAGCCGCTTTTATAGGGCTATATTACTCTGTTGATTCTCTTCTCATCTTCTGAAGCGTCTCACCCAAATACTCTTTCTTGAACCGTTTAAGCCTTCCTTTCCGCATGTTATTATCGCTGTGTTATGCCTTGTAAAGCCTATTAAAACGGAGTTATCCATTCTTCCCTTCATCATATACTTAATCAATTTCACTCTTTTCCCGAAACGCGTAATCCACAAACTCGTTGGGAATCATTCAGCTTCCTCTCACTGATAACAGCTTTATTGCTAAATCAAAACGTTAAGTTTTAAACATAAAGGTATCTGTCCGCTGATAATATAGACAATAAGCTTCTATGTCTTCTTTTCTAATTCACGTATTACTTCGAAGGCTTCATCTATAACCCTAATCTTTTTAGCGATTCTTCTCAAGTACTTTGAAAAGTTTAAGCCTCTCAGCACAGCGGTGCCTCTTTCCGTAATTGCATACAAAATTTTCTCATTCACATTTCTCTCCTCCACCAGTCCGTTCTTAATCAGAAAATCTAAACGGTGTTTAAGAACTGTGCAGTCCGTTTTCAACTCGTACGCTATATAGTCAACGGTTGAGGGTTTATTCACCAGAACTTCCAGAATTTCCTCGTACAGCTCCAGCTTTGACTTTCGCATTTCATTCCCTTTTCAGAGGTTTGTTGTCTGCGGATAAATCGCTTATGAATCACGAATCTTTAACGTTCAAATTTACAGAAAATAAAATTTTGCTACAGGAGAATTACAGGATTTCCTTGGCTGCGTTTCTATAAACTTCAAAATCGTGCCTTGTAAACAAGACGAAAACAACCATGTCGAGTTTATCCTCTGTCTCTAGGAACTCTTTCACCGTTGCAATTGCTATCCTGCTCGCCTTCTCTACGGGATAGCTGTATGCACCGGTGCTTATCGACGGAAAAGCCACGGTTTTCAAGCCTTTGGATGTAGCTAACTTCAGCGAATTTCGGTAGGCTTCAGCCAAAAGTTCTGGTTCTCCATGGTTGCCTCCACGCCAGATGGGGCCAACGGTGTGAATCACGTATCTGGCTTTTAGGTTGCCGCCAGAGGTTATGACAGCCTTCCCCGTTGGCAAACCGTTAGGCCATTCTGTGGCTCTTATCCGTTTGCACTCTTCAAGAATTTTAGGTCCACCCTTGCGGTGAATTGCACCGTCTACGCCTCCGCCTCCCATAAGAGATGAATTGGCAGCGTTCACTATGGCGTCTATATCTTGTTCTGTGATGTCCCCTTGCACCAAGCGTATAACTGCTTTACCGACATGAAACTTTTCTGTGGACATATTCATCATCTTTTTTAGAGTAATGCTGAGATTATAAACCAACCGAAACATATCAAAGTTACAAAGCAAAAGCCGAACACTATTTGTCGCACTTTCTTGTTCCAGAAGCTTTTCGACTTAAAAACCATGAAGCCAACAAAGCTGTCCCAACTTAAGTCACAGAGCCAATGAGCCGTAGCAAGCATTAAAAAGCCCAAGAAACCGAAGATCATAGAATTCATTATTAAAGTTGCACCCACCGTTATCCACCACAAAAAGAAATACG